>OMCA01001397.1_pt1 | contig 11350 bp, 11 predicted proteins | sample 1673621 | NCBI WGS metagenome assembly OMCA01 (sample SAMEA103958117, study PRJEB25191) | human gut metagenome | biome: human-associated habitat [ENVO:00009003]; feature: intestine environment [ENVO:2100002]; material: feces | place: Germany | collected 2013/2015
AAAATATTTGTAAAAAACATAATATCAATCATTTACAATTGTATATCATTATTTTATCATCTTATGAAAAGATGAATGTTTCTACTCTTTCTGATACTTTAAATATTACAAAATCTGCGATTTCACAAGCCATTGTTGGTCTTTCTATTAGAAGATTAATTGTTAAAGTTCAATCGAAAGAAGATAAAAAGGTATTTTATATCACTCCAACTAATAAAGCAGAAAAAATGAAAAGGGAAATTGTTAGTTTATGTGAAGATAAATACCAAATCTTTGAAGAAAAGATGGGGAAAGAGGATATGATGATGTTTATCGACTTGATTGTTAAATTCAACAATATTCTAGAGGAATTAAAAAATTATAAGGAGGGAAAGAAATGTTAAAATTAGTGAATGTTGTAAAAACATATGTAATGGGCGATTCAAAAGTCGAAGCTTTAAAGGGAATAAGCGTTAATTTTAGAAAGAATGAGTTTGTATCTATTCTTGGTCCATCAGGTTGTGGAAAAACAACTCTTTTGAATATTATTGGTGGACTGGATAAATATACAGTTGGTGATTTAGTCATTAATGGTGTCTCAACAAAACAATTTACTGACCGCGATTGGGATGTATATCGAAATCATCGAATTGGATTTATTTTCCAAAGTTATAACTTAATTCCTCATCAAACGATTTTAGAAAATGTTGAATTAGCTTTAACGATTGCGGGAATGGAAAAAAATGAAAGATTAGAAAAAGCCCGAATGGTATTAGATCGTGTAGGGTTAGCTGGTCAATACAATAAAAAACCGAATCAGTTGTCAGGAGGACAGTGCCAAAGAGTAGCAATTGCAAGAGCTCTTGTAAATGATCCTGAAATTCTTTTGGCAGATGAACCTACAGGTGCTTTAGATACTGTTACATCGGTTCAAATTATGGATTTAATTAAAGAAATTTCCAAAGAAAAATTGGTCATTATGGTTACGCATAATCCAGAACTTGCGGAAAAATATTCAACTAGAATTGTTAGATTATTAGATGGCGTTATAAATGATGATTCTAATCCATGTTCCGATGAAGAAGAAGAAAAAGAATTAATCAAAAATGAAGATGCTCAGATAAAAGAAAAAGCTAAAATGTCTTTTTGGACGGCTTTTAAACTTTCAGGTAGAAATTTATTGAGTAAATTTAAAAGAACTTTAATGGTTGGATTAGCTGGATCAATAGGTATTATTGGCGTTTCTTTAGTACTGGCTTTATCAAGTGGAATTAGTGGTTATATAGATGATATGCAAGAAGATATGCTTTCTGGTAATCCTATAACGATTAGTGAACAAGCCTATGATTTAAATGCTATGATGGGTTCTTTAAGTACTTTTGAACAAGCAGAAATCGTTGTTAAAAATGGTTTTGTAGGGATTAACTCAATGTTAGAACTACTTGCAAAAAGGGCAGAAACAATGAATTCTATTATGGTTACAAATGAAATTAATGAAGATTATATCAATTATATTAAAGCTATGCCAAAGGAGTATGTTGAAGATATTTCTTATGGGTATGGAATTGATGTTAGCAATAACATATATACAGATTTTGCATCAGAAAAAGGTGGAGATGTGCAAAAAACTTCGCTTACTGCAATCCGACAGATATATAAGGCTTTGCTTTCTGAAACAGAATTTAAAGAAGCAGTGAGTGCAATTTCAACGCTTTCTCAGCCGATTAGTCAATCTCTTTCTAGTGAGGAATATATTCTATCACAATATAAATTATTAGATGGTAAAATGGCTACTGAAAAAAATGAAATAATGATTGTAATTGATAAAAATTCTTTGATAACCGATTTGACTTTAGCACAACTTGGATACTATTCTCAAGACGAATTTTTGAATATGGCTTTTAAAGCTTTTAAGAGTGACTATGATGAAACTTTAATTAAAGAAGAATTTTCATATGAAGAACTATTAAATAAAACTTTCACATGGTATCCTAATGATTCTATATTTATTAAGAATAAAAGTTTAATCCCAGAAATGGTTCAAACTTGGCCTTTTTCTTATAAATATAAAGTAGATGATACGTTTAGTGATGGATTAGAACTAAAGGTAGTTGGCATTTTACAGCCTAATGATGATATTAATTATGGTTCTTTATCAACCGGTTTTTATTATACATCAGCTTTAACAGATTATATTTTAGAAATGAATAAAAATAGTGAAATTGCCAATTACATTCGAGATGATTTAAATGGTGAATCAATCAATAGTATGGTTGGAACAATGACTGGTGGTCAAGCTGTTGGTATTACCTATCAATATGAATATGTTTTTGAGGGAGAAAGTAAAACGGGAACTGGGTTTGTTGGCAGTACATCACTTGCTTCACTTATGAACGATATGATGGGTAGTATGGTCGGCGGTGGCGATAGTGGAACCGATATCCCCGAGATATATACGCTTTCATTACGAAATGTTGGTGGTAACGATTTAGCAAATAGTATTTCTATTTATCCCGTTGACTTTAATATTAAAAAACAGGTTTTAGATTATTTAGATGCTTGGAACAATGAAGGCAATATTATTTTAAATGGTGTAACCCTTACGAAGGAAGATAGAGTAAATATCACTTATATGGATACCTTATCCATTGTAATTTCAATGATAAATACAATGATTAACATTGTAACAACAGCTCTTGTTGCGTTTACAGCTATTTCCTTAATTGTATCAACGGTAATGATTGGTATTATTACTTATGTTTCGGTTGTAGAAAGAATTAAGGAAATCGGGGTTATTCGATCACTTGGAGGAAGAAAAAAAGATGTTGCTCATTTATTTAATGCAGAGACATTTATTATTGGGCTTGTAGCAGGACTTTTAGGAATTGGTATAACTTATTTAATTGGCTTTATAGCAAATATAATCATTGGTGGTATAACTGGAATTTATACTCTTGTATCCCTCAAATGGTATCAAGCTATAATCATGGTTACAATTAGTGTTTTACTTACTTTAATTTCTGGATTATTCCCATCACGTTCAGCGGCTAGAATGGATCCGGTTAATGCACTTAGAACGGAGTAAAATGTGAGAAATAAAATAATTAACGCCTTATTTATATGTTTGGGATTATTTATGATTGTATCTTGTGGAAGTACTGAAATTATACCAAAAGGCTATGCAAACAAAGAAAATTATACCAATGCGAATATTGGTCAATTCAATAATACTCTCCAGTTCTCTATCTACAAATATGAAAAAAGACCTAATCTTAAAAATAATCAATTTTTAAAACCAGTTTCTAATAACTTAGAGGAACTAGAAAATTTATTAACCCGCTTTGAACAAGAAATTGAAAACTATGATTTTAAAGATAAATATGATATTCAATTAGAAGACATCAGTACAGATGATTATGCATATATTGATTATAGAATAAGTGAGAAAGAACAATTTAGTATTTATTTTTTTGATACTTCTCAAAATATTTTATACTATTGTTATATGATAAATCAAAATGAAATGGCAAAAATTGAAAATTTGGGTTAAGACTTGGTTAAAAAGAATTTTAAATTGGCGTTTTCTTGTTTGTTTTTTGATTGCTTGGATGATTACTAATGGATGGAGCTATATTAGTTTTGCCATCTCTTCAATTTTTGATATTTCTTGGTTGAAGGTAGTTGCAACAACTTATATATCTTTATTATGGTTGCCTTTTACTCCTGAAAAAATTTTGACTTTTATCATTGCTCTTTTCATTATGAAGAAAATATTTCCTCAAGATCAAAAATCAATTCAAGAACTTGAAAATATGATCAATAAGGAAAAAAGAAAAAATAAAAAAATTGTTGAAGAAGACAATGAGCAAGACAAAGAATGAGTAATTTTAATTTTTATCAACTTTAAAACTAATCCTAAATTTAGGATTAGTTTTTTTTAAAAAAAGTATTGACATTTTACAAAAAATGGGTATAATAATATTAGCACTCAAGATAGTAGAGTGCTAAAGGGGTGAAAATATGGAAATGCAAGATTATTCAAAAGATGAAAAAGTATTAGAAAAATTTGGCCGTGATGTAACTGAAAGCGTAAGAGAAGGAAAAATTGATCCGGTTATTGGTCGTGAAGAAGAAATTTTACGAATTGTAAAAATTCTTGCCAGAAAGACTAAAAATAATCCAATTCTTATTGGTTCACCAGGTGTAGGTAAAACTGCGATTATTGAAGGGTTAGCTGCACGTATTGTCAAAGAAGATGTTCCTGAAAATTTGAAAGGTTGCCATATATATGAACTAGATATGGGAGCACTTGTTGCAGGTGCCAAATATCGTGGTGAATTTGAAGAAAGATTAAAAGCTGTCTTAAATAAAATAAAAGAAAAAAATGGTGAGATGATTTTATTTATTGATGAAATCCATTTAATTGTTGGAGCAGGTCGTGCCGATGGCGCTTTAGATGCTGGCAATATGTTAAAGCCAATGCTTGCTAGAGGTGAGCTACATTGTATTGGAGCAACAACTTTAAATGAATATCGTAATTATATTGAAAAAGATTCTGCTCTTGAAAGACGTTTTGAAAAGGTTTATATCAGCGAACCGACAGTAGAAGATACAATTAGTATTTTACGTGGCTTAAAGGATCGATTTGAAGTATTCCATGGGGTTAGAATTTCTGATCCTGCGATTATTGCTGCCGCAACTCTATCTAATCGTTATATTACGGATCGTTTTTTACCAGATAAGGCAATTGATTTAATTGATGAGGCTTGTGCATCAATTAGAACAGAGATGAATTCAATGCCTAATGAACTAGACTTGTTACAACGGCAAATTATGCAACTTGAAATTGAAAAAACTGCTCTTGAAAAAGAAAAAGATGCCCTTTCTAAAGAGCGACTTGGAAAAATAAATGAAGAATTAAAAGTTAAAAAACAAAATGCTGATGAAATGATGAAGAAATGGAAAAAAGAAAAAGAAGAATTATCATTAATTAAACAAAAACAAAAAGATTTAGAAAACTACAAAAAAGAATATGATGATGCATTATTAAAAGCTGATTATAATAGAGCTGGAGAATTAATTTATAAAATTATTCCAAGCCTAGAAAAAGAGATTGCGGCTTATGAACAAAAAACATCGACAAATAAGATGATATCAGAAGTGGTTACTGAAAATGATATTGCCGATATTATTTCTAAATCAACTAATATTCCCGTTTCTAAACTCGTTCAAGGAGATAAAGAAAAATTATTAGGATTAAAAGATACACTTGCTAAAAGAGTAATAGGTCAAGATGAAGCACTTACATTAGTTAGTGATGCAATTATTAGACAAAGATCTGGTATTAAAGATGAAAATAGACCAATTGGTTCCTTTTTATTCCTAGGACCGACAGGTGTTGGTAAAACTGAAGTATGTAAAAGTTTGGCTGAAGCGTTATTTGATAGTGAGTCACATATTGTTAGATTTGATATGAGTGAATATATGGAACCTCATTCTGTATCTAGACTTATTGGTGCTCCTCCTGGATATGTAGGATATGATGAAGGAGGACAATTAACAGAGGCTATTAGAAGAAGACCTTATTCAATTGTTTTGTTTGATGAGGTTGAAAAAGCACACCGAGATATTTTTAATGTATTATTACAAATTCTTGATGATGGTCGTTTAACCGATTCGCAGGGAAGAGTTGTAGATTTCAAAAATACAATTATTATTATGACCTCTAATTTAGGTAGTGAATATCTTTTAAATCATGATGATAATGCTACAGAACTTGTTATGAATGAAGTACATGCTCATTTTAGACCAGAATTTTTAAATCGTATTGATGAAATAGTAATGTTTAATCCATTATCAAAAGATGTTCAAGTGAAGATTGTTGATAAACTTTTAAATGAATTAAGAGTAAGATTAAATAAAAATAATATCAAAGTAAATTTTACAAATGCTGTAAAGAAATATATTATTGATCATAGTTATAATACTACATATGGAGCAAGACCAATTAAACGATTTATTCAAAAAAACATTGAGACTGAAATTGCTAAAAAAATTATTTCCTCGCAGATAGAACCCAATTTTTATTATGAAATAGATTATCAAGGCCAATTAGTAATTGTTTCTAAATAGAAAAAAGTAAAACTACAGTTTTGCATAGACTGTAGTTTTTTAAATAATGTATGAAATGTCTAAAAATAGTTAAAAGGTTTATATTTTGGACAAAAAGATAAAAATAAGATATAATAGTTATGGTGAAAAAAATGCAAGAAGAATTTTATCGTTTATCAAATCAATCGCAAGCGGCTTTTGCGAAAAAGTTGACACCAACAAATATTGCTTTTTTAGGGATCAAAATACCTCAAATTAAAGAATTTGTAAAAAGTCATGCAATAACATATGATGAATTATATCATATCAAATTGAATCAATATGTTGAACAAGATATTTTATTTGGTCTTTTTTTAAATAAACTTGGAAAAGTAAAAAATGAGTTATATTATAGAAACATTGGGAAACCTCGTACAGCAGTTATATTATAAGACTTTTTTATATTTTGTTAAATATTTAGATAATTGGATGACCTGTGATACTTTTGTTTGTAATACCCAATTTAAAAAAAATGAATATGATAAATTGCTTAGTATCATTACATATATCTTGCAACAACAACCAATGGAAGTTAGATGTGGGTTGATTTTGTTAAAAAAATATTTTATTAAAGAATTACCATTTGATGAAATATTTAAAATGATAGAAAAAATTAAATATGGCGATTATTATGTTGATATGGGATGTGCTTGGTTATTATGCACAATGGGTTGTTATGATTTTGAATATATATATAATCATTTTTCTCATATATTAGAAATGTCTAGTTTTGTATATAAAAAAACAATACAAAAAATAGATAAAAATCGTGCTTTTGTTTTTTTAATAATTCTTATTTGATTTTTAACATAAGCATTTCTTTTCATTATTACCACTCAATTTCTTGAATAGGTTGAGGATGTTCATTTAAAAACATTTGATCAACCTTTCCATTTTTTAAATGAATCACACGATCTGCCATTGGAGCTAAAGCACTATTATGAGTAATCACAATAACTGTCATTTTATACTTATCACACATTTCTCTAAGCAAAGCTAAAATAGCTTTCCCTGTTAAATAATCTAAAGCTCCCGTTGGTTCATCACATAAAAGTAATTTAGGATTTTTCGCAATCGCTCTAGCAATTGCTACACGTTGTTGTTCTCCACCTGATAATTGCGCAGGAAAGTTATTCATACGATTTTCTTTTGGAGAGTTAATGATTTTTTGTCACGTATCTGATTATTATCCGATTGTGTGGTTTACTATTAACTCTTTCATGAGTTCATCTATTTCTGTGTCGTTTCCGGATAATTTTTTACTTTCTTTAGCCTGAAAAACGACATTCTCGATTTGTTTTACCTTTGTCGGAGACCCAGCCAATCCTACTTGATCCAGGTCTGCATCAACGTCGGACACACTCCATTCCGTTAGATTCAGATAAGGGCGGTTTTCGTATAAATTGCTGAAATAGTCATTATCCTGATTTTGTCTTTCACTGATGGTTTTGGCATATTTATACCGCTGTATTAGTTTCGCATTGCGCGGACGGCAATCATCTGCACTTCCATTAACGGTTATGACTACCGGATATTTGGCTTCTACAACTTCGACACCTCTTTCCAGACGTCTTTTGACTTGTATTTTGCCGTCCTGAACTTTTAAGATTTTTTCTGCATAAGTAATTTGTGGCAAACCAAGTTTTTCTGCGACTTGAGGGCCTACTTGGGCTGTGTCTCCGTCAATTGCTTGACGGCCTCCGATAATAATATCGTAGTCTTTCATTTTCTTGACAGCGCAAGCCAATGCATAAGATGTTGCTAATGTATCAGCACCGGCGAATGCCCGGTCGGTAAGTAATACCCCGCCGTCAGCTCCTCTGAACAAGCCTTCTCGTATAATATCAGCGGCGCGAGGAGGTCCCATAGTCAGTAATGATACGGTCGATCCGGGGTACTGTTCTTTTAATTGCAGAGCCTGTTCGAGTGCATTCAGGTCTTCTGGATTAAAAATAGCGGGTAATGCTGCTCGATTTACCGTTCCGTCGGCTTTCATGGCATCTTTACCTACATTTCTCGTATCCGGTACTTGTTTGGCAAGTACGATAATTTTTAAACTCATAATTGATAGAGATATTAGATTTGAAATATTGTTATCTAAAAAGCATTTTTCAACGCTCCACAAATTTACTGAAAGCTGTTAATCTGACAAGTGTTTTTATTGAAAATTTGATGTTCCGGAAGATGTTCCGAACGAATTCTTAAGGATAAAAGCAATTTTTTTAGATAGGCTTTTGTGCATGTTACTGTTGTTTGATTCATATCTGTTTTATTATCTTTGAATCGTAAAAATATGATTTATGAAACAAGAGAGCGATAGTTTTCAGTTTGAGAATACAACAGAGTGGGAGAGTGCCGGAGTTGGAGTCATCCGTCAGATTATGGCTTATAATAAGAATATGATGATGGTTAAGGTTAAGTTCGAAACAGGAGCGGAAGGTGCACCTCATACACATCCGCATACTCAGGCTACGTATGTTGTAAGCGGAATATTTGAATTTACCGTAGGAGGTGAAACCGAGATTGTTCGTGCCGGAGATGGCGTTTATATGCGCTCGGGAATATTGCATAGTTGCAAATGTATAGAGACCGGTATTTTAATCGATACATTTACTCCTATGCGGGAAGATTTTATAAAATGATTATTGGGGCAAACTTTTTATCGTTCTTTTGACGAGGAGTTTAAATTATTTTTCTTGTTTAGTAGATATTGTCGTATAGCTATCGAAATAAATAATACCCACATTAATATCATGCTTATGTTATTGATTTTAGGAGTGAATTTATTTAACTGAACAGGTAATAGTATCCAAATAAATAAAAACAGAGTTAAGCAGGTCTCTATGCTGGATAATTTGCTGTTTGCGGATAATAACATGATCAATAACGGAAAAATATAGATACCGTTGTAAACGAATGCTTGCTGGGGAACTAATACACAAATCATAGCCGCTAAGCCAAAACGGATTAAAGAAGATTTGGTCGTAAAGAATAATCCTGTGGAAAGCAATCCCAAGATATAAGTTAGATATTTACCCGTTTCGTAAAGTATAAATTGATTTTCTATATTCAATGTCTTTCCTAATTGTAGGAATAAAGGAATGATCCCGAACCGATATACCGAGAAAGACATTCCGTAAATAGTTGTTTGTTCTTTTACATTTTCATACAGTTGACCGATATTTTCGAATCCGTTTTCAAAAAATAAAAAAGGTAAGAATGCCAATAAAAAAGCAAGAATTGCATATTGGAAAAATGTTTTGTATTCTTTTTTGTATAAATAATATAAGCTGAATATAGCCGGAAATATCTTTAAAACAGAGGCGATAGCCAGACAAATTATTCCATACCATTTTTTTTCGTTTTGATCTTTCACATATACGAAGTAATTGATGCAAGCTGCTGAGATCATAATTTCGTTTCCACGCTCCAAAGCGTAAAGATTGATGGATGAAAAAAATATGATAAACAATATGATCGGAGAACATTTATATTTTATACACAAAAGATATAGAGAATGAAATAATAGGAAGAGCGAGAGTAATGTAAAGAAAAAGCAGCTCAATACGGCTATTTGAGAATTCCAACAATCTTCAAGCGATATTGAAGAGTAGTTGGTAAGCAAAGTAAACGGATATAAGATCATGTAAGAGAACGGTAAATAATTTTTGTTACAAGTACCGTTCAATTCATTATAATACGGGTTCTTATCGGCAATATAAATTAGAGTATTATAGAAGTCGGCAAAGAAATTATCTAATTTCAGAAAAAATACATGAAGTTGGTGTGAGGGATCTGCAAACAATAGTATGATCCAGATACAAGCTAATAAAAAAGTAAGTCCTGTGAATATTTTTTTGATTCTACTTTGGTTCATAAACGCATTACTTGAATGTCTTAAAAAACAATGTAATGCAAATATATTATATATTTAAGGTAATAAGAAACCTTGTTTGATTATTTTATAATATTGGGAAGAATTGCATGTTTATAAAATTAGACTGTTATAATATAAAAAATGATATGCACCCTAAAAGTTTTCGTTTAACTTTTAGAGTGCATATCGTTTTTCTTATCGGTATGTTATTCGTAACTGCTTCCATCGAAACAGTGAGTGCAAATACATTCTTTAGGTAAACCTATTGATTTGACGAGCGTTTCCAATGGATTGAATTTCAAAGTCGTAATATTCAGATCTTTTCGGATGCAATCCACCATTTTGCAATATTGGGGAGAATTTGTGGTTGCATAAGCCGGGAGATTTTTAGAGCAATCTCCTTCAAGATTTTTTATAACCCTCCGCGTGATGAGTTCCAACTCCGATTTTGAACCTGTGAAATTCAGAAACTTACAAGGGTAAATTAATGGAGGACAACTGATGCGCATATGCACCTCTTTAGCTCCATAACGATATAAATCATTTACATTGTCATGAAGTTGAGTTCCCCTGACAATAGAGTCATCACAAAAAACGACCTTTTTATCTTTCAATAATTTTTTGTTAGGGATCAGCTTCATTTTTGCTACCAGTTCTCGCATTTCTTGTGTAGGAGGAGTAAAACTTCTCGGCCATGTCGGAGTATATTTAACGATCGCTCTTTTATATGGAATTTGTTTTCCGACAGCATATCCCAGAGACATGCCGACCCCGGAATCGGGAATACCTGATACAAAATCTGCATCGATATCATCGTTTTTACCCATTTCCACACCGCAGTCGAAACGCATCTCGTCAACATTCTTCCCTTCATATTCGCATACGGGATAACCGTAATATACCCAAAGGAAAGAACATATTTGCATTTTTTTATTGGGTTTTCGCAGTTGAGTAAAACCATCGGCTGTAATTTGAACGATTTCTCCCGGTCCTATATTATAATCCATTTCATAACCCAGATTCGGAAAACTGCAGGTTTCGGATGATACCGCATAACCGTTTTTCCCTTTTCCTATCATGATAGGTGTTCGTCCATATTTATCTCGTGCCGCAATAATTCCGTTTTCTGTAAGAAGAAGCATCGAACAAGAACCTTTCAATCGATTATAGACATTCTCTATCCCTTCGACAAAAGTTTTGCCTTCGATAATAAGCATGGACACCAATTCCGATTGATTGGTAATGCCGTTACTGTGTTCGCAAAAGTGATTTCCTTTTGCCAAAAGTTCCTTTTCAAGTTCCGGCAGATTAGTTACTTTAGCAACTGTTACTACGGCAAATTTC
>OMCA01001400.1_pt1 | contig 11347 bp, 6 predicted proteins | sample 1673621 | NCBI WGS metagenome assembly OMCA01 (sample SAMEA103958117, study PRJEB25191) | human gut metagenome | biome: human-associated habitat [ENVO:00009003]; feature: intestine environment [ENVO:2100002]; material: feces | place: Germany | collected 2013/2015
CTGAATTTCCTTGTTGACGGACGGATACATCAGGTTGAGCAATGGAAACAGGCAGCGGAATGTATCCCAAAAGCCGGTATCGGTATATAGATAACCGGACAGCACCTTGCCATTATAAGGACTGTAATGTATCGGCTGTCCTTTCGCATCCATTTCATAAAACTTACGCGGAAAAAGCAACGAACGGTAGAGACAGGAATAGAAGGTGCGATATTGTTCGTCTGTTCCGCCTTCCACCTCTATCTTGCCCAACACCCGGTTCCAGGCATCCTTGCCTTTTCGCACCAGCGTATCGAAATCATCGGCACCCAGTTCGCACAGATTCGCTTCCGCCTGTTCGGGACTGATAAACGAAGAGGCGACCCGTGCATGCACCACTTCCCCTTTACGGGTCTTGAAGCCGATAACGGCTCCTGTGTGAAAAGCATTCTGCTCCATGACGTCTCTCTTTAAAGAAAGGGAAACCTCATCCTTTTTCCTTTTAGGCTTCTCATCATTGGAGAAGGTGGCCCGATAAGTAAACGGCTTGTCGAACTCAACGACAAAATAGTTCTTGAAGTTATCGGGCACGCCGCCACTGTTGCGTGTGGTATAGCCTATAATCTTATTCTCTTCGGGAATAATCCTGATAGACGATCCACAGTCGAAAGCATCGACCACAATATATGAATCATTTTCGGGAAAAGTGAAGCGAAACATCACCGCACGTTCGGTCGGTGTAAGCTCGGTCACTACATCATGTTCTGCCAGATACACCTTATAATAATAAGGACGCGACAGTTCGGCCTTATGGGAAAACCAACTGGCACGCTTGTCTTCATCAAACTCCGGCTTCCCGGTAACGGGCATCAGAGAAAACTGACCGTAATTGTTAATCCACGGACTGGGCTGGTGAGTCTGCTTAAAACCGCGAATCTTGTTGGCAGTATAGACGTATTGCCATCCGTCACCCATCTTTCCGGTTTGTGGTGTCCAAAAATTCATTCCCCACGGACGGGCAGTCGCAGGATAAGTATTGCCGGTGGAAAGTTCGAAAGAGGACTGAGTTCCCACCAACGGACTCACATAATCGGCATAGTCCTTTGCCTGCACCCATAAAGTGAGGCAAAAGAATACAACTGACAGGAAAAGTTTCTTTATCATCGTGTTGCCTGGTTTATTTACGGTTTAAAAGGTTCGGCTCCCATACTGATTTCCATCACTCCCCCCGCCGTCAGGTCGCTGTGCGTGAAGAAAGGCTGTTCAAGCGGTTTCCCGTTCAACAGAATGGACTGAACATATTTGTTTTCTTTTGAGTTGTTCTTCGTGCGAATCACAAAATCCTTTTGACCGGGCAGGTGAATGATCACTTCCTCGAACAAGGGACGGCCAATGGAGTAAACCGGCTCACCGGGACACACCTGATAGAAACCCATCGCATTCAGAATATACCAGGCTGACATCTGACCACAATCCTCATTGCCCGAAAGACCGTCGGGAGCATTGCGGTACTGACTATGCAGCACACTGTCTACCAATTCCTGTGTCCGCCACGGACGATTGACATAGTTATACAGATGGATGATGTGATGACTCGGCTCGTTGCCGTGAGCATATTGCCCGATAAGACCGGAAATATCTGCCGAAACCGTCTCCCCTTCAAGCTCGGAAGAAACAGTGAACAGGGAATCCAGCTTACCGACAAAAGCCTCCTCTCCTCCCATCAAGCCAACCAGACCGGGCACATCGTGAGGCACGAACCAAGTCCACTGCCAAGCCGTACCTTCGCAATAATCGTCACTGCGATGGGTAGACGAACGAGGATTGAACGGAGTACGCCATTTCCCCTTACTGTCCCGCCCGCGCATAAAACGGGTTTCGGGGTCGAAGTAAGACTTATATGCCCCGGCAAAACGAGCATATTTATCTCTTGTTTCCACATCTCCCAAACTATCTGCCAATACGGAGATACACCAATCATCGTATGCATATTCCAATGCCTTTGCCACCGATTCATTTTCGAGGTCGCAAGGAATATAGCCCAGCGCATCCTTGTAATAACGGGCACGGGGCATCACAAAAGGAACCAGCCACTTCGGACCGACAATGCCGGTCGTGTCGTATTCGGCAGTACGGAGACAGGCTTGGTAGGCTTCGCGAACATCGAAATCGCGATAGCCCTTCACGTATGCATCGGTGATGATAGAGGCAGCATGATAGCCAATCATCGTTCCCGTGTAGTTGGCAGCACAATCCCATTTCGGGAAAACACCTCCCTCACGCTGTTTCTTCAACAATGAACGGATATAGCTTTCGTTGGTATGAGGGTCTATGATGGTGAGCAAAGGATGCAACGCACGAAATGTGTCCCAAATAGAAAAAGTGGTGTAAACAGGATCTTCCTTATCGGTGGTGTGCACTTTTAAATCCATCCCCAAATAACGCCCGTCTACATCGGTAAACAAGTTCGGACTCAAGAATGCATGATACATGGCAGTATAGAAAATGGCAAGTTGGTCGGGGTCTTCCGTTTTCACCTCTATCTTTGAAAGACAATCATTCCAAGTCTTTCGGGCATCGGCACGCACCTTGTCGAAATCCCAGTCGGGCAACTCAGCCAACAGATTCTGCCTGGCTCCTTCACCATCGACAGACGAGATGGAGAAACGAACCATTACCTGTTCATCTTCAGCCGTATCAAAACGGAGCAACATTTTGCAGACGGGAATCTGCTGTCCGCCTTCCTCGATGGTATCGGTATAAAGAGTATGGGTAAAAGGCTTTGAGAAAACAGCATAAAAATAAAGATCTTGTTGCCAAGCCCAATAAGCACTGCGCTTGTATCCGCAAAGCACGGTATCATTGACAGCCTCCACCTCCATGACCTGATTGGTTTGCTGCTGAATATTATAGTCCATATCCAGAATGAAACCCGATTCCTTGCTTTCAGGAAACGTATAACGGTGCATGGCGGCACGCTCAGTGGCCGTCAGCTCGGCTTTCACACCGTAAGTATCCAAGAAAACCGAATAATATCCCGGTTCGGCATACTCGTTCCTGTGCGAAAAAGCAGAAGCGAAAGGACGCTGCTGACTCTCTTTCCCAAGATATTCCACCTTCTGCTCACCTACGGTAGGCATCAAAAGAAAATCACCGAAATCGGCACAGCCCGTACCGCTAAGGCGTGTGTGGGCAAAACCATTGATGGTGGAATCTTCGTAATAGTAGCCCGAACAGGAGTCCCAGCCATCGATACGCGTATCAGGACCCGGTTGAATCATTCCGTGAGGCAACATGGCACCCGGATGCGTATGTCCGTGTCCTCCCGTTCCGATGAAAGGATTGACATAACCGGTGTATTCTTTCATTTCCGTTGTTTGGGTAGAACATGCACTCAAACATAATAATCCTACCAAACAACCGCTTACGAGTCTATTGAATTTCATTGTTTTCTATTTGATGTTATTTTATTTCCGATGAAACGGATTATCGATACCAAATCTCTCCCGGTTCGGAACTCATCTCGAATTCCACAGTAGCCCCGTCCATTATCTGTTGATGGGTGATATAACTCTTATCGTATGGCTTTCCGTTCAACTTGACCGACCGGATATAGATATTCTCACGGTTGACAGCCGGTGCCAGCACTGTAAAAGTCTTCCCGTTGTCAAGATGCATACGCATTTCGGGAAATAACGGAGTCCCTATTTCATACTCACCACTTACGGGATTGACCGGATAAAAGCCCATGGCACTGAATACATACCAGGCAGACATCTGACCGCAATCTTCATTGCCGCACAATCCGGCAGGTGCATTGAAATAAAGATGATGCATCACCTGTGCCACATACTTCTGAGTCTTCCACGGCTGACGTACTTTATTATACAAATAAATGACATGATGGCTCGGCTCATTGCCATGAGCATACTGCCCAATCATACCGGTGCTGAAAATAGGCAAATCCTCCTTCCCGGCAGGGATATACGTAAACATACTATCGAGCTTCTCTGCAAAGCGGTCTTTTCCTCCGACCAAAGTTATCAGTCCGCGAATATCCTGAGGCACAGACCATAAATACTGCCATCCGTTACTCTCGCAAATATGGGCTGTATAGTCATCGGGACAGAAAGGCCGGATAAAAACACCCTTGTCATCAACGGGCTGCATAAATCCTGTAGCGGGATTGAATACATTCTTGTAGTTTTGAGAACGCTTGTAAAACTCTTCCGCCAGTTCCGTCTTTCCCATCTTGCGCGCCATCTCTGCAATGCAATAATCATCAAAAGCATACTCCAGTGTTTTGGAAAGCGACCAATTGTCGGCATTATACTCATCTTTTATATTATAAGGAATATAACCGAGCTTCTTATAAAGCCCGATTCCCCGATAATTGTCCAAGTTGGCAGTGGCGACACAGGCCTTCAATGCTTTCTCTGCATCAAAGTCACCTATTCCTTTCAAATAAGCATCCACAATGACGGGAACAGCATGATAGCCAATCATCATATCAGTCTCACTACCCCAAAAGTTCCAAACCGGAAGCCGGCCGTTTTGGTCATAAAAAGCAAGAAAAGACTTTATCATGTCATTGGTGCGGACAGGCTCGGTATAAGTAAGAAGCGGATGGGCGGCACGATAAGTATCCCATAAAGAAAAAGTGCCATAGTTCACCCAGCCATCGGCTTTATGTATTTTCTTATCAGGTCCATAATACGAACCGTCCACATCACTAAAGACAGTGGGCGCTATCATGGTGCGATACAAAGCCGTATAGAAATTCACCTTGTCATCCAAGTCACAGATGCCCCTGACCTCTATCTTCCCAAGCTGACGGTTCCAATTCTCTTTGGTCTCCGCCACATACTTATCAAAGTCATTATGAGGAGCCTCAGCCGCCAGGTTTCCAGCTGCCCCTTCCATGCTTACTCCCGAAAGAGCCGTACACAACACTATCTCTTCCCCATCGGTCGTATCAAAGTTGAAACGTGCCACGTATGCAGTACCTATGGTCTTGCCATCCTGTATGATGGCGGTAGTATCTATTTCGGAAGACCGGAACGGTTTGGAAAAACGGGTACGGAAGAAAACACGCTGTCCACGTGCCCAACCGTCAGAGAACCGATATCCCTGTATGGTGCATGAGTCCACCACCTCGATATGGGAGTCTTGTGTGAAATCCCAGTTCATCGCCTTCTTCAAATTCAGGAATACGGCAGACTGCGCTTTTGGGAAAGTGTAACGCTGAATGCCACAACGCTCCGTGGCAGTCAACTCCACATTTATATTATAATCTTTCAGCAATACACGGTAATATCCTGCAGAAGCCTCTTCATCCGAATGCCGGAACTTGGAATGAATGCCCAAAGGCGCTTCAGCTTCACGATAAGGAAGGGTGACAGGCATGTAGGAAATGTCGTACAAATCACCGGCCCCTGTTCCCGACAAATGCGTGTGACTGAAACCGGCAATGGTACTGTCGGGATAATAATAACCCGAAATACGGTCCCAACCGGGCAAGCCGTTATCCGGACTCAACTGAACCATGCCAAACGGTGCCTGAGCACCGGGATAGGTATTCCCGGTAAAATCTGTTCCGATAAACGGATTTACCAATAAACTATAATCAACAGCCGACGCCGGCTGCCTATCAGATATACATGCTCCAAATATCACCAGAAAAAACAAAAACGAGAGAAGAGGTGTCTTCATACTATACAAAGAATTTCATTATTACTCTATTACAAAAATACATATTATAATCACAACAGCAACCTTTCCTATCAAACACTTCATTTTTTTCCGATTATTTTTCTCATTCCAGGTATAAGAAACAATAAAATAAAGAAAGTCTTTTGATAGGAACCTAGAAGTTTTTTTGTATGTTTGTCCATTATATTATTGAAAAACACAACTTAAACAATGAAAAAGAGCGATTTTACCTTTCTTTTGGTGGCTACAGCCATTTTTCTCCCCTTCTTTATAAGCGATGATGCTTATGAATGGTACAAAACCTTTAACGCCACCCATGGCATGGTCATGAGTTTCCTGAAGTTTGCCATCCTTTCTACCATGGGCGAAATGATCGGACTGCGCATCAGCACCGGTGTTTATATCAACCGGACTTTCGGAATCATTCCCCGGATGGTGGTATGGGGACTGCTTGGCATGGGCATCAATATGGCAATGATTATCTTCTCAAAAGGAGTGCCGATGTTTATGGAATATATGGGTATGGCAAATGCTTCCTCCACCATCAACGGAGAGATGTGTTTTGAGAAAATAATGATAGCATTAGCCATATCGGTAGCCATGAACAGCATTTTTGCCCCCGTCTTTATGACTCTTCACAAGATAACCGACACCCACATAGGTCACTGCGGCGGTTCGGTAAAGGCACTACTCACTCCCATCCCCATGAAACGGATTATGACGGAACTGAACTGGGCAGTGTTGTGGGGATTCGTATTCAAGAAAACCATTCCTTTGTTCTGGTATCCGGCACATACCATCACTTTCCTGCTCCCTCCGAATATGAGAGTGCTGTTTGCCGCCATATTGGGCATCGTACTGGGAGTGTTGTTGGCCGTTGCAGCCAAAAAGAAATAAAAAAGTAAGCGAAAGTCCCGATGTCTTTCAAGCCGGACTTTCGCTTACTTTTCATATTATCCTTATCTCCCGCCTTATTTTCCTTCGAATAAACAAAAGCAAAGATTTATAAATTACAAAAGAATGAAACAAACACAGGAACACTCATGTCAATCAAGATTCCATGAAAAATAGCAATCGGAATCATGTCTTTTCCCGAATACCGGGTAATAGAAGGTAATAATACATCCATTGAATTAACTCCGGCAGCAGAAATAGGTGCCAGCCTCCCAAAGTATTTCCGAATAAGAGGAGCACCGAGAAGTGCCATCATTTCACGAAAAATATTTGCCAAAAGAGCAATTGTTCCTAACTCTGTGGCTAACTGTAATCCCATAGAAGGTTCTTTGAACTGTGTAATCAAAATAGAAGAAAGGGAATAATAGGCAAAGCCACTTCCCACCGCCATGCAGTCAAAAACACTCCACTGGGTTAATAACAAACTAGCAAATGCCGAAAAAAGCAACGTTCCTGTAATAGTAGCAACAGGCACCAGCAGCATTTTGAATCGCAAACTTTTAATCAACTCTTTTAATTGTCTGTTACATCCAATCCCAATTCCAACTTGCAACATCAATGCATACAACACATACATGGAAACATTGTGTGTAGAAAACCGGAACTCATTGGCTGCTCCTATCAAACAACCGACACAGAAAAACGCCACAACAATCAAACTACCTTTCATTCGTTACCTCCTTTCTTAAAAAATAAATGAAACACCAGGAAAGATGCCAGTAAACTACCTAAAATACTTAAAGTTGCAAGTACAATGGCCTGCCATCCGAATTTCCCTATATTATTAATAATTAAGCTATTGGAACCTATTGAAAGCCCCAGAACAAAAAGCAACAGGAATATGGTAAGAGAAATACTTTTCTCTACTTTTTGCAAAAATCGTAAATCACGCAACAGATATCCAATGCCGATACCTGTAAACATTATAGATATAATAGTAAACATAAAATAGCTACTTTTAGAATGAAACATAGATTCTGATGACTAAAAACAAAGTCACCACTAATATACTTTTCATTTCCACAGCCTGTTGGAATGAAGAAAAAATAGAATGGATAAAACTCAAATAAACCCGCTGAACCAATGCACGTGTACAATGAAGCTGTTACACAGGCTTTCTCGTTCCCATCTAACGCTATATGTGCTATATGTAGAGCATAATTGGTTCATATTATCTATAAATTTTGGTGCAAAGATAACCGTTATTCGCATATTTACCAAATAAATATTCATAATTAACCCTATTCCACACAAAAAAGAGATGAAGGCTTCGATTTGTCGCAAACCGAGACCCTCATCTATTTTCAAACAAGTCACTTACTATGTTAAAACTATATCTCTTCCTTGTGTATCACATTAATATTCCACCTTATAATCCCTGTGCAAGTGTTCTCCTTTCCATGCCTTCTTAGTCGTCCAATCTTCATAAGGGGCTGTCCAAAAAGCATTATCAGCAGGAAGTCCTAAAGGCAAGAAGCTCAAAGTTGCCATATAAAGACTGCCAGTAGAAGTATAACCATCAGCAGCCTCGGGTTGGTGACCATTGAATCCCAAAACCAACCAACCGTTCTCATCAAAGTTCTGATTGCCTTCATATAAATTACGATGTACGGCAGTCAAAGCACAACGCACCTGAGCCGGTTTCAGATGGACGGGTAATTTCTCGCGCAAAGCCACATCTGCCAATGACTGGAAAGCAGCCGAACGATAAGTCACAGAACGGCCCAAAGCCGGATAAGTTCCATCCGGTCCGATAATACGTTCACAAAATTCGGCATGACGTACCATACGTGCCATAGCTTCATCCACTTCTTTCTGACCTGCTCTTTTTTTGGATGCTAATGTTTCAAGCATGGCCACATACATCGGATTCAATACATAAGAATTATAATAATCCATACTAAATTTAGGACCATCACAATACCAACCATCGCCCGCATACCATTCTCTCACTTTATTCTTGGCTATCTTTAAACGGAAAGGATCACATTCACCGCCTGCCCAGTTAATAAAAGATTCGTTCAGTCCGGTAAAAACCAACCAATTATTATAAGCACCGGTACGATTACGTAAAGCTTTCAACGACTCAATATAACGCTGTTTAGTCACATCGTCCAATGGCTCCCAAAGAGCTTTGGGAGCACGTAAAAAAGCATGTACCAAATAAGCTGCATCCACAATAGGTTGCGGTTGTTTTGTAAAGTTCAATTTATCCGGTGAATTCGGGTCAACAGCATTTTTCAATCCTTTCAACACTTCCTCACGCATCTGTTTACGAAGTTTCCCCTCTTCAGTATCATCATCAGGAAGCGACAACCAAGGAGCTACACCAGCCAATGTACGACCGACAGCTTCTAAATGAGTGACTTCATCATAACCTTTCGGATTCCCACTTGGAGATTCTATTGGCATATTCTGACGCAACGTGTTTTCTGCCAAATTATGAATAACAGGATAGGCTATTTTCCACATAAGCTCTACCCAAACAGCGCGATCTTGCGCACCGGTAGTCATTTGTTGTTCTTTGGCTGTTTTATCTTTTTTATTTTTGGCTTGCAAAGAAGATACAGGCATTGCCATTAGAACAACCAACAACAATGCAAAATAATTTAATCGTTTCATGAGCATTATTTATTAGAAAAGAGGTTCATTATTCAATAATTTATTATAGCGATGAAGAGCTTCCACAAAATAATAATCCGCATACGTCAAAGGCACATCGATTTCACCACCATGCGGAATAGCACCGGTACTATGCATCAGGATAAAGTTTGCATTCTCACCCAATTTAGCACGGTAAGCGGGACTGCCCAACGAATGAAGAATCTGCTTGGCTCCTTCCAGATATTTTTTGCTCTTAGCACCTTTCACATAAGTGCTCAACTCCATCAAAGCCGAAGCTGTGCAAGCTGCTGCAGAAGCATCGCGATAAAGAACAGGTGTAATGCTGGCTTTAGAACGTACACCGGGAACATAACCTTCTTCCCAAGCATTGAAGTCCCACCACGCCACCTTATCACTAGGCAGATTAGGATGATCCAGATAATAATCAGCCATGCCTTGAGCTGTTTTCAGGAAACGTTTATCACCGGTTTCGCGATAGCACAAAGTAAACCCGTAAATACCCCAAGACTGTCCTCTCGACCAACAAGAGTTATCGGAATACCCCTGAGAGGTTTCTCCCTTAATAGGAGCCCCGGTCTCTTTATCATAATAGATAATGTGATAGTGACTGTAGTCCTTACGGATTTGATTCTTCATCACCTTTTCGGCATGCGAAACAGCTACTTTCTTATAAGTGTCATCTCCTGTCACCTTACTGGCGTGGAACAACAACTCCAAATTCATCATATTGTCAATAATAACAGGAAAGTCATAAACTTTATCACCGTGCCAAGACCGGAAACCATTCCACGACTGAATCACACCGGCTTTGGGACGAAAACGCGTGCAGAGTGATTTAGCTGATTCTGTCAAAATGTCCTCGTATTCGGTCTTCGGCGCGAAACGGTTCGCATTGCCATAACTGCAATACATCATGAAACCGATATCATGATTGTCAGTAAAAGTCTTGCAAGGTTCCATTTTCCGAGTGTAAACCAAGGCAGAATCTTGTAATGACTTATCACCTAAAAAATCAGAGATATACCATAAACTGCCAGGAAAGAAACCGGCTGTCCATAAGTAAATGCTTCCTTTGGACACCGTTCCGTCTTTACGCATACTGTGGGGCATCACGCCACTACCATTTTTGCCCTGACTCGGAGTTTTCAGCATCAGATTATACTGTTTAGCTGCAAATTCCATATTTTCCTTAATAAATTCCTTTTCGGAATTCTGTGCTTGTACATTGCTTGTCACACACGAAAACAAAATAGCAGTGAACAAGCCGAACGTTTTTTTTATCATATTCATATTTTTAATAGTGTTAATTTCAAATAGGTTTACTGCAAATATATAGACATTGAATGCAAAAAGAAAGAACATCAATCTTATAAAGGAGAGAAAACGTACATCCTTGCATTTTTAACGAATAAAGTAGAGAATAGACATTATATACACCAAAGGCACCCTCTGGATTAGACAAAACATCCCCCATTTGAACAATTTCTCCCTCTACTTTTATTCTCTGTTTCTATTACACTCCTCCTATATCTAACTCTTTCAAGTTCAATTTAATACTTTGAGACCTCAACTAAAGATGCCTGAAAGACATCCGTTACTGTATTACAGATGAGACTGTATGCATAGTCTAAATCTTTTCAAAAAAAAACATAGTACTTTCTGAATAAAAACCAAGAAGTTCTTTTTGAAAGAAGATAAAATAACGACCTCAAACTGTTGAACAAACAGAAAAATCCCACCTACACACCAGAAAACCACTGATTAGTACGCGGGATTTATATTCCAACCTTCTTACCTTAATAATTCAAAATCACCAACCAGGATTCTGTTGTTCCCCTAATGCCGGGTTGCGCAGAATTTCCTCTTTAGGAATAGGGAATTTGTAATCACGCGCTACAAACTTACGAGCAAAAAGTTTTTGCCCCACAATATCATCATACTCATAGTTTAGCTTCTCTTCACAAAGTCCCCAACGTTTCAAGTCACCAAAACGATGGCCCTCACATGCTAATTCTACAGCACGCTCATGAACAATACGCTGAAAAACTTCCTCTTTCGTTGTCGCCTTCATCCAAGG
>OMCA01001428.1_pt1 | contig 11181 bp, 8 predicted proteins | sample 1673621 | NCBI WGS metagenome assembly OMCA01 (sample SAMEA103958117, study PRJEB25191) | human gut metagenome | biome: human-associated habitat [ENVO:00009003]; feature: intestine environment [ENVO:2100002]; material: feces | place: Germany | collected 2013/2015
TACGCTGGACTCGAATGTAGCAATCAATTTTCCGTCCTGGTTCGTGATATCTATCTGGTAATATCCGGTAGTACGTCCGATGTACCGTTCGCGTGCTTCGGCATACAGCGTGTCGCCCGGTCCGCTGGCGCGCAAAAAGGTGATATTGGAAGACAGGGAGAAAGCCAATGTACCATGTGAATTAGCAGCGGCGGCCAGTGCCAGGTCTGCAAGAGTGAAGATGGCTCCGCCTTGGGTGCGATGTCCTGCGTTAAGGTGATTTTCCGTGATAACGAGGCGTGCCTTACTATATCCTTCGCGTACTTCCAGTAGTTCTACACCGGTTTGTTCTGCAAAGAGATCTTTCTTGAAAAATTCTTGTGGAGTCATGTTTTCAATATGATTAAAAAGTTCAATCTGTATGATTTATGTGCAAATGTAACAATTTTGCTCTTTTCCTGTATAATTTAGGAGGGTCTTTTCTGTAAACCTGCGCTACTTTTGCTGACGAAAGAATACGAAACTTTAATAAACAAATCATTATTATGAAAACAATCCTCACGACATTGGGAATATCCCTCCTAGTTTTGGCGGGTTGCACAAGTCAGAAGCAGACCGAGAGCAACTTTATCCAAGAGAATATTGATAATGCGGTGGCGCAGGAGACCATTCAGACCGACATTATCGAAAAGTCAGGGAAAATTCTGAATCCAAGAACTATCAACAAAGACGGTAGCATTGTTTATGTACCCATTGATGACTGGTGTTCCGGTTTTTTCCCCGGTAATATCTGGCATATGTATGAGTTGACCGGTGATAAGAAATGGTTGCCGCTGGCTGAGAAGTATACAGAAGCGCTGGATTCCGTGCAATACCTGACCTGGCATCATGATGTGGGCTTTATGATTGGTTGCAGCTATCTGAACGGATATCGTTTTGCCGGTAAAGAAGAATACAAGCCTGTGATTATTCAGACGGCTAAGTCTCTTTCTACCCGTTTCCGTCCGGCGGCAGGCGTACTTCAGTCTTGGGATGCCGATAAAGGTTGGCAGGCAGAACGCGGTTGGAAATGCCCGGTTATTATAGATAATATGATGAACCTGGAACTATTGTTCGAAGCTTCCAAGCTTTCAGGCGATTCCACTTATTATAATGTTGCCGTGAAGCATGCCGATACCACCATGAAGAACCATTTCCGTGCCAATAACAGCTGTTATCACGTAGTGGATTATGATCCCGTAACCGGTGAGGTACGTAAGAAACAAACCGCACAGGGGTATGCTGACGAATCCGCCTGGGCACGCGGACAGGCATGGGCTATTTACGGATACACCATGTGTTACCGTTATACCCACGATCAGAAGTATCTTGATATGGCTGAAAAGATTTATAACTTTATCTTCAATAATCCGAACTTGCCGGAAGACCTTGTACCGTATTGGGACTTTGATGCTCCCAATATTCCGAACGAACCCCGTGACGTTTCGGCTGCTGCATGTACGGCATCTGCTTTGTACGAGTTGAGTACATACATTCCCGGCAAAAACTATAAGGAAACAGCAGATAAGATTATGGAAAATCTCGGTTCTCCGGCTTATCGTGCAGAAGTGGGCACAAACGGTAATTTCATTCTGATGCACTCTGTAGGCAGTATTCCTCATGGTGCTGAGATTGATGTTCCGTTGAATTATGCGGACTATTACTTCTTGGAAGGAATTATGCGCAAAAGAGACTTGGAATCAAACAAGAAGCTGTTTTAATTCACATGCTGAAACTATAAATGATAATTTAGGGGCGTAGCGCCCCGGCAAAGTTTCCATTCGGTGTGATAGCAACAGTATCTCACCGATAAATTCCCATTTATAATTTCAACGTAATTTAATAAGAATAAAATGATAAATCGGTTTAGTTTGTTTTTGGGAGGCTTGGGCCTGTTTGCCCTGCAAGGCTGCAAAACTCAGCAGGGAGAGCAGGCACAACTTCCGAATGTAATTTATGTCTTCCCCGACCAGTACCGTAATCAGGCTATGGAGTTCTGGGGACAGGATGGGTTTCGCGACAAGGTGAACTTCCGCAATGATCCGGTGCATACTCCTAACTTGAATAGTTTTGCCCGTGAAGCGTTGGTGTTAAGTTCTGCCCAAAGTAACTGTCCGTTGAGTAGCCCTCATCGGGGTATGCTGTTGACGGGGATGTATCCCAATAAAAGCGGAATACCTTTGAACTGTAATTCAAACCGGCCTATCAGTTCCCTGCGTGCCGACGTGGATTGCATAGGTGACGTATTTAATAAATCCGGATATGACTGCGCTTATTTTGGTAAGTTACACGCTGACTTCCCTACACCGAACGATCCGCAACGTCCCGGTCACTATGTAGAAGATCGAATACCTGCCTGGGATGCCTATACGCCGAAAGAACGCCGTCACGGCTTTAATTACTGGTACTCCTACGGTACTTTTGATGAACATAAGAATCCCCGTTACTGGGATACGGATGGAAATCGTCACGATCCGAAAGAATGGTCACCGTTGCATGAGTCCAAGATGGTGGTTTCCTATCTGAAGAACGAAGGGAATGTACGTGATCCGAAGAAGCCTTTCTTTATAATGGTGGGTATGAATCCGCCCCACAGCCCGTACCGTTCATTGGATGATTGTATGGAAGAAGATTTCAATCTGTACAAAGATCAACCTCTGGACAGCCTTCTTATCCGTCCCAATGCAGATAAGAAGCGTGAAAAAGCAGAGAGCGTTCGCTACTACTTTGCCTCTGTTACCGGTGTAGACCGTGCTTTCGGACAGATCCTTGAAACACTGAAAGAGCAGGGTTTGGATAAGAATACGATTGTGATCTTTGCTTCCGACCATGGTGAAACAATGTGTAGCCAGTTCACGGATGATCCGAAGAATTCTCCTTATTCCGAATCTATGAATATACCGTTCCTGGTACGTTATCCCGGTCATATCCAGCCACGGGTGGACAATCTTCTGATGTCCGTGCCGGATATTATGCCGACTGTCCTGGGGCTGTGTGGTTTGGGCGATTCCATTCCGTCTAATGTGCAGGGACGCAACTGGGCACCTCTTTTCTTCGATGAAAAGGCGGAAATTGAACGTCCCGGTGGTGCTTTGTATATCCAGAATCTGGACGGAGAAAAGGATGCGGATGGTAAAGTGCAGACTTATTTCCCTTCTTCAAGAGGATATAAGACGGCACGCTATACTTTGGCTTTCTATATTGATAAGAAAGACCATAAGCTGAAGAAAAGCCTGTTGTTTGATGATGAAAAGGACCCTTATCAGATGAATAATCTTCCGTTGGAAGAAAATAAAGAAATCGTTGCAGAACTTTGCCGTGAGATGGGCAAGGAGTTGAAGGCGATAGATGATCCCTGGTATAAGGAACGTATTCTTTCCGACATGATACTTTATTAGGAGTTGAGAGTTGAGAATGGAGAGTTGAGAGTTAGGCTGCGCTATCATGCTGCATAGTAATTCTCAACTCTCCATTCTCAACTCTCAACTTCTCCAACTCATTTAGTGAGCTTCCACTCGCAGCCGTCTTTACCGTCTTTTATCTCAAAACCGAGTGCTGTAAGTTCATTGCGGATCTTATCACTGGTAGCCCAGTCCTTATTGGCTTTGGCCTTCATGCGCTCTTCCAGTAACATATCTACTACTTTACCGAAAGCAGCTTCACGCTCTTCATTGGAATTGTTTTCTTCTTTCAGTCCCAGAATGTCGAAGCAGAAGAGATGGAAAGTTTCTTTCAGCTTTTTCAGCTCATCGGCAGTGATAGTGTCGTTGCCTGCAATGATGTTGTTAATCATTCTGGCTCCGTCGAAAAGATGAGCAATGACTATCGGGGTATTCAAGTCATCATTCATGGCTTCATAGCACTTCTCACGCACTGCTTTCACATCTACGCTGGAAGTGGCGGACGGAGTGATCTTTTCCAGTCCGTTCACGGCATCCATCATTCGGGTTAATCCCTTTTCCGCTGCTTGCAAGGCTTCGTTGCTGAAGTCTACCGTGCTGCGATAGTGAGCTTGCAGGATGAAGAAGCGGATGGTCATCGGACTGTATGCTTGTGTCAGCAACTTATGTGTGCCGTTGAAGAACTCGTCCAGATTGATGAAGTTACCGTAAGACTTACCCATCTTCTGTCCGTTGATGGTAATCATATTGTTGTGCATCCAGTAATGTACCATGTCATTGCCCTGTGATGCAACCGATTGAGCAATCTCACATTCGTGGTGAGGGAAGATAAGGTCCATACCACCACCGTGAATATCGAAATGTTCGCCGAGGTATTTCTTACCCATGGCCGTACATTCGGCATGCCATCCCGGGAAACCGTCGCTCCATGGAGAGGGCCAACGCATGATATGCTCCGGTTGGGCACATTTCCATAAGGCGAAGTCGGCGGGGTTGTGCTTTTCAGCTTGTCCGTCCAGTTCGCGGGTGGTGTTCAGTACGTCATCCAGATTGCGGCCGGAGAGTTTTCCGTAATGGTAATCCTTATTGTATTTCTCTACGTCAAAGTAGACAGAGCCTTCACTGACATAAGCATAGCCATTCTTCAGGATCTCTTTCACCAGCTCTATCTGCTCGATGATGTGTCCCGAAGCGTGCGGTTCGATACTGGGTGAAAGTACGTTCAGCGCTTCCATTGCCTTGTGGTAACGGTTGATGTAGTATTGCGCCACTTCCATTGGCTCCAATTGCTCCAGTCGTGCTTTCTTGGCTATTTTGTCTTCTCCGTCGTCAGCGTCATGTTCCAGATGGCCTACATCGGTGATGTTGCGGACATAACGTACCTTATATCCCAAGTGGGTAAGGTAGCGGAAAAGCAAGTCGAAAGTAATGGCAGGACGTGCATGTCCCAAGTGCGCGTCACCGTAAACGGTAGGACCGCAGACATACATACCTACATGTGGAGCGTGCAGTGGCACGAATAGCTCCTTTTTCCTATCTAAGGTGTTGTAAATTGTCAGTTGATGTTCCATAACGTTTGAATTTTAGTTCTTTAAAGAGCACAAAGTTACAACAATTTCATAAGATAATAAGTTCTTTCATTCTTTTTCTTGCTGATAGTTAAGAGGGAAGTGACTATCGGATGAACTTATTCTTCCTCCTCTTCAGGGATGGGGTCCTGTAGTTGAAAACGTTCTGTTAGGTATAGTAGCATCTCTGCGGACTGTTTTACCTCTGTCTGAGCGGGTGCAGGGCGGCTATTGAATGCGAACAGCATATATTTCGGCCCCATGGCAAAGGAAGCGAATTGTTTCCCTATAAGGAAACCTTTTATTTCTTCAAATAGTTCATCTGTAGTTCGTTGTTGCGTATCTTGATAAGGCAATAGGAGTATGAGATCGCCTTTTGCTACTGCCACGGTTGTCGAATTTTCCTTTTCTTCGAATAGTGCATGAAACTCTTTTTGATGGTAGCGGAAAGTATAAGATACCGGAGAAGTACGTTTGACATTCTCTGTCTCGGAAAGAGAGGCTATGAACTTTTGTAAAAGGGAATTGATCTTTCGGAGATTTTTATACCATCCGAAATAAGCTAATACCCAAGTGAGGGGGACAACAAATGTTGCCGGACAAGTCATTGAGAAGATGATTACATCGAACAGGGTCATTGTTTGTTCTGTAGTCCCGGACAGGGTATCGATTATGAACCTTATGAGCCCGAATACTAATATGGCGAGACTTGCCATAGCGCTAAGGCTGAGTGAAAGCATCAGTACGTCTCGTGTCATCTGCCAGAGGCTGGAATAGACACGTTGCCCTTCCATGTCATTTTTTAGTAGTGAGAGGGATTTCTTCCAGGTGATATCATCACAGATATAGTAGTTCATTGGCGTTGTTGTTTTTAAAGGTAGCAAATGTAGTGATTTTCTTTTTCCTTTGTTACTTTTGCATCCATGAAATCGAAGAAGCGTGTATTGTTAGGTATGAGTGGAGGTACGGATAGTTCTGTTGCCGCCATGCTGTTGCAAGAGGCCGGTTATGAAGTAACCGGTGTAACGTTTCGTTTCTATGATTCGGAAGGCTTTGAAGAATCTTTGGATGATGCCCGTAATCTCGCTTCCCGCCTGAATATCCCGCACATCATCTATGATGCCCGCGAATTATTCCGTGAACGCATTATCCGCTATTTCGTAGATGAATATCTTTCCGCCCGTACCCCTGTTCCCTGTACTCTCTGTAACAATGAACTGAAATGGCCGTTGCTGGCAAAGATTGCCGATGAAATGGGCATTTATTGGATTTCTACCGGACACTACGTACGTAAAGTTTTCCGGGATGGCTATTACTTTATAGCCCCGGCTGCCGACCGTGATAAGGATCAGACTTTCTTCCTCTGGGGACTGCAACAGAACATTTTAGAACGTATGCTCCTTCCAATGGGTGACTGGACTAAAAATGAAGTGCGTGCCTATGCTGCTAAGCGGGGTTTTGAACGGACAGCAACCAAAAAGGATAGTCTTGGTGTATGTTTCTGCCCGATGGATTACCGCTCTTTCTTGCAGCGTGAAGTTCCGCAGGATGCTTTGCCGGGAAAAGGACAATTTCTCGATGAAAGCGGTAGTTTTTTAGGTTGGCACGAAGGATATCCTTTCTATACAATTGGTCAGCGCAGAGGATTGGGTATTCATCTGAACCGTCCTGTTTTCGTAAAAGAGATACATAAAGAGAGGAACGAAGTGATACTTGCGCCTCTGGTTTCTCTTTACAAAGAGGAAATGCTGTTGAAAGACTGGAATATTGTGGATACTTCCCGTTTACTGAATTCCGAGGATGTCATTGTCAGGATTCGCTATCGGAAGCAAGCTAATCACTGCACTGTCAGTATAACGGATAAGAATCTCTTGCATGTGCTATTGCGCGAACCACTGGAATCCATTGCTTCCGGACAGGCTGCGGCATTTTACGATGAGGCAGGTCTGTTGCTGGGAGGAGGTATCATCCTGTAATTTTTGTACAATCATTCTTTTATTTGTTTCTGAACAAAAAAATAGTTTACTCTGTTTGAAATACAAAGACGTCTTTGTTTTGCGGAACAATTAAAACGAATAACAGTATGAAACGTATATATTTAATGATACTATTTGCCACTTTGGCAACAATCGTCTCTGCCCAAACGGACGATAAGGGATATAAAGAAGGGGCTTGGGTACTGAAGGGTGTGACAGGTATAAATATGTCGCAAACTGCAATGACAAACTGGTCGGCCGGTGGTGAGAATTCTATTGCCGGGAATGCTTACCTGAATGGGTCACTGACACATAAGAGCGGAAACTGGCTATGGGTGACGAACCTGGTGCTGGATTATGGTCTTTCGAAAACCAAATCGCAAGGGATGAGAAAGAGTTCTGATAAAATAGGATTATCTACCCAGTTGGGCTATGCAGCCACTAAAGTTTGGTATTATACGCTTATGGCTGATTTGAATACTCAATTTGCCAAAGGATATAATTATCCGGACAAGAGTCACTATATATCTAACTTCTTTGCTCCCGCCTATTCTAATGTGGCATTGGGTATGGAATATCGTCCGAAGAGTAATTATTCTATATTCCTTTCACCTGTCTCCACAAAGATGACCTTTGTGAGCGATGATTATCTTTCTGATTTAGGTTCTTTCGGTGTTGATCCGGGGGATCACTTTAAGATCGAAGCCGGAGCTTTCCTGAAAGCCCGTGCAGAGCTGCCTGTCATGGAAAATGTGAATCTGATTACTACAGCCGATTTCTTCACTCCTTATAATAAAGACTTTGGTAATGTGGATGTCAACTGGGATGTGCTCATCAGTATGAAGATCAATAAAGTGCTATCAGCAACCCTGAATATGACACTGAAGTATGATAATGATGTGAAAACCTTTGATGATGAGGGCGTTGAAAGAGGGCCGAAGGTACAGTTCAAAGAGATACTGGGTATCGGATTGGCTTATAATTTCTGATAGCCTGGGATGACTGTTAGTTTCTCGGTGTGAAACTACTGGTTTCTCGGCGTGAAACTCGCAGTTTCAAGGCATGAAACTGTTGGTTTCAAGTAATGAAACTGTGAGTTTCAAGGCATGGAACAAAAATGGAAAAGGCCGTAAAGATTTACATTAACCAGTAATTTCAGATACTTTCGGAATTGTTTTTTCTACGTCTGTTCCTGTTCCACTATTAATGTGGTGAATGACATTGAATACTGTTCGGGAAAGTTTTTCCCAATCATTAGGCGATACTTTTCTTTCCAGAGCTCGAATTTCTACAAGTGCTCCTTTTTGGGTTGCATCAGTATCTGTTTTAGCTACCCTGGAGTCAATCTGAGTAGGATAATCAATACCGAATCTCTTTAACTCTTCCGGATCACTTTCAGACAAATCGGAAGCAGCATTAAATTTATGATATAGAGCATCCTGATTGCTTGTAAGTCCATCCATAAAGCTTTTTAAGGTTACTTGACCTCTTCTTTCATAAGCAACTAATGTTGTATCGGCATTAGTATATTTACTTGTGAAATAGGCTTTGACCCTTGTTTGCTCATCCGGGCTCAACAGCTTAAATAGGGGTAATAAAGAAGTTCTCGACATGACTGGCATTCTGTCTTTAGCCAATTTGGCTGTTTTGGATGTTATCAATTTTGCTTTTGTCGCAGTATCGATATATTGCTCTAAGAGGGCTATAAAGCCTTTAACGCCTGGAGTATCTTTTGTATCGGTCAATTCGGAAATAGAGCGAGATACATCGGTAAAGACAGTCTTTTGAGAAGCTGCATAATATAGTTTCGTTCCTCCTATTTCACTTCTTGATAAGGTAGCTATCAAATCCGGTAGTTTTATGAGCTTCACACCCACAGTGCATTGGGGATGTGCTGTTTGTTCTCCGTCTTTATTGATAAAATAATTCTTTTTTATAGTCTTCCTATTCACATGGTGATAAAAACCATATAGTCCATCTACTACAACGGGATTTGTATACTCTTTTCCGGCCAGGTCTTTTTTGCTTGCTATTCCTTTATGAATGTCGGCGGCACTTTTAACTGCATTGGTGAGGGTTACTACATCGTCACTTGCTTCTATCACATATTCCAGATCACTTCCATCTGTTACTATACTAAAGCCACTACCACTCTTTAATACCTCTGCATGACCAGGACTTTCGTACTTACCTATATTTCCGGGTTTTTCTTTTAAGACATTTCGGCTTCCTCCCACTGTTTGAAATTCAAACCCTACTTTTCTTTGTACGGTAGAACTCTCTTTGCATGGAATAAATTGCTTTCCTGAAGAATCGCTTCTGTACGTTTGTAAGATATCCTGGACAGGCATTTGCTTGGATGCATTGGGGTTGCTATCCAAAGTACGAGATTTGTTTTCGGTTTTCTTAAGATATTCTCTCATAGCAACTTTATTTTAGGAGGAAAAGTGGTTAATAATATTTTAGATCAAAGCGGATGTGTGATCTTATATTCTTGCTGTGGTAAATATACAAAAAAAACAAAAGACACCTCTATATTAATTAAGAGTGCTTGCAATTTTTTTAATCCCTCTTACAAATGAAGTTTATGAAGACTATATAGCACATATACTTGAGGCATTGTAACTTCGTCCTGAATGTTACCTGTTCAGTTCCAGCATTTCCTCAATATATTGCCTTGTATTACTCAACCGAGGCACTTTATGTTGCCCACCTAATTTTCCTTTCTGTGCCAGCCAGTCATGGAACAGCTCTTTGCGGGCAATAATCACTTCCAATGGTTGCAGAGCAAGGTTATTCTGGCGTTTGGCCTCGTAATCGGAGTTCACTTCTTTCAAGGTGTCGTCCAATATTTTAGCAAACTTTTCTACATTATCCGGCATCTGTACAAACTCAATCAGCCATTGGTGGCGGCATTTAGCTTTGGCATCCATAAATACAGGAGCCGCCGAATAATCGGAAATCAATGCTCCGGTAGCTTCGCAAGCTCTTGCCAGACCTTTTTCCGCATTGTCCACAATCAATTCTTCACCGAAAGCATTGATGAAATGCTTGGTACGCCCGGTGATGACAAATTTATACGGGTCTTTCTGCGTGAACTTTACAGTATCTCCAATCATATAGCGCCACAAGCCTGCGGAAGTAGAGATGACCAATGCATAATTCTTTTCCATTTCTACTTCTTCCAAACAGTATATGCGCGGATTTTCTTTGTCCACATCTTCCAGGGGAATGAACTCGTAGAAGATTCCGTAGTCAATCATTAGCAACATGGACGGGTCGTTCGGGTCGTTCTGTGTGCCAAAGTAACCTTCGGAAGCATTGTATGTCTCCACATAATGCATGTTGGACGAACGGATCACTTCTTTATATTGTTCACGATAAGGGGTGAAGGCAACACCACCATGGAAGAAGACTTCCAGATTGGGCCATATCTCTTCCAGGGATTGTTTACCGGTCTTTTCAAGAATATGCTTAATGAGAACCAGCATCCATGAGGGGACACCGGACAGATTGGTTACATTTTGCGAAATGGTGCTGTTGGCTATAGCTACCATCTTGCTCTCGAAGTCACTCATGAGGGCAATCTTTTTGCTCGGGACACGGACGCAATTCACCAGCGGATATACATTCTGTATCAGGATGGCGGAAAGGTCGCCCACCAAGCTGTGTTTGGAATTGAGGTTGGGACTGTGGCTCCCACCCAGAATCAAGCCTTTTCCAGAGAAAAAACGGCTGTCAGGATTCTGACCCAGATAGAGGGCAACCGCATCTTTACCACCTTGATAATGTGTGTCATTCAATGCTTCTTTGCTGACGGGCAGGAACTTACTTTTATCGTTCGTTGTGCCCGAGGACTTGGCAAACCAGCGTATCTCCGAAGGCCAAAGCAGGTTTTGTTCTCCTGCACGCAGGCGTTCCACATACGGCTTTACCTCTTCGTAAGTCTGTATGGGTAGTCTGTTTCTAAAGTCTTCATAAGTATGAATGCTTTTATAATCATATTTCTTTCCCCATTCTGTATTTTCTGCCATGCGCACTAAGCGGTCAAGAACTCGGTGTTGAAGTTCTCCTGCGCGGTTAGCATAGAAGTCGATTTTTTTCAGGCGAGGGGCAAAATACACCTTATCCAGCAATGTTGTGATATTCATCTCTCTTAGTTAAAACTATTTTTGTTGCGCAAAAATAATCTTATTTATCGGCTTCTCTATCTTTTTT
>OMCA01001432.1_pt1 | contig 11161 bp, 8 predicted proteins | sample 1673621 | NCBI WGS metagenome assembly OMCA01 (sample SAMEA103958117, study PRJEB25191) | human gut metagenome | biome: human-associated habitat [ENVO:00009003]; feature: intestine environment [ENVO:2100002]; material: feces | place: Germany | collected 2013/2015
GAGTTTATCCAGACAATTCTTTCCGAATTGCGGTGCAAAAGTAAGAAAATGTTTTTATATTCGTGCTTAAAATCATTATTAAATAATTCAAAAGATGAGAAAAAGTACATTTTTGCAAGATTTTAAAGCATTTGCCATGAAGGGAAATGTGGTAGATATGGCTGTCGGTGTGATTATCGGTGGGGCATTTGGCAAAATTGTCTCTTCGTTGGTGGCAGATATCATTATGCCAGTTTTCGGTCTGTTGGTGGGAGGTGTAAACTTTACCGATTTGAAGTGGGTTATGAAACCTGCTTGTGTGGTGGACGGGAAAGAGATTGCTGCGGTGACTTTGAATTATGGAAACTTCCTGCAGATGACCTTTGATTTCTTGATTATCGCTTTCTCTATATTCCTTTTTATTAAGTTGATTACACGTATTACTGCTAAACGGAAGGCCGCGGCCGATGCTATTATTCCACCGGCACCTCCTGTTCCTTCGAAAGAAGAGATACTGCTGACTGAAATCCGCGACTTATTGAAAGAACAGAGCCAGGCAAACCGATAAAAACCGGTAAGAGCCTGCTTTTACAGCTGATAGTGCTTTGCTTGAAAGCCTGTTTTCGATGAATGTCTGATTCCTTTTTATCATTTTTGCTTCTAAAATAGAACGTATTCGATGGCTTTTTGCTAAATTTGCCAATTATTTATAAAACCATTATTGACATTATATGCAAGAGAAGATTATCATTCTTGATTTCGGTTCGCAGACTACGCAGCTCATCGGACGCCGCTTACGCGAACTGAACGTCTATTGCGAAATTGTGCCTTATAACAAGTTTCCGCACGACGATGAAAGCGTGAAGGGAGTAATCTTGTCGGGAAGTCCCTTTTCTGTGTACGACGAAAACGCCTTTAAGGTGGATCTGACTGGTATTCGTGGTAAGTATCCTATTTTGGGTATTTGTTACGGTGCACAGTTCATTTCTTATACGAATGGCGGAAAGGTAGAACCGGCTGGTAGCCGTGAGTATGGACGTGCTCATTTGCAGACGTTCGAAAAAGATAACCTGCTTTTCCACGGCGTGCGCGATAATTCACAAGTGTGGATGAGTCATGGCGATACCATCACAGCTATTCCTGACAATTTTAAAGTTATTGCTTCGACAGACAAGGTGCGCATTGCTGCTTACCAGGCCGAGGGCGAACAAATGTGGGGAGTACAGTTCCATCCCGAAGTGTTCCATAGCGAAGACGGAACTCAGATGCTGAGAAATTTCGTAGTCGAAGCTTGCGGTTGCCATCAGACGTGGAGCCCTGCTTCGTTTGTAGATACAACTGTAGCCGAATTGAAGGAACAGCTGGGCAATGATCGTGTTATCTTGGGCTTAAGCGGCGGAGTTGATTCTTCGGTAGCGGCGGTATTGCTGAACCGTGCCATTGGTAAGAACCTGACTTGTATTTTTGTGGATCATGGTTTGCTTCGTAAAAACGAGTTCCAGAATGTGATGCACGATTACGAATGCCTTGGCCTGAATGTGATTGGTGTGGATGCCAGTGACAAGTTCTTCAAAGATTTGGAAGGAGTAACTGATCCGGAGCAGAAGCGTAAGATTATAGGTCGCGATTTTGTGGAAGTGTTCAATGCCGAAGCTCATAAGATTACCGATGCCCGTTGGTTGGCACAAGGAACGATTTATCCTGACCGTATCGAAAGTCTGAATATTACAGGTAAGATTATCAAGAGTCACCATAATGTGGGTGGTTTGCCTAAGGAAATGAATTTGCAACTTTGCGAACCGTTGAAGTGGCTGTTTAAAGATGAAGTACGTCGGGTTGGTCGTGAATTGGGTATTCCTGAACACCTGATAGGACGTCATCCCTTCCCGGGACCGGGATTGGCAGTACGTATTCTGGGCGATATCACACGTGAGAAAGTACGTATCTTGCAGGATGCTGATGATATTTTTATTCGCGGCTTGTGGGATTGGAAAGTGAAAGATGCCGACGGAGACGAAACGTGCCTCTATCATCAGGTATGGCAGGCAGGCGTTATCTTGCTTCCTGTTCAATCGGTGGGTGTGATGGGCGACGAACGGACTTATGAACGTGCCGTAGCTTTGCGTGCCGTGACTTCGACCGATGCGATGACTGCCGATTGGGCGCATCTGCCTTATGAGTTCTTGGGAAAGGTTTCCAATGATATTATAAATAAGGTGAAAGGCGTAAATCGAGTAACCTACGATATTTCTTCCAAACCACCTTCGACTATCGAGTGGGAATAAGGAAGCCGTTTTTCCAGAGTTTTTCTTTCCACTTTTAATCCCGTTCTTCTGGCAGATAATTTCTTTATTGAAATGTGAATGCAGCTTGAAGGGAATGAGGATGGGAAGAAAAACTCTTTTTTTTATCTCAGCTTTGCTTTTTATTGACGCGAGTTAGCTAATAAAGTTGCATCAGGAATAAAAATCTCTCCTCGGTGCAATTCAACCAGTCCTTTTTCCTGCATGCTATTTAATGTTTTTGATACGCTGATTCGAGTGTCGTTTGTGATCCGTGCCAGTTCTTCCATCTTGATTTTAAGGATTTTTTCTCCATACGGACGCTCTATATGATTAAGTATAAAATCAATGATGCGTATTTCAAGACTGGCTCCTACAGGACTCCATAAGCGTTTATGCAGAATTTGATAACGGTTGCTGAGGATGTTCATGTAGTTCAGTCGGAAAATATCATATTTGAACAAGTTGTTCATTACAAAGCTTTTGCTGATATTAACCGTATGTGCAACAGTGCGCGCAGTGTAGGTCGATATATAATTGGTGGTCATTCCGAACATTGAGTAGGGCTCAATTAGGCAAGGAGCCTGAATGACTTCAATGAGACTGTACGAACCTTCTACTATGGTGGAAGAGGTTATTTCGCCGTTTAGTACAAAGACCAACTGATCACATGGGGTACCGGCGTTGATGAAAACTTCTCCAGTTTTGTGCTTAATAAAATGCAGTCGGACTTTTTCCAATATACAGGTGAAATCTTCTTGGGCCAGACCTTGAAAGAGTGGAAGCTGCAATAAAGTATCGAACATTGTATCCATAATGTTTTCCTCTTCGTATTTTCATGGCAAAGTTAGATATAATCGGTATGTGTTGTAAAAAGATTGTACCTCTTTTTGTTTTTTTATTGTTTCTTAAGCGTGCTATTCATTCAGAGTTTTAGGTCTGTTGTGGCTACTTTTGCAACTTATCGCAGGCTTTTAAAGAGAGATTTATGTTGATGCTGTTGGATGAACGCTGCTGTCTTGGGTAAGACTTTCGTCTGACGGATCAGTGTTTTCTTCGCCAGATTCTTCTTTATTTTCAGTATCGGAATCTTCTTCCTCATCATCAAATGGGTCGGGGCGTTGAGGACCACGTTTCATAAAGATGATGGCACAAAGCGTGCCGGCAATGGCGCCGCTAAGATGTCCTTCCCAGGAAGTAGATGCTTTGGCAAATTGTGGAAACATATTCCATACCAGTCCGCCATAAAGGAATGTCACCAGTAGCGAAATGGCAATGAGTGGTACGTATTTTCGTAGCAGTCCACTGAAGAAAAGAAAAAATGCCAGTCCGTAGATTATACCGCTGCAACCGATGTGCCAACCTGGTTTCCCAATGCAAAAAGTCAATATGCCACAACAGATCCAGATGAGAAATAGAATGTAGGGCGCAATTTGCCGGTAAAAATAGAACAGGCACCATGAAAGAAAGAAAAAAGGCAGGGTGTTGGCAAACAAATGTTTGAAGCTGCTATGCACCAGTGGATGTGCGAAAACGCCGAACACGCCTCTTTGCTGCATTGGATATATGCCTAGCTTTGTGAACTCCCAATCCATGCCAACCTCCAATATTTTTAATATATACATAATAAATAGGATGAACAATGGAACGGCTGTGGCTAACGCCATTCTACGTATATCAGGTTTCATATTTCACAGATTTTTCTTTATTTTCTACAATACTACTGATTATTTGGGTAAAAACCGAAAAAAATCGGACTTTTTATTTTGTTTATAGGCATTAATTTGTACTTTTGGCACAGCTACACGTTGTGTAGCGGTGTTTGGCCTGAATAATTAACCTTTAAATAATAGCACAACTATGAGTTATTTACGATTTGACAAGACCCTGATGATTAACCTGCAAGAATCTTTGCCAAGGGAGATTTTGCGGTCAAATAAATCGGGCGCTTATCATTGTACAACTATTGTAGATTGTAACACACGCAAATATCATGGACTGTTGGTGATTCCTGTCCCCAACTTAGACGATGAAAATCATGTGCTGCTATCTTCTTTGGATGAAACGGTAATTCAGCATGGTGCAGAGTTTAACCTGGGTTTGCATAAATATCAAGGCAATCACTACAGTCCGAATGGCCATAAGTACATTCGTGAGTTTGATTGTGAGCATATCCCGGCAACTACTTACCGTGTAGGAGGCGTTATCCTCCGTAAAGAAAAGATTTTTGTACATCATGAGAACCGGATTCTGATCCGTTACACCTTGGTTGATGCCCACTCGGCAACTACTCTTCGTTTTCGACCCTTCCTGGCATTCCGCAGTGTGCGCGAATATACCCATGAGAATGCTCAGGCAAGCCGCGATTATCAGCTTGTAGAAAATGGAATAAAGACTTGCATGTATCCAGGATATCCTGAATTATTCATGCAGTTGAATAAGAAAAACGAATTCCATTTTCAGCCAGACTGGTATCGTGGAATTGAGTATGCCAAAGAGCAGGAACGCGGTTACGATTTTAATGAAGATTTGTATGTTCCCGGGTATTTTGAAGTGGATATCAAAAAGGGAGAAAGTATTGTTTTCTCTGCTGGTATATCCGAAGTGTCGACTCGCAAGCTGAAGCAGACTTTTGAAGCAGAAGTTGCAGACCGTACTCCACGGGACAGCTTCTACCATTGTTTGGTAAATTCAGCACATCAGTTCCATAATAAGCAAGGTGATGAACATTATGTTCTGGCCGGTTATCCATGGTTCAAATGCCGTGCGCGCGATTTGTTTATTTCTTTGCCAGGCCTTACATTAGCGATTGGTGAACTTGATGAATTCGAGGATGTGATGCGGACTGCTACAAAAGCTATTTATGAATTCATGAATGGCGAACCACGTACCTACAAAATTTATGAGATGGAGCATCCGGACATTCTGCTGTGGGCTGTGTGGACGCTGCAACAATATGCTAAAGCTACTTCGCGCGAGCAATGCCGTGAAAAATACGGCAATTTGTTAGAGGATATAATGGCTTATATCCGTGGAAGAAAACATGATAACCTCTTTTTACATGATAACGGGTTGCTTTATACTAACGGAACTGAAAAGGCGGTAACATGGATGAACTCTACAGCCAATGGACGTCCTGTAGTTCCGAGAACAGGGTATGTAGTTGAAATTAATGCTCTGTGGTATAATGCACTTCGTTTTGTAGCTGATATGTCGCGCGAAGGAGGAAATACTGCTCTTGCTGATGAACTGGACATGCAGGCTGAGACTGCAGGAAAATCATTTGTAAGTGTATTCCGTAACGAATACGGATACCTTTTCGATTATGTGGATGGTTATATGATGGATTGGAGTGTCCGTCCCAACATGATCTTTACTGTAGCATTCGACTACTCTCCGTTGGACCGTTCGCAGAAGAAGCAAGTTCTGGATATTGTGACAAAAGAATTGCTTACTCCCAAAGGCTTGCGTACTCTTAGTCCGAAGAGCGGTGGATACAATCCTTATTATGTAGGTCCACAGATTCAACGCGATTATGCTTATCATCAGGGAAGTGCGTGGCCGTGGCTGATGGGTTTCTATATGGAGGCTTATTTGCGTATCTATAAAATGAGCGGAATCTCATTTGTAGAGCGTTACCTGATTGGTATGGAAGACGAAATGACCTGTCACTGCATCGGAACTTTGCCGGAACTGTTTGACGGGAATCCTCCTTTTACAGGACGTGGCGCTGTGTCGTTTGCAATGAATGTGGCCGAAATTCTGAGAATATTGAAATTGTTGTCGAAATTAAAATTATATGAGGAGGAAAAAGGATGAGAGTATTAATGTTTGGTTGGGAATTTCCTCCCAAAATATATGGTGGCCTTGCTGTAGCTTCGTATGGTATAACGAAAGGCTTGAGTCTGCAGGGGGATATGGAAACGATTTTCTGTATGCCTAAACCTACCGGACAGGAAGAACAGTTTCTGAAAATTGTTGGAATGAATCAGGTGCCTATTGTATGGCGTGATTTTGATCATGACACGTTGAAGTCACGTTTGTATGGGCAGATGACACCTGAAGACTATTATGCATATCGGGATCATATTTATGCAGACTTTTCGTATATGCATGTGAACGATATGGGCTGTATGGAGTTTGCCGGAGGTTATCCGGGAAATCTGCATGAAGAAATTAATAATTTCTCTATTATAGCTGGTGTAGTAGCTCGTAAGGAGCAGTTCGACATTATTCATGCTCACGATTGGTTGACCTATCCGGCCGGTGTACATGCCAAGATGGTTAGTGGAAAACCATTGTGTATTCATGTACACGCTACTGATTTCGACCGTTCGCGCGGTAAGGTGAATCCTACGGTTTATTCCATTGAAAAGAACGGTATGGACTATGCAGATTGCATTATGTGTGTGTCTGAATTGACCCGACGTACCGTCATCAACGAATATCATCAGGATCCGCGTAAGGTGTTTGCCATGCACAATGCTGTGTATCCGCTTTCTCAAGAATATCAGGACATTCCTCGCCCGGAACATACAAAAGAGAAGATTGTAACTTTCCTGGGCCGTATTACCATGCAGAAGGGGCCGGAGTATTTTGTAGAGGCGGCAGCTATGGTTTTGCGGCGTACCCGTAACATCCGGTTTGTGATGGCAGGTTCGGGCGATATGCTGAATGCGATGATTAATTTAGTGGCTGAGCGTGGTATTGCTGACCGTTTCCATTTCCCGGGTTTTATGAAAGGGAAGCAGGTATATGAAGTGTATAAGGATAGCGATGTGTTTGTGATGCCTTCGGTTTCCGAGCCTTTTGGTATAGCCCCGTTGGAAGCGATGCAGTGTGGTACGCCTTCTATCATATCCAAACAGTCGGGATGCGGTGAAATTCTCAATAATGTTATCAAGGTTGACTATTGGGATATTCATGCAATGGCTGACGCTATTTATGCCATTTGTAACTATCCTTCGCTTTTCCATTATTTGCAGGAAGAAGGAAAGAAGGAGGTGGATGGAATTACTTGGGAGAAAGTGGGTCTGAGAATCCGTGCCCTTTACGAGGATGTGTTAAGAAACTATAGGTAAACACTAAAACAATAATTAGAAATGAGAACAATCTGTCTTTATTTTGAAATACATCAAATTATTCATCTGAAACGTTATCGTTTCTTTGATATAGGCAATGATCATTATTATTATGATGATTACGCCAATGAAACCAGCATTAATGAAGTAGCTGAACGTTCGTATATCCCGGCTTTGAATGCGCTTATCGAGATGGCCAAGAATTCCGGTGGAACATTCAAGGTCGCACTTTCTATTTCGGGCGTAGCATTGGAACAATTGGAAATTCATGCTCCGGCTGTTATCGACTTGTTGCATCAGTTGAATGAAACTGGCTGTTGTGAGTTCCTGGCAGAGCCTTATTCTCATGGCCTTTCTTCGTTGGCCAACGAAGATTGCTTCAAAGAGGAAGTTATGCGCCAGAGTGCCAAGATGAAACAAATGTTCGGTAAGGAACCTAAGATATTCCGCAATTCAAGTTTGATCTATAATGATGAAATAGGTGCTATGGTAGCCAGCATGGGATTCAAGGGAATGCTGACCGAAGGTGCTAAATACATTCTGGGTTGGAAGAGTCCGCATTATGTATATCATTGCAACATGAATCCTAACTTGAAGTTGCTGTTGCGCGACTATAAGTTGTCCGATGACATCAGTTTGCGCTTCTCCAATTCAGAGTGGAATGAATATCCGTTGTTTGCAGATAAATATATCGGTTGGATTGATTCGCTGCCACAGGAAGAACAGGTAATCAACATCTTTATGGAGCTTTGTGCATTGGGTATGTCGCAACCGTTGTCTTCCAATATATTGGAATTCTTGAAGGCATTGCCGGCTTATGCAAAGGAAAAAGGCATTACTTTCTCTACACCGACCGAAATCGTCACCAAGCTGAAGTCTGTATCTCAGCTTGACGTACCTTATCCGATGTCTTGGGTAGATGAGGAAAGAGATACAAGCTGCTGGTTGGGTAATGCTATGCAACGTGAAGCCTTTAATAAACTGTATAGTGTGGCAGAGCGTGTACATCTTTGCGATGATCGCCGTATAAAGCAGGATTGGGATTACTTGCAGGCAAGTAACAATTTCCGTTTTATGACAACTAAAAACAATGGTGTGGGGCTGAATCGAGGCATTTATGAGTCGCCATACGATGCTTTTACCAATTATATGAATATTTTGGGTGACTTCATCAAACGCGTAGATTCTCTTTATCCTGAAGATATAGACAATGAAGAACTGAATGCTTTGTTGACTACTATCAAGAATCAGGGAGATGAGATTGAGAAGCTGAATAAGGAGTTGGAAAAGGCACAGGCTAAATTAGCTAAATTGGCGCCCGAAAAGAAGCCAACTGCCAAGAAGGCTGCTGCTAAGACAACCAAGAAGGTAAAGGAAAGCAAATAAACAAACGTACATTTCAATAATAAAGGCTGCTCGAAAGGGCAGCCTTTATTATTATATAAAAAAATAAACGGATACTTGTGAAGAGATAGTTGACAAGTACCCGTTTATTCTTCGTATAACTTATTTGTTTTTACTTATTGAAAGTCGTATATGTTACTTCCAGTTTCAGCTTGTCGCCGGTTGTTCCACCTTTAAGTTTGGCATAGCTGGGTTTCAGATCGTTCTGTATACCTATTAAAGTGGTTTTATTGGTATCGTATGACGCTGAAACCGGAATTAACCAGACTTTATCCCAATCAGGGTTTTCGGCTGTCCATTTAGCTTCCCATTCGGCTTCGTTCCAGTTGCTTCCAGCTTCTTTTTGTGCTTCGGCTTTCGCTGTATTTTTGATGCCGATGCACGATGTTACCAGGCGTGCAATATTGCTGAATGTGTATTGGTTGGTTGCAATATTGTTGTGAGCAACGGTGTACGATGTAATATTATCCGGTAACTGATTTTCTGTGAAGAATTTCTTGTAATCGGATTTGCGTATCAGCAATACGTTGTCGGGCGCACTCATGCTGAACTCGTAATTATCCTTTTGGTGATAATTAGTAAAGGTCAGTTTAACGGCATTCAGTGTGTCGTTGGCAAGTTCCTTGTAAATTTCGTCGTAGGGCAAAACAGCTTCAGTAAAGATTCCGGCTGGCGATTTGATGTATGTCCAGTCTGTTTCCTGCAAGCGTTCCTGTAATTTGTCTGAATTGGTGAACTTATTTGCCTGAACAACCTCTTTGGTCGAAGCGAAAACGGTAGCAGTACTATAATATAAAGAGTCTTCGCCTGCTTTTCCATTTTCATCATCAGACTTTTTCTTCAGGGCAAGTCCGGTCTCTTCGTCTACATAGTGGAAACGGAATTGCATCTGTAAGTCCACACGGTCGATATAAAGGATTGTGCCATCGCCGTAATCGCTTTTGGCATATATACCTTTAAAGATGTTGTTGATGAAGTTTTCGGCATTCTTGAAATAATCGTTTTTGCCTTCCTGGTATTCCCGGTTCAGTTTCAGAATCCTGTTGCCATACTGTTCTTTGTCGAGACGGAAAGCAACGTAAGGATAATAAATGGGATTACCATATGAGTCTGTTGCATTTCTTACAGAGTCGGGAATCGTTGCGTCGTAAGCACTGTATGCTTTTCTGCCAAGCAATTTGTTGGGGTCGTAATACTTGGTAATGTCGAAATCGGTATAACGGTAATTGTCGGCTGTCTTGCGGTCGTTCAGCCATTCGTCATTCAGCTCGTAAACGCTCATGCGGCAAGCATTCAGCGAATCGCCAAACCAACTTTTGTAGTATAGTACCAAGCTTACGGATACTACCGTGTCACCAGCCATCATACCGGTTCCGCTTGTTCCGTCTGCACTTTCTTTGTACACGGCGGGGAATGTGTAGTCGTCTGTACAATTCAGCTCGCTTAGGAAGCTGGATTCATAATATCCGAAATCGGGGTCTGTGAATCGGCCGATATATCCGGTGCTTGTTTTAGAAAAAACTTGCTCTGCTTCAACTGAATAAGTTGTTACATCAAATGAAGCAGTGTGGGCTGACAAACCGTCTGAGTCGGGTAGCATTCCCATTCCCAGTGTTCCGGTGTTGTCGTCGCATCCGAAGATGCTTAACAGTGCCAATGACAGGATTCCTATATACTTGGCTTTCATAAATTTAGTGTCTTGGATTTGCTTTTATTGTTGTTCAGTTTCCCATACTTTGTCGTAGAAGTCGTTGCAGGCGTCGGCAAAATTGTCGGGTGACTGATAGTCTAATACCAGTTTTCCGGCCTGTCGTGCGTATTCCATTACTTCTTCGTTGACGTGTTCGCTTTGCTGGACAACGCCGTCGGAGAAGTCGACAGCCAGCTTGCAGAGCGTAGCATAGTCTATTGGGCTTTTCAGGTGTGCCACATCTTTTTTAGCAATGCCTTTCAGCAACAGCTTGTTGGGATAGTCTGGGTGGAAAGGTTGCTTGAAGTCGTCGCCGTATAACGAGAATACTACTTTGGCATTTCTGAAAGAAGGTTCGTCCTTGTAGGCCTTCTTTATATAAAGAGGAACCAAAGCGGTCATCCATCCGTGACAATGAATGATGTCCGGACACCAGCGCAGTTTTTTGACGGTTTCCAGTACGCCACGGGCATAGAATATGGTACGAGCATCGTTGTCCTCGTATTCATTTCCGTTTTCGTCAGTGATTTGCAGGCGATTCTGGAAGTAATCGTCATTATCGATAAAGTATACTTGCATACGTGCAGCCTGTATGGATGCTACCTTGATGATAAGCGGATGGTCCGTGTCATCAATGATCAGATTCATACCGGAAAGGCGTATCACTTCGTGCAGCTGGTTTCTGCGTTCGTTGATATTTCCCCATTTGGGCATAAACGTTCTGA
>OMCA01001437.1_pt1 | contig 11151 bp, 9 predicted proteins | sample 1673621 | NCBI WGS metagenome assembly OMCA01 (sample SAMEA103958117, study PRJEB25191) | human gut metagenome | biome: human-associated habitat [ENVO:00009003]; feature: intestine environment [ENVO:2100002]; material: feces | place: Germany | collected 2013/2015
GCGAGCGTGGCTCTGGCAAAATTTGCCTGAACGGTGCGGCAGCCCGCAAGGTGCAGCCGGACGATATCATCATTATTATGTCGTATGCCTTGATGGACTTTGAAGAAGCCAAGTCGTTCAAGCCGTCGGTGATTTTCCCTGATCCGGCAACGAACAAAGTGGTGAAATAAACGGGAAGAAAAGCGGTGGAAAGCTTGACTTTAGTTGTTTGATTCCGTATCTTTGCCCATGTAATCCTGATTTAGTTTCGGGAACGAAGATAGTAAGAGGAGTGATGCTAGTTGCTCCTCTTTTTTTTGTGTCTGTATGTAGGATTTTTCGGAAGATACTATGTTTTGGTTCATAATATACCATGTAATTGGGTAAAACATACTATGTAATCGCTCGAAACATACCATCTGTTTAGAGCGAATGAATGATGTAATCGAAGTAAACAGATCATCTGTTCCGGAAAAAGAAAAGCGGAAAGACCGAAATCTTTCCGCTTTGTTAATGTTATGTAAACTTGCTCTTGACAAGTAATGTCTTTTCTGCTTATTTGCTCAACTGCTCGTGCATTGAGGCAGCAGCCTTGCGTCCATCGCCCATAGCAAGAATAACGGTAGCACCACCACGAACAATATCACCTCCGGCATAAATGGTAGGAATAGATGACTGCATGTTCTCGTTTACGGCAATCGTACCTTTGCGTCCCATTTCCAGTCCCGGAATAGAAGAAGGTACAATCGGGTTGGGAGAAACCCCTACGCTGACGATAGCCAGATCTATATCAATGGTTTCCGTTGCACCTGGGATAGCTACGGGACTACGGCGTCCGGATGCATCCGGTTCGCCAAGCTCCATTTTTTGCAAGATAACTTGTTTTACCTTTCCTTGCTCATCGGCGATGTATTCGATAGGGTTATGCAGCGTGAGGAACTCAACACCTTCTTCTTTCGCATGTTTTACCTCTTCGATACGTGCAGGCATTTCTTCTTCGGAACGGCGATAGATAATCATGGCACGTTCAGCACCCAAGCGGCGTGCAGTACGCACTGAGTCCATTGCTGTATTTCCACCACCGATAACGGCTACATTTCTACCGAAAGGCACTGGAGTATCAGAGTCTTCGCTTGCTGCATCCATCAGGTTGACGCGTGTCAGGTATTCATTGGATGACAGGATATTGATGGAGTTCTCTCCCGGAATATTCATGAAGTTAGGCAATCCGGCACCGGATGCTACGAATACACCTTTGAAACCTTCTTCTTCTAACTGTTCCACACTGATAGTCTTGCCTATGATGCAGTCCTTTATGAAGTTAACTCCCATCTTGGCAAGATTCTCAATCTCTACATCCACCACTTTGTTCGGCAGACGGAATTCGGGGATACCATACTTCAATACACCGCCTATCTCGTGAAGGGCTTCGAAGACAGTAACGTCGTAACCATATTTAGCCATATCTCCGGCAAAAGAAAGTCCGGCAGGTCCGGAGCCGATAACGGCAATCTTGATACCATTCTTTTCCTTGATTTCCGGTACGGAAATTTGCCCGCTTTCACGTTCATAGTCAGCGGCAAAGCGTTCCAGATAGCCGATTGCTACCGGCTTTTCTTTCATTTTCAGGTGGATACATTTTGACTCACACTGTTTTTCCTGCGGGCAAACACGGCCGCAAACGGCAGGCAGAGCACTGGTCTCTTTTAGTGTCTTGGCAGCTTCGAGTATTTCTCCACGTTCAATGTTTTTGATGAAACGAGGAATGTCAATACCTACGGGACAGCCTTCCATACAGCCTGGATTCGCACAATCGAGGCAACGCTTAGCTTCCGTCAGAGCTTGTTCCTCTGTAAGTCCTTGATTTACTTCTTCTTTGCGACTGTGCGAACGGTATTCCGGATCGAGCTCGTTCATTTCAACACGCGGAATAGCGGTACGTTCTTTGGGTTTCATTGCCTTGCGAAGTTCCAAACGCCATGCGGCATTACGACTTTTCTCGTCAACTTCTTGTGTCGGTTCCGGTACAGCTTTGCAGGATTCGTCTTCTTCAAGCTTGTGCATCTCCTCGCGTTCGATGCTCTTGAAAGCACCCATACGCTTCAACATCTCGTCGAAGTCTACCTGATGGCCGTCAAATTCCGGTCCGTCTACACAAACGAATTTGGTCTTTCCACCGATGGTAATACGACAAGCACCGCACATACCTGTACCATCCACCATGATTGTATTCAGCGAAACATCAGTCGGTATTTCATATTTCTTAGTCAGCAAACAAACAAATTTCATCATGATAGCGGGGCCGATAGCAAAACATTTGTTTACTTTCTCCCGTTTAATGACTTCTTCCACGCCTTCGGTTACCAATCCTTTGCGTCCGTAAGAACCGTCATCGGTCATAATGATGACCTCATCTGCGCTTTCGCGCATCTCTTTTTCAAGGATAATCAGCTCTTTGCTACGTCCGGCAAGTACGGCAATAACGCGATTACCGGCAGCTTTCAAAGCCTGTACGATAGGGAGCATGGGAGCCACGCCTACACCACCACCTGCACAAACCACTGTTCCGAAGTTTTCAATATGAGTAGCTTGTCCCAGCGGACCTACCACATCGGTGATGTAATCGCCCTCATTCAGTTCGCAAAGGCGGGTAGAGGAGAGGCCTACTTCCTGTACTACCAAAGTGATAGTGCCGCGTACGGTGTCAGCCGCTGCAATAGTCAATGGCATACGTTCGCCTTTTTCGCCTACACGTACAATGACGAAGTGTCCTGCCTTGCGTGAGCGGGCTATTAAAGGTGCCTCGATCTCTAATTTAAAAACCTTTTCAGAAAAATGTTCTTTGCTAATGATTTTGTTCATTATCTATAAATTTTGTTGGTATAATTACGTAATCACTTTCAGATTGTTACGGATTGCAAAGATACGGGTTATTTGGTAAAAACAAAGAAAGTTTCTTCTAAAAAGCTGTATAACTGATGTGGACAAATGATAATTCGCCCCTACCAGGTTGTATAGACGTAATCATATAAACGTCTGTGGTTACCTATGTAGGAGCGAATTATTATTCACCCGCTCGTATAGCGCAGCTATTTTTAGTCAATCATTTCAAAACCCGTATACGGCACCAATGCCTTCGGGATACGGATACCTTCCGGCGTCTGATTGTTTTCCAGCAAAGCGGCAACAATGCGTGGTAATGCCAATGCAGATCCGTTTAATGTATGGCAAAGTTCTGTCTTCTTTTCTCCACTGCGGTAACGGCATTTCAAGCGGTTGGCCTGATAAGTATCGAAGTTAGAAACCGAGCTTACTTCCAGCCAACGCTTCTGTGCTTCGGAGTAAACCTCAAAGTCGAAGCAAAGGGCGGCTGTAAAGCTCATATCTCCACCGCATAGGCGAAGGATGCGATATGGCAATTCCAGTTTTTGCAATAATCCTTCCACATGATCCAACATCTCTTTGTGAGATTGTCTGGAATGTTCCGGTTTGTCAATGCGTACCAATTCTACTTTAGAGAATTCGTGCAGACGGTTCAAGCCGCGTACATCTTTACCGTAAGAACCTGCTTCGCGACGGAAACATTGTGTGTACGCACAATTCATGATCGGCAACTGTTTCTCTTCCAGAATAACATCGCGGTAGATATTGGTAACAGGCACTTCGGCTGTCGGAATCAGATAAAGATCATCTACTTCGCAATGATACATTTGTCCTTCTTTGTCGGGAAGTTGTCCTGTTCCGTAACCTGATGCAGTGTTTACTACCGTCGGCGGCATGATTTCTTCGTAACCGGAAGCGCGGGCTTCATCCAGGAAGAAATTGATTAATGCGCGTTGAAGACGTGCTCCTTTACCTTTATATACAGGAAAACCTGCCCCTGTGATTTTCACGCCTAGGTCAAAATCTATCAAGTCGTATTTTTGGGCAAGTTCCCAATGAGGAAGTGCATTCTTGGGGAGTTCGGTTTCCATACCGCCCATTTTTTCCACCACATTGTCTTCAGCGCTTACACCTTCGGGCACACTGTCGTAAGGAACATTAGGAATGGTGTAAAGCAGGTTGGTCATGTCTTCCTGTGCTTTGTCCATTTCTGCTTGTAAAGCTTTGCTGGTTTCTTTGATTTCGGCTACACGTGTTTTAGCGGTTTCAGCATCTTCTTTCTTTCCTTCTTTCATCAGTTGCCCGATAGATTTGGAGAGCGAGTTCACTTCTGCCAGGTTTTTATCTAATTGATTCTGTGTGCTACGTCGTTTGTCATTGAATGCAAGCACTTGTTCTATCGTTGCTTTTGCATCTTTAAAGTGCTTCTTTTCCAGTCCGCGGATTACCTCTTCCGTGTTGTCTGTAATTTGTTTAATGGTAAGCATATCTTTTCAGTCTTTTTGATATTTCTTGAATTAATGGACAAAGATAGATAAAAAAATGGTAAGGTGTATGAGTTATTCGTTACTTTTGTATCCAGATTAGAAAATGAAAAGTAAGAAGGATGAATTATCTTGAGATAGCGGGCACTTTAATCGGTCTGCTTTATTTATGGTTTGAATATAAGGCGAGCATTTGGTTGTGGCCGGTCAGTGTTATTATGCCTGCCATTTATATAGTTATTTATTATCAAGTAGGTCTGTATGCCGATTCTGCTATCAGCATCTATTATTTGTTGGCTGGAATTTATGGTTGGGGGATGTGGTTGCGCCATACGCCGGATAAAGGGGAGAAGCCTGTATCTGGCACACCGTCTAAGTTGCTGCTGCCTATGTTTGTTGTGCTGCTTGTGGTGTTTGTGCTGATAGGGATTATTCTCGAAACTTATACGGATAGCACAGTGCCCTGGTGGGATAGTTTAACAACTTCACTTAGTATTATTGCCATGTGGATGCTTGCACATAAATATGTGGAACAATGGTTGGTATGGCTGGTTGTTGATATTGTTTCTTGTGGTATCTATATTTACAAAGATTTATATTTCACTTCTTTTTTATATGGACTTTATACGGTAATCGCTTTTTTCGGTTATTTGAAGTGGAAACAATTAATGAATTTATCTTATGAAAGAGTATAAATTGCCGATAGGATGTGATGTGCCGGAAACAATTATTCTGGCTGATGGTGATTTTCCTTCCCATCCGTTGGCGTTGGAATGGTTGAGGCAGTGTCCTTATGTAGTTTGTTGTGACGGGGCAGCAAATACTTATATTCGTTCAGGTAGAATGCCGGAAGCCATTGTTGGCGATGGTGATTCTTTATTGCCGGGTATTAAAGAGCGATATGCTTCGTTGATTCATAGTGAGACAGAGCAGGAAACAAATGATTTGAGTAAGGCATTCCGCTTCTGCTTATCACAGGAGAGGAAGCGTATTACTATCATGGGGGCTACAGGGAAAAGAGAAGATCATACAATAGGGAATGTCAGTTTGTTGGCAGATTATATGGAGAAGGCGGAGGTTAATATGATGACAGATTACGGTATCTTTGTTCCCATAAAGGAGGACAGTATGTTCGAATCTTATATCGGTCAGCAGATTTCTATTTTTAATATGAATAGTACGGTTTTATTTGCCGAAGGGTTGGCTTATCCTTTATCTGTGTTTACCAATTGGTGGCAAGGGACTTTGAATGAGGCATTGGCCAAGCATTTTATAATCCGGACCGAAGGTAAGGTTTTAGTGTTCAGGACATTCTAAAAGAAAAGACTCTTCAAAGAATGAAGAGTCTTTCAATTTTTTTTATTTTGTAACTGATTATGCTTCTACAGCAGGAACAACAGAAACAGATCTTCTGTCATCGCGACCTACTTTGAAACATACTGTACCATCTACTAAAGCGAAAAGAGTATGGTCACGTCCCATACCGATGTTTTCACCCGGATGGAATTCTGTACCTCTCTGACGAACAATGATGTTACCTGCTTTACAAGCCTGTCCACCAAATATCTTAACGCCTAATCTCTTACTTGCTGATTCACGGCCGTTCTTAGAACTACCTACACCTTTTTTATGTGCCATTTCTTCTTAAATTTTAAATGATTAAGCAATAACTTGTTTAATAGTTAACTCTGTAAACTGCTGACGATGACCGTTCAGTTTTCTGTAACCTTTTCTTCTCTTCTTGTGGAATACCAATACTTTATCACCTTTTACCAAGTGAGAAACTACTTCGCATACCACTTTTGCACCTTCTACGGTAGGAGCACCTACTGTAACAGTACCGTTGTTGTCTACCAACAAAACTTTGTCAAATTCAACAGTTGCACCGTTTTCAGCATTCTGAATGTGGTGAACAAACAGTTTTTTGCCTTCTTCAGCTTTGAACTGCTGACCGTTAATTTCTACAATTACGTACATTTTAAATATATATTAAACGGGTTTCTTCCGCAAGGTGAACCGTTCTCATTCGGTTGCTTTTCTACCTCCACGGATTAAAATCGGGTGCAAAGGTACAGGTTTTTGTTCATATAACCAATAGTTTAGCAAGAAATTATCTGATTTTTTTAGAGTTCAGACAAGCTTTTCATTATTTCTACGTGCGGATAAGCCGAAAGTTCTTCTCGGGTTGTAGCCCCATGTAGCACTCCGGCAAAGTCAACTTGTGCCGATTGAGCTGTTTCAGCATCTACAATACTGTCTCCTATATATAATACTTCTTCCTTGTTGCATCCTAATTCTTTTATTGTAAGCAAAACTCCTTCGGGAGAAGGTTTAGGCTCTTTTACATCTTCTCCTCCTACGATGATATCGAGAAAGTTTGATGGTAGTTTCTTGCTTAGTAACTCCATGATACGATAGCGGTATTTGGTGGAAATAATTCCTATTTTGGCTCCACGTGTTTTTAAGCGGGTGAGCACTTCTTCTGTTTCCGGAAAAAGAAAGGTGTTGACTGTCATATGTACGTCAGCCTCTTTTACGTATTCCTTTTTATATGCTTCCAGTGTATCGGCATCTGTTATTCCTGTCAGGATAGAAAATGATTCCTGTAGAGTCTTTCCGATAGTTCGTTTAATTTCATCATCTGTTATTCCAGTATGCTGATGACGTTCCAATACATTGCGGAAGCACATTACGATACCTCGGGAAGAGTCTGCAAGTGTATAGTCGAAGTCGAATAAATAAACCTTGTATAATTTCATCTTATTGTTTATAAAAAGTTAGCCAGAACTTTCTTTAAAAGTCGCTTTATGTTCTTCTGAAAAGCTTTTAAGGAAAATTCTGGCTAAAGAGATTAATATCCTTTATTCCATTGGCTGGTAGTTCTTTGCTAATCCTCCTTCACTGGTTTCTTTATAAAGTGAAGGCAGGTCATGACCGGTTTGTTTCATAACCTCTACTACCTTATCGAACGATACGCGGTGATGTCCGTCTGTAAATGCTGAATAAATATTAGCGTCAAGAGCGCGGGCGGCTGCATAAGCATTGCGTTCGATACAAGGAATCTGTACCAGTCCACATACAGGGTCGCACGTCATTCCCAGGTGATGTTCCAATCCCATCTCTGCTGCATATTCAATTTGTGCCGGACTTCCTCCGAATAATTGGCTGGCTGCTGCTGAAGCCATGGAGCAAGCTACTCCAACTTCGGCCTGACATCCAGCTTCGGCTCCTGAAATGGAAGCATTGTATTTTACGATATTTCCTACCAATCCGGCTGTTGCCAGTGCACGCAGGATGCGAGCATCGCTAAAGTCACGGCTTTTTTGCAAATGATATAATACAGCTGGCACTACTCCACATGCTCCACAGGTAGGTGCAGTTACGATTTTTCCTCCCGAAGCATTTTCTTCGCTGACAGCAAGGGCATAAGCAAAAACTAATCCTCTTGAACGGAGAGAATCTTTAAATCCCTTAGCGCGGATATAATATGAAGAGGCTTTTCGACGCAAGTTAAGAGGACCGGGAAGAACTCCTTCGGCATCCAGACCTCGCTGGATAGCTTCTTTCATTGTTTCCCACACTTCAGCAAGGAATTTCCATATTTCGGGACCTTCACATTGTTCTACATATTCCCAATAGCTTCTGCCCGTGTGTTCACACCAATAAAGTATTTGGTTCATGGTATTCATATTGTATACTTCAGGCGTGGCATTTTTGTCATGTCCTTCTTCGGCAAGAGCTCCTCCACCTACACTGAATACCGTCCACTCTTCAGTTTGTTTCTTGTTGCTATCGAACGATTTGAAAGTCATTCCGTTAGGATGGAAAGGAAAGAAAATATGAGGTTTCCATAAAATCTCTACAGGAGCGTGAGGCTGAAGAACGTCTAAGATAGCGACGTCGGTCATATGCCCTTTACCGGTAGCAGCAAGGCTTCCGTATAGGGTAACCTGAAAAGATGTTGCCTCCGGATGGCGGGCAAGGAACTGTTCGGCTGCTTTTCTAGGTCCCATTGTATGGCTACTTGAGGGACCTGTACCAATGCGATATAATTCTTTTATTGATTTCATAATACAAAGATATGATTTTTTTATTTTAAATCAACTACCGTAATGCCTGCTCCTCCAAATTGTACATGTTCATCTTGAAAATGCTTGACTCCGGGTACGGTAGCAAGATATTGGCGGATAAGTGTACGCAAGATGCCTGTTCCAGTTCCGTGAAGGATACGTACTCGGCTAACTCCAACCAATATGGCGTCGTCGATAAAATAAGTTACGGCTTGTATAGCTTCGTCGCCCCTCATTCCTCGTACATCGATATCTTGCTTGAAGTTGAGCTTCTTTTCATACATACGTTCTTGTGTTTCACTGCTTACGAAAGTTGCTTTTGTTGTATTTAAGCTTTGTTTGGGAGCTTCGGCACGTTCCAGACGTTCAGCTTTTACGTTTGTTTTCATCAGTCCGAACATGACTACAGCGTTCTTTCCGTTCAGTTCCATAACCTGTCCGACACTGGTCTGTCCTTTAATACGTACATAGTCGCCTGCTTGAATAGGAACAACTTTAGGGACAGGTTGAGCTGCTGGCTGATTAGCCTGCTTATTCTTCTTATCTTTCTTTCGTTCCTGCTTCTCACGCAATTTCTCCATCTTGCGTGCTATCTTTTCTTCTAAAGCTGCTTTGTCTGCGGCTTCTACCTGCTGGCGGAAATCAGTCAATTCCTGACGTGCCATGCGAGTACGTTCTTTTTCAGCCTGAGCTTCCTTTATGGTACGGATAGTGTTTTCTATCTTTGCATTCGATTCTTCCAACAAGTGTTCGGCGTCTTCCTTTGCTTTTTTCAGAATCTCCTTACGACTTTTTTCCAGTTCTTCCAGTTCTCTTTCGTAGCGTGCAATGGTGTCTTCCATTACTTTTTCTCGCTTGCGGATATTCTGGCGTTTAGTTTCCCAGTATCGTTTGTCACGTACGATATCTTGCAGATACTTGTCGCTTTGTATATATTCGCTTCCCACAATTTCAGAAGCATCTGCTATGACTTCTTCCGGAAGTCCGATTTTACGTGCTATTTCTACGGCAAAAGAACTTCCCGGATTACCAATCTGTAACTGAAACAGGGCACGCATCTCGTGACGATCGTACAACATGGCTCCGTTTACCACTCCTTCATGATCTTCTGCAAAATGTTTCAGGTTCTGATAGTGAGTTGTAATGACTCCAAACGTCTTTTTAGCATTAAAGCGTTTCAGTACAGCTTCTGCTATGGCTCCTCCGATTTGTGGCTCTGTTCCTCCTCCAAATTCATCGATCAATATCAGACTCTTTTCATTGCAATACTTCATCATATTCTTCATATTTGTCAAATGTGAAGAATAAGTACTCAAATCATCCTCGATGCTCTGTTCGTCACCGATATCGATGAATATACTATGAAAAATACCCGCATGACTCCGCTCATTCATTGATACAAGCATACCACATTGAAGCATGTATTGCAACAAGCCGACAGTTTTCAAACATACAGACTTACCTCCGGCATTAGGACCCGAAATTAATAGAATCCGTTGCTCCGTTGTCAATACAATGTCGAGTGGTACAACTTTCTTATTATGTTTGGCAAGTGACATTTGAAGAAGCGGATGTACAGCTTCGAACCAATCTATGGCCTGTTTGCTTTCGAAAGAAGGTTTTACGCCTTTGATGTCGATTCCAAAAAGAGCTTTAGAACGGATAAAATCTATTTTAGCTAAAAACTTATACGATTGTAGAATCGCAGGAACTTGTGGGCGTACAGTTGCCGAAAACTCGGTAAGTATACGGATGATTTCACGTCGCTCTTCTCCCTCCAGTTCACGGATACGGTTGTTGGCTTCTACAACTTCAGCTGGTTCGATGAAGACTGTTTTTCCGGTAGCCGATTCATCATGAACGATTCCTCGTATTTTTCTTTTCATACCCGGAGCAACTGGAATGACAAGTCGTCCATCGCGCATCGTAGGAGTTACATCTTTATCGACGTAACCTTCCGATTGAGCCATTCGTAAAATATTATTCAAACTCCGTGATATACTTCCCGTCGTAGATGCCAGTTCACGTCGGATACGCAGTAATTCTGGAGATGCATTATCTTTTATTTTTCCGAATTTATCGAGAATGTTGTTTATGCGTGTAATGAGTTGGGGGAAAACCATGATATCTCCCGCAAGCTCATATAAAGCAGGATATGGAGAGTGGACTTCATCATCGTCAGCCAACTCATCATCCGTTTGTTGCAGGAAACGTACGATATCACGTATTGTTTCCAATGAACGACGTAGGTCGAACAATTCTTGTTCATCCATATACATGCCTTCTACACGGATACGTTTGAGTGATGGGCGTACATCAAAAAAATACTGACTGGGAAAATCATCTTCTTCTTGAATGATACGTACAAATTCCGTCACTTGCTCTAACCGGCGGTTTATTTCATCGTAGCTATCAGAAAAATCCATTGACTCAACTCTTTCTTCTCCCAATGTGCTAAGACATTTGGTCTTTAAAAGTTGACGAATCTGATCAAATCCGATTTTCTGTTCAAAATTTTGAGGGTATATCATTACTGTATTTTAGTCTGTATAACAAATAAGTTTTCGTTTGCAAAGTTACGATAATGAGAAAAAATAATCAAAAAAGCGGCAATTTATTTGCAGGTTTCAAAATAATGCGTACCTTTGCATCGCTTTTGAAAGGAAGCACTCTTACAAAAGAGTTTTGGAGAGGTGGCAGAGTGGTCGATTGCGGCGGTCTTGAAAACCGTTGTA
>OMCA01001453.1_pt1 | contig 11079 bp, 9 predicted proteins | sample 1673621 | NCBI WGS metagenome assembly OMCA01 (sample SAMEA103958117, study PRJEB25191) | human gut metagenome | biome: human-associated habitat [ENVO:00009003]; feature: intestine environment [ENVO:2100002]; material: feces | place: Germany | collected 2013/2015
CGACTGCCTGAAGTGTCAATTCGTATTTTCTATCCGGCGAATTCGAGGTATCAATAGTTATCTTCTTATAATTTGTAATATAAGAAAAGGATATCCCCAAAATTAAAATCATCGCACAAACTAAACCTATAAAACAAATAATAACTTTGAAATATTTCTTCATAATCAGTATCATCTCCAATCCATTTTAGTGTCCACGCATATCCAGTTCTTGCAATAATGAATCTCCACTTCCCCATGAATATACAATGTAATAACCGCTGTCCTTTATTTCTTCCGAAAATTGTAGTCCTCCGTGATCAATCACCTCAATGGACTGCCCTTTCTGAATTTCCACCAAATATTCCCATTCATTCCTTCTATAATCTGAATAGTAAGCATCCAGTTCTTCCAAAGACAATTCGCTTCTGATTAGGATTGCTCCGAAATACTGCATTCCATTTCCGTTACCCGTCAGCTTCCCAGCCTGTGACAACGACTCTATCAATTCTGTTTCCTCTGGTAGCGGAATTTCACATAATGCTTTTTCCACTTTGTAAGCAGTGTGGTTATTTATGAGTGGAAGGGAAATAACTCCTCCTATCAATATGGCTGCCGCTAAAATCCAAACTATTTTCAGTTTTTTCATCCTCTCCTCCTTTCTTTTCTTACATATGTAAGATTATTATAGAACACCACTATTATCAAATCATTCTTTCTTAACTTACTCTTTGCGAATACGGTATTGGTAATCCGGTATACTCGTAATACCATCATTCAATATTTCATTTCCTAAATACTGAAAACTGCCATCCTCCGCAAACCTTACAGTCAGTTCATGGGTTATGACCGCATCATTACAAATAACCATATCGCACACCGCCTCTACCGTTAATGTTACTGTCCCATCATCATTTTCTTTGATACCGACAACCTCCGGCAAGGAAGTCCCGAAGAACGTTGGTGCATAATTAAAGCAACCAAGCCTTTCCCATTAATAGGTTTGCTTTTTTGAACATAAAATCAAATACATAGTACTGTGAAATCGAAGTAAATATTTCTATCAACAGAACCTTTTATGACAACATATCTTTCACACAAGTACTCCGATAATCACTCGGTGATATTTTATATCTTTCTTTAAATACTCGGTTAAATGTTCTCTGACTTTCAAATCCACTATCCAGACAAATGTTTGTAATAGAATCACTCGTATTTTCCAAACGATGGCATGCATAGTTCAGCCTTGCATCGTTAAGATATTGATTAAAGTTTCTATGGAATGTCTTGGAAAAGAGTCTGGATAAAACATATTTGCTCACCCCCAGATCTTTTGCCATCTCTTCCAACGAAAATTTCTTCTTAAAATTTGCTGATATATAGGAAACTGTCTGGTAAATAAGATTGTTGCTCCCCACATTACTCTTTTCTACCAAATTTAATTTTCCTATGCAGCGTGCCAACACAATTTGAAGATATGCCTGTGCAACAGTAATATCCGACTGTTCTGTCTCTAAAATTGCATTTATAACCCTATATACCTCCGGTTCAACCTTTTCCGCTTTGATGATTGGGTATTCAGGAGCCATGGATTGCATGATATCTGCAAATTTGGCTATCGTAAATGGCGATGCAATCAGATAAGTCGCTTTATTTACACCGGGTGTCAGTACCTGATAGTGATGAATAACATCTGGAAATACAAAGCCTATATCTCCTTTTTCCATATGGTATAGTTCCTGTCCGACACCAAGTTCTAATGCTCCACTTGTTACACAAACGATCTCCAGTGCATTATGAAGATGTGGTTCAATATGTTTTGACTTCCTATTTATTGCTATGATCTCCTCTTTTGTGTCAACATATTTTAACTGCATGAAATACTCCCCTTTGCAACATTTGTCTATATCTTCTTTCGATTTGGCAAGCAATCCTTTTACACCTATCTTATAATCAACTTGTAAATAAGGAAAGGAGGAATTGCAAATGAGCAACCTAAAAAAATATCTGAATGACCTTTTAGTATTCTACACTGAATATTTTGAGCATCCTTACCATGTATAAATACTAAAAGGACTATTTTGTGAAAACTGAATATTTTCTTAAGGCCATTTCACAAAAATGAAGTGGTCCTTTTTTATTTTCAAAATACAGTTCAATCACTTTATATATAGAAAAAAGCACTGTCTCATCGAGCAACGACCAGACAACGCTTTCTCCTGTCAATTCTAATTTATGTCTGATGCATCTGTTACTTCATCTGCAGCAATTCCTTTTTCTGCTTTCAGTTTTTTATTTGCATCTTCTACATTCATTCTTGAAAGTACAAACATAATCAATACATCAAAGATTAACGGAAGCCAAAGATACATGAACTGCATCATATCAAGTGCAGACTGTGGCTGAGTTGCATTTGTTCCGACATATCCACTGAACTCAAGCATCCATCCAACAACAGCGGTTCCAATACCTCCACCGATTTTTACGCCAAGAGAAGTACAAGAGTACATCGTTCCGTCAATTCTCTTTCCCTGTGTAAGATAAGTGTATTCAGAGCAGGATGCGATAACTGCATTCATATCTCCCTGCCATGGTCCCTGACCTAAGGCTGCAAGAGCTGTAAACGCCATCATCAGCGGAACACTACCCATATATCCGGCAACAACAACAAGTGCTCTACCGATGACTGCTAAGACATAACCTCTTAAGTTCAGTTTATACATACCTTTCCACTTACCAACTAATGTCGGTGTGAAAATCAGGGCAATGATCAGTGGAATATTTACTGCCCATGCAAATTGTCCAAACAAATTCTTATTTTTCAGTACCCATGTCATGTAATAAATGCCAGCTCCAATCATGGCACCATATAACTGCTGTAAAATATATGTTCCACAAATCATCATGTAATATTTGTTTTTGACAAGAAGCTTGAATGCCTGTACCATTCCATACTTTTCATTATCATTCTTTACTTCTCCTTCATTAAGTTCCTCCTCCGGAAGTTCCTTAACAGAAAGTGCTGAAATCGTATTTACGACAAGACCAATGATTGCATAGATAATAGCAACCGTTCTCCATGCTGCAGCATCTCCACCACATTTATCTACAAATCCAACTGTAATCGCCTGAATCAGAAGACTTGTTGAAAATGCAAAAATAAAACGGTAAGATCCCATCTGCACACGCTCTTTGCTGTTCTTTGTAATCAGTGACGTAAGTGCTGAGTAAGCAATATTGTTTGCTGTATAAAACACGCCATTTAACAGTGTATATGAAATAAAGAACCATGCATATTTAGCCGTTGTTCCCAAACTGACCGGTACTGTAAAGCAGCAGACCAGCGTAATGGCACAACCAATATATCCGTATAGCATCCATGGCTTCGCTTTTCCCATTTTACTGTGTGTTTTGTCAATCATTGATCCAAAAAATATATCCGTGAAACCATCAAATAGTTTTGATACGGCAATCAGGGTACCTACGACACCTGCAGCAAGTCCTACTGAGTCCGTCAGATAGACCATCATAAAAGATGTCAGGAACGCATAGACTACATTACCTGCAATATCACCTGATCCGTATCCAATTTTGTTATACCATTTCAAATACTTTTTTTCTTCCATCGAATTTCTTTGCTCCTCATCTTCATCGCACTTAGAATTTCAAGATGTCTAACAGAGTATGATGTCTAATTCTAGTTTTTTCTCTGTTTTTGTCTGATTGCTCTGTATATCCGGACTTTACATTACAATCAGACTCTCTTTCCTTGTTTACGGGTTACATGAAACTTTATTATCCCTTTACATACGGTATCAGTGTAAACTGAAACCGGAATAATACATCATCAAATCGGTACTGCTCCAATACAACTGGACCACAACTATTAGAACCAATGCCATTTAATGCGTAGTCAACACAGAATACTACACTATCTGATTCTATTAATTCATAATTATGCGTTTTCTTCTCAAGTTCTTCCTGCGTATAATAAGAAGCATTGAATGAGAAGGCATTTTCCGCAGATACCACAATTCCATATCGGCTGTTGTTAAGCTCTACATATTCACAATCATAATGGCTTCCATTTTCCTGTGGACGGATATAGTCCTCATGTAAATCCCCTACATCTGCCCGGTACAAACCGTGGCTCGCAGCCTGATGTTTATCACAATAACTTTCCTGTGGTCCCATTCCAAAGTATCTTACAGCTGAAAGTTTTTTATCCAGGAACATCCTCACACCAAATCTCGGAAGATCCGGGAATTCATCGTCTTTTGTTACTGCAATATCTGCATCAATCTTTCCAGCAGCTTCTATTTTCCATGTAATCGTCACATCAAGAATCTTCTGTACTGTCTCTGCCACAACGGAAGCATGGCTTGTAATCTTCACACCATGTTTTCCCTGCACAACCTCTGTCGTATAGGCTCTTGTGTAAGCCTTATCATAGTGGGCTTTCTTCCATTCAGACTTGATGTACATATCGTTATCTGTTGGAGCTCTCCAAATATTTAATTCCATCGGATGGTTCAAGTATTCCCGCCCTGCGAATTTCATCTCTGTAAAGAGTGCAGTACGTTTGTCTATGGTATAAGCAAATTCACGCCCCTTGATATGAATCTGTGTATCATTTTCATTTACCTGTAATTCAGAGTCCACTGCTGTTTTTTGCAGCCATTTCTCTGCAAGTTTACATTTAGCATCATCTTTACTTACCTCAATTTCATCAAATCCAAGAATATGGTCTTCATTCAACAGTGGCAATTCTTTTTTCAGATGGTAAATAAGTTTTAAATAACATTTCCCATTCTCTGGAACATTGATCTTCAGGTTTGTTTTTCCTTCACTGTGTGGTGCTACTGAAACTTCTGGAAGTTTACCTTTGCTGATTACAAGCCCGTCCTGCGTCAGTTCATAACTGATCTTCACATAATCTTTCAAGTCATCAAAATCCATGTAGTTATGAAGCACCAGTTCTCCGCTTTCTTTGTTATAGGAAATAACTCTTGCCGGGCGATAAACATTCTTGTATTCCAAAAGTCCTGTATGTACCGTTCTGTCCGGATATACTAATCCATCCATACAGAAGTTGCCATCATGAATTTCTTCGCCATGGTCGCCCCCATAAGCATATATAGTCTTTCCATTCTCAGCAGTTCCATGAGCAATCGCATGGTCACACCATTCCCAGACAAAGCCGCCGCACATTTTATCATTATCCTGAATCATCTGGAAGTAATCTTCAAAATCTCCAGGTCCGTTTCCCATGCTGTGACAGTACTCTACCAAAAGGAAGGGTTTGCTTCCATCTTTATCCAGATATTCCTGAATTTCGGAAAGCGCTGGGTACATCCGGCTGTACACATCCAGATTGCTGTAATCATATGTTTCATCATAATTACGGTATCTTGCACTCTCATATTGTGTGATACGGTCTGGATCAAAATTCTTTGTCCATTCCAGTGCTTTTTCAAAGTTGCAGCCATAAGCACTCTCATTTCCCATTGACCACATAACAATACAGAAACGGTTTTTGTCACGTTCCACCATGAGTTTTACGCGATCAACGATTGCCTCTTCCCATACCGGATCATCTGCAATCTTCTCATTCCATCGTTTGAACCGATTGTAATCAGTGTCTTCTTTTCTGTAGATCATAAATGGACCATGAGCTTCAATATCTGCTTCATCTATTACCATGAATCCATACTTGTCACACATTTCATAGAAAAATGGTGCGTTCGGATAGTGGCTGGAACGGATCGCATTAAAATTATGCTGCTTCATTAACGTAAGATCGGTTGTAATCTGTTCCGGATTGATTGTAAATCCAGTAACCGGATCAGAATCATGTCGATTGACACCACGGAATTTAATCTTCTGTCCATTTAAATAAATAACCTGGTCTTTAATCTCTATCTTTCTTAATGCAATGTGATCTACAATTACTTCATTCTCTGTTTCAAGAATCAGTTTATATAGATATGGATTTTCTGTATTCCAAAGTTCCGGACTTGCGATTTCTAATACAGCTGTTCCTTCTTCAGCAATACTTCCTAGTGCTACAACTGCTCCGTTTCTATCTTCAATCGAAATTTTTACATTTAACGGAGAGTAGAATTTCATTTCAATTTCTACTTTCGCAAGCATATCCTCAATTCTTGTTTTAATATGATAATCACTGATTGCCTGTTTTGGGCGTTTCAAAATGTACACATCCCGGAAAATACCACTCATACGGAATTTGTCCTGATCTTCCAAATAGGAACCATCACACCACTTCATTACCAACACTGCCACCGTATTCGTTCCATCCTGAAGTACATCTGTAACATCAAACTCACTGGTCATATGGGAAACCTGGCTGTATCCTACATAAGAACCATTGATCCATACATAAAAGCAACTGTCTACTCCTTCAAAGTTCAAAAAAGCTTTTGATGCCTTCTCATCTCTACTGTACTCAAAATTATGTACATAGGCTCCACACGGAATATCCTGCGGCACATATGGTGGATCAAATGGAAACGGATACCGGATATTTGTATACTGATGTGTATCATATCCTGCCATCTGCCATACACTTGGAACCCGAATCTCATCAAAATTTTCTGTATCATAATTCTTCTCAAAGAAAGAATCCTTAATATTATAGATGCTGGTAAAATACTGGAATTTCCAAGTTCCGTTTAATAACTGCATACGGTCTGATTCTTCCCTGTGTTCCACCAAATTATCCATTCTTTTGGATGCTGGAATATAATAGGCTCTGGCCGGCATTGTGTTTTCGTGCAGTACGTTTAAGTTTTCATAATAACGTGGTACAATCATAAATAGCTCTCCTTCAATACATATACTTTTTTGTTTTTTGCTTTTCTAAAATAAACCTTAATGCTTTACTTATATGCTTGCATTCCTTTGTTATGTTATATATAGCTTATCTTATTCTGCAAAATATGTCTATGAATTGGATTGGATAAAATATGCACTAAATGATACAATAATAAAAAGTGTGAAAAGAGGTGCTGCTCTATGTATATGAATACCGGTTATCTGAATCACTCCCACATGGATTTCAAAAACAAAAGTCGTCCACTGATTGTAGGAAGCTGTGGCACTTATCGCCTTTCCAGCTATCCAAAATTGCCAACCTACCGTCCAAAGGGACGCCTGGATTATCAGATCATCTATATCACTGCTGGTTGTGGGCATTTTCATTTTGACAATGTAGATAACGAAACGATTGTTCCCGCCGGTAATATTGTGCTGTACAGACCGAAGGAACTTCAGAAATATGAATATTATGGAGAAGATAAGACAGAAGTATACTGGATTCATTTTACAGGTAGCAATGTAAAAAATATCTTGCGTCAGTATGGATTTCCGGATAAAGAACGAGTTTTCCAAATCGGCACATCTATGGAATATGAACGGATTTTCAAGCGTATTATCATAGAGCTTCAACACTGTCAAAACGACTATGAGGAAATGCTTGTTCTTCTGCTTCGTCATCTGCTAATCAATTTCCACCGAGAACTGACACGGGAACATATTCTGAAAAGCGAATACCTGGATCAGGAAATGAACACTGCAGTTACCTATTTCAGCGAAAATTATAATCAGAACATCAACATAGAGGATTACGCAGCCTCACGAGGAATGAGTGTCAGCTGGTTTATCCGGAATTTCAAAAAATACACCGGTTCCACACCAATGCAATTCATCGTAGGAACCCGGATCAACAATGCTCAGATGCTACTTGATGCAACAACCTATTCCATCAATGAAATCTCTAAAATCGTCGGATATGATAACCAGCTATATTTCAGTCGGCTTTTTCACAAGCTGAAAGGATATTCACCGAGAGAATACCGAAAGCTGAGAAACAAATTCTGAAATCCACAAAGAGGATACCATCGAATCATCAAAACAATGATTTGTGGTATCCTCTTCTCACTTTTGCAATTCTTATTTTACAAACTCACTCCTTTAAATGTATCTTTTGCTACATATTTTGCCGGCACCAAGAAGATCAGTGTCCATGCTGCACTATCCATACAATTTCCGGAAGGTTTCCCAACAGCTTTACATTTGTCATGCTCTTCTTTTGAGTAACTTTGCACCATATAATGATGATGGTTTTATAAGTACACTAATCGGTGGCATATATTTCTCCTGTCTGCTTTCCTATATTAATACTGACATAGCTAACTTCATCACTCCTGCCAATACCATTACCCAAATGGGGTTCAGCTTAGTACTACGCAGCAGCAATATACATATTGCGAATATCAGAATCATGATCCATTTTGTTCCAAATAGGGATATTTCTATTCCATTTCCCCAAAAGGCTGTTATAAGAATCTGGACTCCGGCCGAAGCGATCATTGCCACCACCGCTGGTCGAAGCGAATGTAATACACCTTGAAGCATATCCATGCTCCGATATCGCAGATATAATTTTGCAAGAATCGTTACAATAATGCAGGATGGTAAGATACATCCTACCGTTGCTACTACTGCTCCGGGTATTCCTGCTATTTTAAGTCCTACAAAAGTAGCCGAATTAACAGCAATCGGTCCCGGGGTCATCTGAGATATCGTTATAAGATCTGTAAATTCCGACATTGTAAGCCATCCATGGCTGGTTACAACCTGCCCCTGTATCAAAGGCATTGCTGCATATCCTCCACCAAAGCTGAACAACCCTATCTGTAAAAAACTCCAGAATAACTGTAAATATATCATTTCATCTTCCTCCTATTTAACAGGAGTGTACGGATTATGCCAATTATTCCGCATACGATTACGATATACACAACATTTATACCAAACAGGCAGGCTGCAACAAACGCTCCTACCATTATAATCAGCGACACGGCTTCCTTCTCTTTCACGATTGGAATCCCCATATCCAACGTGACGGATGCAATTACCGCTCCGACCCCAGCCTGCATGCCTTCCAGAAGCTGACTGATTAACCAGTTATTTCTAAAGGCTTTATAAAATACAGATATTACTGATAAAATCACAAACGGAGGCAGTACCGTCCCAAGGATTGCTACCAACGCTCCCAGAATGCCTGACAGCTTATACCCTACAACAATGGCTCCATTTACTGCAATCGCTCCCGGAGAGGATTGTGCGATTGCCACTAGATCAAGCATTTCATTTTCTTCTATCCAGTGATATTGATCTACAAATTTTTTCTTCATCAGTGTAACGATCACATATCCCCCACCAAAAGTAAATGCGCTCAGATATAAGGTAGATAAAAACAGTTTCAATAGCATTTTTTTCTTGTTTTTTTCTTTCATGGCTGGTCTCTCAATATATTTTAAAATACTACATTACCTATATGCAGAAAACGATGCGATTTCCTTTATAACTAAGTCATCGCATCATTTTCTGTACTCTCTTAATTTATGCACTTACTTCAATGTCTCGTAATCCGCATCCGTGTAGTCTTTCGTCGCATCCCAGTTAGGAAATTCCAATGAGCTATAGTCCATTCCAACTGCCTCCGAAGCACGCTTCCACTCTGTAGTTGTATCATTTGCCAGTGTCTTTAATGCACTGTCATAATCAGTAATACTCTGGGAAATAATGCCCTGCACAATTGCTCCTAAGCTAGGCTGTACATCCTTTACTTCTGCATAAAAATCATTTGCTTTCTCATCTCTCTTTACTAAAGTAGGAACTACTCTGGATGTTTCCTCTGCAATTGTGTAGTATTGTTTCATATGCTCATTGGTCATGTATTTTTCATTGATTTCCGGAATACAGGACACAAAACTTCCACTTTCCACATTGCTCTGCTGATATCCATATTGTTCATCATACAGTGCCATTAAATATTCAGCTGCTTCCTTGGGATGTTTGGACTGCTTATAGATACCCATCCACGGAGATAATTCACCTGCCTGAACATAAGTGTTTGTTACTCCGTCAGGAACAGGAACTGCCATAACTCCATAATTCAAATCCGGATAATTTGCATCCCACTGGGATACACACCACATTCCCTGGCAGAGGAATGCCGCCTGTCCCTGTGCAAATAATTCTCTTGCCTCCGGAGCACTTATATTGATAGTATCCGGATGAATACTTCCATCATCTACCAGACCTTTAATAAATCCAAGCGCATCATTCATTTCCTTGCTGTCGTAAGGCGCCACTCCATTATCCGTCAGCACTTTCTGCGTTGCAGCTACCTTACCACCAGCTGCTGCAGCCAGGGATCTTGCCATAACGTCCATACGGTTCATCTGTTTTCCACCATCAATCAGACCATAAACATTGCCATTCCCCATCTCTGTAACTTTTTTACAGGCTTCTCTAAACTCTGAATATGTTGTGGGAACCTCCGTAACACCTGCCTGGTTCAAAATATCCTTATTATAGAAGAATAAGCACTGAATGATTGGCATCTGTTCTGTAACTGTATACCATTCATCCCCAATATCAGTAACTCCCTCTGCAAAGGCTTCCGGATCAAATTTATTTCGGAATTCATCGGTTACATAATCGTTAATCGGCTGGAACCACCCTTCTTCTACCGCTGTATTTAAAGTAAGTCCCACCGGAATCGGAAACAAGTCAGGTCCCTCACCAGATTTAATCATAGTAACAATAGTATTTTTGAATTGATCTACTGTAAGCATAGTATATTCAATTTTAATATCAGGGTGTGCTTCTTCGAACTTCTTATGAAACTCCTCTCTTTGTGTAGCAGATCCATCGCTCCAGTCAACAACCCGAAGTGTTATTTGCCCATCGGTGTCCTCTTCTGTTGCTGCTATGGCACTTGCATTTTCGCCTGTTTCATTTCCATTACCTGTTGAGGGCATTGCACCACATCCTGCCAGGGTTGTTGCTGCAATTATAGCAGTCAATAACAGTGTACCAAGTCGTTTTAATTTCATTTCTTTTTCTCCTCTCTTTGATATAAATTATTGTTTTCAATTAACTTTTAACAGCTCCGGCAATTCCTTCCACAAAATGCTTCTGCATTAAAACAAATAATATAATAACCGGGATTACAGCTATAGAACCTCCGGCAGCAATGCCTGTCCAATCAACAGTATTTTCTCCTTT
>OMCA01001457.1_pt1 | contig 11074 bp, 6 predicted proteins | sample 1673621 | NCBI WGS metagenome assembly OMCA01 (sample SAMEA103958117, study PRJEB25191) | human gut metagenome | biome: human-associated habitat [ENVO:00009003]; feature: intestine environment [ENVO:2100002]; material: feces | place: Germany | collected 2013/2015
GAGCGGCACGCATACGGGTATCATCTGTAATGTTGAAGTTTTCGTCCAAGGGTACGTTGAAGTCCACACGAACGAATGCCTTTTTTCCGGCAAAGTTAAATTGATCAATTGTCATAATACTCTATTTTATTTAAAAGTGTTACTAATTTCTTTTTAGTGAGCGCAAAGTTAGCATTTATTTCTTTTTTTTGCTATGAAACCGTTGTTTATTCTTTGTCTTTGCCGCTCTCTTTGCTAACTTTATATTTCTGGCAGTAATATTTGCACATTAATTGCAAACCGCAGGTATCACATTGTGGAGTACGTGCCTGGCATACATAGCGACCGTGCAGGATAAGCCAGTGGTGAGCTATGGGGATGTCTGTTTCCGGTATATGTTTTACCAATTCTTTTTCGACACTGAACGGAGTTGTACATTTATCTGATACGAGACCCAGGCGATGGCTGACGCGGAACACGTGTGTGTCTACTGCCATAGCCGCTTTATTGAAAACAACGGATTGGATGACATTGGCTGTTTTGCGGCCTACGCCGGGCAGTTTTACCAGTTCTTCAAGGGTATCGGGTACCTCACTGTTGAATTCTTTCACCAACATCTGTGCCATGCCTACAAGATGTTTAGCTTTGTTGTTGGGATAGGAGACGCTGCGGATATACTCGTATACCACGTCGGGAGTAGTAGCGGCGAGTGCTTCGGGAGTAGGGAAGTCCCGGTAAAGGGCGGGGGTAATCATATTGACGCGTTTGTCCGTACATTGTGCAGAGAGAATAACTGCTATCAACAGCTCGAACGGATTGTCATAATGCAACTCTGTTTCGGCTACGGGAACGTTCTCCCTAAACCAAGCAAGGATTTTTTCATAACGCTCTTTCTTTCTCATCTTAATTTGTTTTTATGATAGTGAGGAGATACTTTCAGATTGAAATAGAAGATGGAGATAACCGTGAGGCAGGCTCCGAAAAAATATGCCATATCGAATGAGGTAATCTGTGCGATATAACCTCCTGCTGTCAGACCTATACCAATGCCTACATCCCATGAAGTCAGGTAGGTAGAGGTGGCTGTTCCGCGCTGGTTGTTGGGGGCCAGGTTTACGAACAGCGTATTGAAGGCGGGGAACATCGTCCCGAAGCCTACTCCCAATAGGAGGGCAACCATAAAAAACAATATGTTTGTCAGTTCCGGGACGGTCTTCATCAGTAGTCCGCAAGCGGACAATATGAAGAAACAGCTACATACCAGATATAGTCCTAAAGTTATGACTTGGGTGATACGTCCTTTATCCACTTGTTTGCCGGAGAACATACGGGACACTGCCATGCCGACGGCCATAAAAGTAAAAAACAATCCGGAATTCAAGGTAATTCCTATTTCTTTGGCATACATGGCTACATAAGTGCTTGTCATGCCATATGGTATGGAGAGCAATAGCAGTGCGATTCCTGCCGGGATACCTTTCAGCAGCACAAAGCGGTCCAATGAGATAGGTTCTCGTTTGACTGGTTGTTTGGGTGGGGTCTTGACGAGGCATGCGGCAACAAAACCGATAGTTCCTGATATGAGCGAGCAGGCAAAAATCGTTTCAAAGGAATATATGTCATGCATGAAAAGACCAATCATCGGGCCGAAGCTCATGGCTGTATTGTTCATCAGTCCATAATATCCTACGGCTTCGCCGCGACGGGACGAAGGGGTAATGTCAATCACAATTGTATTTCCCGCTACGGTCACCATTCCAAATGCAAGGCCGTGGACAACCCGCAACATGATGAATAAAGATAGGACTCCCGCTAACATGTAACCTGCGAAAATGGTGATAAAGATGAAGTATGCCACCAGATAAAGAGGCTTGCGGGCTAGCGTGTCGAGCAGGTATCCCGAAAACGGGCGTATGCAGAGCGAGGCAATGGTGTAGCATGACAAGATGACACCTACTGCTGCATTTCCGGTATGGAATACCTCAGTCAGGTAGAATGGAAGAACCGGTAGTATCAGATAAAAGGCAAAATACAAAAGGAAATTGGCAGCCAGGATAAGGCAATAGCCGGAAGTTACAAGTTTGTCTTTTGCCATAGCGAAAAATAGTGGTTAGCGATGAGTGGTTAGCGATGAGTGATTAATGATATGCTGAAAATGCGCAACTTATTAATCACTAATCACTAGCCGTTATTCACTATATTTAGTAAGCGCTCTCGAATTCTTTCAGGAAGCGTGTGTCATTTTCAGAGAACATACGAAGGTCTTTCACCTGGTATTTCAAGTTGGTGATGCGTTCTATACCCATACCCAGGGCATACCCGCTATACACTTTACTGTCTATTCCGTTCAGCTCCAATACATTCGGATCTACCATACCGCATCCCAGAATTTCTACCCAGCCCGTGTTCTTGCAGAACGGACAGCCTTTTCCGCCGCAAATGTTACAGCTGATGTCCATTTCGGCACTCGGCTCGGTGAAGGGGAAGTAGGAAGGACGCAGACGAATCTTGGTGTCACTGCCGAACATCTCTTGAGCAAAGAGCAATAAGGCCTGCTTCAAGTCAGTGAAAGACACATTGCGGTCTACGTATAAGGCTTCTACCTGATGGAAGAATGCGTGTGCACGGTAGCTGATGGCTTCATTACGGTATACACGTCCCGGACAAAGCACGCGGATAGGAGGCTGTGTAGTCTCCATAACACGGCTTTGCACGCTGGATGTGTGTGTGCGAAGAATGATGCTGTGCGATACGTTTTCTGTATCATTTTCGATGAAGAATGTATCCTGCATGTCGCGTGCCGGATGGTCTTCGGCAAAATTCATGGAGGAGAATACGTGCCAGTCGTCTTCCATTTCCGGTCCATCGGCGATATTGAATCCCATACGGGCAAATATATCGATGATTTCGTTTCTCACGATGGAGAGCGGATGGCGGGTTCCTAATTCTATCGGGTAGGCTGAACGGGTCAAGTCAATATCGTCACAGCCGGTATCTTGGCTTTCGAACTGTTCTTTCAAAGCGGCAATCTTTTCTTGTGCTTTGTTTTTCAGTTCGTTCAAGCGCATACCCACCTCTTTTTTCTGTTCGGCGGCTACATTGCGGAAATCTGCCATCAAGTCATTGATGGCTCCTTTTTTACTGAGGTACTTGATGCGGAGTGCCTCTAATTCCTCGGCGTTAGCGGCTTTCAGCGCCTCTACTTCCTGCAGAAGCTGATTGATTTTAGCTATCATATCGTTGTTATCTTATTTATTTTCTAAGTTAAAAACGGTGCAAAGATACAATATTATCATTGTTTTGCCTCCACTTGGGGAAGATAATTTGGTATCAGTGGTACAAAATTTTATGTGAAGAAGAAATGATAGAGGATGGGAGAAAAAATGATATATATGTAAAAGTCTTCATATTGTTTATGGAAAAAACATAAATGAGCGTTGTTTAGTGACTTTTAAAATATACTTTTCGTATCTTTGCGCCCCGTTTACTGTTCTATGGAGGTAGAACAAACTGGCGGTTGGTATTTATTAACATACGTCAAAGAGAGAGAGTTAACGGAGTAATTGTTGCATTAAAGTTAGAGTTTGAATTGATGAAATTGAAGACAATCCTGCCAGTCGTGGCAGTTGCGGGAGTACTCATGTGTGAGCCTGCCGTATTGTTGCATGCCGGTACATCTGATTTTGCTTCTCCCGAAGCTATGGGATGGTTCCGTAAGAAAAAGAAGAGTGAAACCAAGGACAGCGTTCAATCCAAGAGCGACTACGAAAAATTGACTGGTTCCGATGCTATTGCCCGCAAGGGAATGTTCAATGTTTACCAGAAGAAGAGCGATTATTACTTTGAAGTGCCGGCAAGGCTGTTGGGACGTGATATGCTGGTAGTAAATAAATTACAACGTGTGCCTTCCGAACTGAATGAGGCGGGTGTGAACCGTGGTACGAATTACGAAAATCAGATGGTGCGTTTTGAATTGGACAAGGCTGCCAACAAGCTGTTGGTACGTCAGAGCCGTCCTCTTCCGTTGGCACCGGACGAGGATGCCATACGGCAGTCCGTACTGGATAATTATATTTCTCCGCTGATAGCCGGCTTCAAGATAGAGGCATTCAATAATGACTCTACCATGATAGTGGTCAAGGTCAACGATATTTATGATGGTACGGAGACGAGTATCAATAATGTCTTTACGAATATCAACCTGGGAACTTCGGCCATCAAGAATCTCTCCCGCATTTTATCTATCAAAGCTTTTGAGAACAATGTGGTAGCTACTTCCGAGCTGACAACTAAGGTGACTGAGGGAACAACGACTGTGTTTGTTACGGTCGAAGTCAGTTCCTCTCTGTTGCTGTTGCCGGAGAAACCGATGATGGGACGTCTGGATAGTCCGCGTGTAGGTTATTTTACTAATCCGTTATTAAATTACAGTGACGGTCAGCAGCGTGTAGACAAGAAACCGTTCATCACCCGCTGGCGTCTGGAACCGAAACCGGAAGACCGGGAGCGTTACCTTCGCGGTGAATTGGTGGAACCGGCCAAACCGATTGTGTTCTACATCGAGAACTCCACTCCCAGTCGTTGGCGGAAATATATCAAGCAGGGAATCGAGGATTGGCAGGCTGCTTTTGAACGTGCCGGATTCAAGAATGCCATCGTTGCAAGGGAGTTGACGGACAGCATGAATGTGGATAAGGATGACGTGAACTACTCCGTGCTGACCTATGCCGCCTCCACCAAAGCCAATGCCATGGGCCCCTCTATCCTCGACCCCCGTTCGGGTGAGATATTGGAAGCGGACATCATGTGGTGGCATAATGTGCTGGGCATGCTTCAGGAATGGATTACAGTGCAAACCGGTGTCGTACGTCCCGAAGCAAGAGGAGTAAGGCTGCCGGATGAACTGATGGGTGATGCCATGCGTTTTGTGGCATGCCATGAAGTGGGTCACTCGCTGGGCTTGCGTCACAATATGATTGCTTCCTGGACTTTTCCGACAGATTCCCTGCGTTCCAAAACATTTACGGACCGTATGAATACCACTTCCTCCTCTATTATGGACTATGCACGTTTCAATTATGTGGCACAGCCGGGTGACGGCGTTACGGCACTTTCTCCCCATATAGGCCCGTATGATATGTTTGCCATAGAATACGGTTATCGTTGGTATGGTAAAGAAACCCCAGAAGCAGAGAAGGACTTGCTTGCCGACTTTCTGAGCCGTCATGCAGACCGTTTATATAAATATAGTGAGGCGCAGGATGTACGTGATGCCGTAGACCCGCGTGCGCAGAATGAAGATTTGGGCGATGATGCTGTCCGCTCGTCTCTGCTGGGTATTGAGAACTTGAAGCGTATTGTTCCTCAAATCATCCAATGGACTACTACCGGCGAGAAAGGACAGACTTATGAAGAAGCTTCCCGCCTATACTATGCGGTTATCAACCAATGGAACAATTATCTTTATCATGTATTGGCAAATATCGGTGGTATCTATATAGAGAACACGGTTGTGGGAGACGGACAGAAAACCTATACCTTTGTGGAGAAAGAGAAGCAGCAAGCAGCCTTGAAGTTCCTGCTGGATGAAGTGCTGACCTATCCCAAATGGCTGTTCGACACAGAAGTGGGAGAGTACACCTACTTGCTGCGCAACACTCCGCTGGGCGTAGTGGAAAATGCACCGACACAAGTGTTGAAGAATGCCCAATCCTATATCCTTTGGGATTTGCTGGGCAACAACCGCCTGATGCGTATGTTGGAGAACGAATCGGTGAACGGCAAAAAGGCTTTCACGGTGGTAGAGCTGATGGATGGCCTGCATCGCAACATCTTTGCCACTACGGAACGCGGTGCCTTGCCGGACGTCATGACACGCGCCTTGCAGAAGAACTTCGTAGATGCACTGATTACAGCAGCTGCCGAAAGCGAAGGAGTGAAAATAAACAAAAAACTGATGGACAACCACTTCTTGCTGGACCATCAGACTGCCCTTTGCAGCTGTGACGAGCATGCCGGTAAGACTTTGGATGCCGACCGTATGGGTGCACACCGCGAACTGAACTTCTACGGTTCGCAGATAAACCGCGTATCTGATGTCATCTCCGTGAAGCGTGGTGAGTTGCTTCGCATCAAAGAATTGCTCCAAAATCGTCTGGGTGCATCGGATATAGCCACTAAATATCATTATAAGGATTTGATTTTGCGTATCAATACTGCATTAGGAGTAAAGTGATTTTTCTTTTCAATAGAGTATTAATTAATTTTATATGTAACGCATGAAAAAACGTGTATTAATCGTTTTGCTATGCTTTGTAGGAGCTTTGTCATCTGCTTTTGCTGCAGAGAAAAAAGTCCAGGGCGTAGTAATATCTTCAGAGGATAACCTACCGCTTATCGGTGCTTCCGTTTATGTGACTGCGGAAGACTTGAAAAAGGCGGGGAGTGCTCAGACTACAATGGGGGTCATCACTGATGTGGATGGTCAGTTCTCTATCGCTATACCTGCGGGGATAACCCGTTTCTTTTGTAGCTACGTGGGATATGACGTATTGGAAGTGAAGCTTGTTCCGGGAAAGGAACATTATGAAATAACACTTCATGCATCTTCCCAAATGCTCGATGCCGTTGTTGTGACGGGTTACCAGACAGTGGAGCGCCGCAAGCTGACGGCAGCGGTATCCAAACTGGATATATCGGACGAGACCATCGGTGCAGTAAAAAGTATCGACCAGGCACTTGCCGGACAAATTGCCGGACTTTCTGTCAGCCCGACTTCCGGTGCTCCGGGTGCTCCGGCAAAGATACGCATTCGCGGTACTGCTTCATTGAATGGTACACAAGACCCTTTGTGGGTGCTGGACGGCATTCCTTTGGAGGGAACGGATGTTCCCGAACCGGATGAGCTGAATGACATCACCAACATGAAGCAATCTTCCATTGCAGGCCTGAATCCGGCAGATATTGAGAATATCACCATCCTGAAGGATGCGGCAGCCACTGCCATCTATGGTGCGAGGGCAGCCAATGGCGTCATTGTGATTACAACAAAGAAGGGTAAGGTCGGTAAACCGGTTATCAATTTCTCGTCCCGGTTTACCTATACTCCTACATTGAGCCTTGACCGGTTGAACTTGCTGAACTCAGCGGAGAAAGTAGGATTGGAAATGGATATGATCCGTAATAACTATTCTCCGGACAATCATAAAGGAGGCGTATATAATATTCTTTCCAATTACAATGAGTTGTCTGCTTTTCAGAATGGAGGATGGGATGCCTTGAGCAGTGATACACAAGCTGCCATCAACCGTTTGAAGAGTGTTAATACAAACTGGGGAGATATCCTTTTCCGCGATGCTTTCAGCCAGGAATATAACTTGAGCCTTTCCGGCGGTACGGAAAGGGTTACGTATTATACCTCTTTCGGCTATTATAAAGAGGATGGAAATGTGGACGGTGTGGGTATGGACCGTTTCAACTTGGTAGGAAAGACTTCCTATAAGGTGAACAGTATACTGAAAGTGGGTGCCTCCATGTTTGCCAACCGTCGCAAAAATACCAATTATCTGACAGATGCATACGGTATGTCGAATCCCGTGTTCTATTCACGCAAGGCTAATCCGTATTTTGAACTTTATGACAAGAATGGCAACTATAATTACGACTACGATATTCAGAACAACACTGATAAGGATTTAGGATTCAACATCTTTGAAGAACGGCAGAACACGTCTAATGAAAGCGTGGTGAATTCTTTTTCATCTATATTTGATGCGGAGCTACGGTTCAATGACAAGTGGAAGCTGACTTCCCAGTTTGGCTATCAGTTGGAAAAGACTTCCAGAGAAGAAATAGCGGACTGGGAAAGCTATGCCATGCGCTATTACTATAAGTTGAGCGAATACTCCCAGGGCGGAGAAACCAAACACTTCCTGCCCGAAGGAGGTATGCAGAAGTCTTATGAAAACTCCAATTCACAGATTACTTGGAAGGCGATGGGAGAATATCGCGACAGTTTCAATGATATTCATGAACTGGAAGTGATGGCGGGTACCGAGCTGCGCAAGACCTGGTATGAAACCTTGTTCTCGGCAGGGTATGGCTTCGACCGCAAGACGTTGACGACCAAACCGGTGATTTTCCCCAACGAAAGTTACGCCACGTCTTTCCCGCTCCATCAGACAACGTATAAGGAGAATGCTTATGTATCTTTCTACTCTACGGCCTCTTACTCTTTGTTGAACCGCTACACGGTGGGAGGAAGTATCCGCTTTGACGGTTCCGACCTTTTCGGTGTGGATAAGAAGTACCGCTATCTTCCTCTTTATTCTGTCAGTGCCTTGTGGCGTCTGTCACAAGAACCGTTTATGCAGCAGGCCAAGTGGGTGGATAACCTGGTGTTCCGTGCATCTTACGGTCTGCAGGGAAATATTGACAAGAATACTTCTCCGTTCCTGTTGGGTACATATCGGTCGGAAAGTATTTTGCCCGGAGTATCGGAAGATGTAATTATTATTAATTCCGCTCCCAACAAGAAGTTGCGTTGGGAAAAGACGCAGTCTGTCAATGCCGGCTTTGATTTTTCTGTATTGAACCAGGCTATCAATCTGAGCGTGGACTATTATTATCGTAAGGGTACCGATTTGATAGCTTTGCGCATGCTTCCTCTGGAGACGGGCTTTACTTCAATGAACGTCAACTGGGCAAGTATGGAGAACAAAGGTGTGGAAATCAGCTTGTCTACCCGTAACATAACGACAAAAAACTTCTCCTGGTACACAAATTTCAATTTTGCCTATAACGGTAATAAGGTATTGCAGGAAAACATACCGGAGCAGCAGACCACTCCGGGACGTGAAGGCTATCCCGTAGGGGCAATTTTCGCACTGAAGACTGCGGGAGTGAATAAGGAAACCGGTAATATGATGTTCTATAATCCGGAGGGAGAGAAAGTGACCTTGAAGGAGCTTTACCGCCTGAAGGACGAGTGGGGGATAGGTATTGCCTCTTCCGATGTAACTGCAGCCGAAGAGAGAACCTTTTATTCGTATATCGGGAGTAGCGATGCTCCTTATACGGGAGGTTTGATTAATACCTTCAGCTATAAAAACTGGGAGCTGAATGTCAATTTCTCTTTGACGTTTGGCGGGTACGTACGTACGCAGCCCTCTTATGACATCATTAATCCGGATTATGGCAAGAACTATAATGCGGATGTGCTGAACCGCTGGACTCCGGAAAACCCGAATGCGGAGCTTCCGGCATTTATGCTGAGTGCTTCCAACCCGGAAGAGTACTCCTGGTATGATTCTAAAACCATCTGGAGGGATTTGGATATCTGGGTGAAGAAGCTGAACTACGTACGTTTGCAGAATCTGCGTCTGGGTTACCGTATCCCTGAGCTCCTGACAAAGCGTTTGGGAATGAACTCGGCAACGGTATCTATTGAAGGACGCAATCTCTTCGTGTTTGGTTCGGGATATAATAACTACATGGATCCGGAGTCGATGTACAATCCTTATGCAACTCCCGTACCCAAGTCGGTTACATTCAGTTTGAACTTGAATTTCTAACTTCAAAAGCAGAAAGAAAATGAAGAAAACAATAAGTCTGATGATAATGGCCTGCATGCTTCTGCTTGCGGCATGCGACAACTATCTGGATATACAGCCTACCGGTAGTGTCATTCCCAATTCTTTGGCTGAGTATAGAGCGTTGCTTGCCCGTTCTTATAAGGACGTGAGTAAATTCAGTGACCGGGGAATGGCTTGTTTCCGTTCCGACGAGATGCAGGTTCGGGATAATGAATATGACCAAAATTATTATATGGATATAGAGCGCTGGAACGACCTTGCTCCCAATGCCTATACCTCATCGTTTGAATGGGCCAAGTATTACAATGTGCTTTTTATTGCCAATCACGTTATTGAGAGCAGAAGTGATATTAAGGAAGGCACTGAGGAAGAGATAAATCAGCTTGTAGGAGAAGCGTATATGCTCCGTGCTTATGTACATTTCTTATTGGTAAATCTTTATGGACAGCCCTATACTAAGGAGGGAGCTTTGGATACCAAATCGGTACCGCTGAAATTGGATACGGATTTAGAGAAAGTCCTGAAACGCAATACGGTGGAAGAAGTTTATACTTCCATCCAAGCAGATATTGACGAGGCACGCAAACTGGTCATGAAGGCAGAATGGGAACAGAGATATTCATATCGTTTCAATGCGGCTTCGGTAGAGGCGTTTCAATCACGCGTATCCCTTTATAAGGGCGAGTGGCAGGCGGCTTGGGATGCTGCTGAGGCAGTGCTTGCCGTGAAGTCTGTATTGGTAGATTTGAATGATGCCGCTGCAACTCTTCCTAACAGTTATAATTCCGTGGAAAATATTACTCCACTGGAGACACCTCTGAGCAGTACAATCAATGGGGCTGCTCTGGCTACTCCGGTTTTTCTCTCCCTTTATGCTGAGAACGACCTTCGGCTGGACAAATATTTTGCTGAAACGGATGAAAAAGGTTTCCGGAAGAATAAGAAGGCGGGAAGCAATAACTACTTGTGTACTTTCCGTGTGGGTGAAATATATCTGACGGCTGCTGAGGCTGCTGCCCGACTTGGAGAACTGTCTCAAGCACGTACTCGCCTGCTGGAACTGATGCGGAAACGTTATGCACCGGAGGCCTACGAAGCGAAATCCGTTGTTGTCAATGCCATGGATAAGGAAGCGTTGGTACAGGAAATATTAGATGAACGTGCCCGTGAACTTGCTTTTGAAGGACATCGCTGGTTTGACCTTCGTCGTTCCACCCGTCCGCGTTTGGAGAAAGTGCTTGATGGTACGCGTTATGTACTCGAAGAGAATGATGCCCGCTATACATTGGCCATTCCGAAAGAAGCCATAGAAGCCAATCCGGGATTGCTGAACTGATAAAGATAAAACTCCCCGATTCTGTATTGACGAGAATCGGGGAGTTTTGTCTTTATGTGGATTGGATATGTATTTTTTACGTACCTTTGCACCGTTTTTTGTAATAGACAGTCACTAGTGTCCACTAAAAATTTTTTGGTCACTAGTCGGTTAAAAATTAAATAAA
>OMCA01001459.1_pt1 | contig 11059 bp, 8 predicted proteins | sample 1673621 | NCBI WGS metagenome assembly OMCA01 (sample SAMEA103958117, study PRJEB25191) | human gut metagenome | biome: human-associated habitat [ENVO:00009003]; feature: intestine environment [ENVO:2100002]; material: feces | place: Germany | collected 2013/2015
CTCCTTCACCACTCCGCCGCCGAACTCATAGACTTTAGTCGCAAGTCCGTCCAGAAAATCACGGTCGTGGCTGACAATAATTACTGTTCCGTCGAAGTCGCGGATGGCTTCCTTCAGTACGTCCTTCGAGCGCATGTCCAGGTGATTGGTGGGCTCGTCGAGGATGAGGAAGTTCACCGGCTCCAAGAGCAGCTTGATCATGGCCAGACGGGTGCGCTCGCCGCCGGAGAGCACCTTTACCTTCTTGTCCGAGGCCTCACCGCCGAACATGAAAGCGCCCAATATGTCGCGTATCTTCAGGCGAATGTCGCCAACGGCCACACGGTCGATGGTGTCGAACACCGTCAGGTTCTCGTCCAGCAGCTGTGCCTGGTTCTGGGCAAAGTAGCCTATCTGTACGTTGTGTCCCAGGGTAAGGCGGCCGGTATAGTCGGTTATCTCGCCCATGATGCACTTCACGAGGGTGGATTTTCCTTCACCGTTCTTGCCCACAAAGGCCACCTTTTCGCCACGGTTGATGGTCAGGTTGACGTCGTGAAAGACAACGTGGTCGCCGTAGGCTTTCGCTACGTCCTCGCAGATGACAGGATAGTTGCCGCTGCGGCTGGAGCAGGTAAACTTCAGGCGCAGGGTGGAGTTGTCTTCCTCGTCCACCTCGATGCGTTCTATCTTTTCCAGTTGCTTGATGCGGCTCTGCACCTGTACGGCCTTGGTGGCCTTGTAGCGGAAGCGTTCGATGAAGGCTTCGGTGTCTTCGATCTGCTTCTGCTGGTTTTCGTAGGCGCGCAGCTGCTGTTCGCGACGCTCGCGGCGCAGGGTGACGAACTCGTCGTACTTCACCTTATAGTCGTAGATGTGTCCGCAGCTGATTTCGATGGTGCGGGTGGTGACGTTGTTCAGGAAGGCGCGGTCGTGGCTGACGAGCACCACGGCGTTGGCACGGGTGGCCAGGAAGTTTTCGAGCCACTGGATGGACTCGATGTCGAGGTGGTTGGTGGGCTCGTCGAGCAGGAGCACGTCGGGGCGGCGAAGCAGGAGCTTGGCCAGCTCGATGCGCATGCGCCATCCGCCGGAGAACTCGCTCGTGGGGCGGTCGAAGTCGGTACGGCTGAATCCCAAGCCCTGGAGCGTGCGCTCTATCTCGGCATGGTAGTTGGTGCCTCCCATCATGAGGAAGCGTTCGTTCTCGTGGGTGAAGCGGTCGATGAGTTTCTGGTAATCCTCGCTTTCGTAGTCGGTGCGTTCGGCCAGCTCGCGGTTCATGCGGTCGATGTCGGCCTGCATCTCGAAGATGTGTTCGAAAGCCAGCTCGGCTTCCTGCATCACGGTTCGCGAGTCGCTCAGCACCATGACCTGCGGCAGATAGCCGATGGTACAGTCGCGGGGAACGGCTACCACGCCTTCCGTGGGCTGCTGCAGTCCGGCCAGTATCTTGAGCATGGTGGACTTGCCGGCTCCGTTCTTACCGACCAGCGCAATGCGGTCTTTCTTATTGATGACGTAGGACACGTCCTCGAACAGCGGCGTGGCGTTGAATTCTACTTTCAGTCCTTCTACAGATATCATAAAGTCAATAATCTTAAGTTGATACGTTTTTCGGCCTGCAAGCCGGAGCCTCGCAAGGGGGCACGGACCTGCAAACGGCAAAAACCTATAAAACCGGACAGTTACATCGCGGTTTGCAAGGGCACAAAGGTAGTGATTATTTGCACAACTTCCGCATCACTTTCCTGCAACGATTCAAATCTTTTTCGCCGACGGGCTTCTGCCGCACCCCTCCCCGCTCGATGCGGCGGTAGATGTGGAAGCCGCTCCACTTCAGAATGGCTTTCAGGGCGCGTATGGTGCCGCTGGTCTGGTGGAACAGGATGTTGAAGGGGAAAGCGGTGGTACTGGTGGATACCAGTACGGCGTCCTTGCCGGCGTGCAGCGGGCGTGGAAGTCCGGTGCCGCTTTGCTCTATCAGGCCATAAACCATGCGGTCGAACAGTACTTTCAGGGTGCCGGGCATGTTGCCCCAATAGCAGGGGGCACCGATGACGAGCACCTGACATTCGCCCAGCAGGCGCACCACGCATTGGGCGTCATCTTCGGGCAAGGTGCAACGCAGGGCGGTGCGGCACGTCATGCAGCCCGTACAGGGACGCACCTTCAGGTCGGCGACACGCAGGTTCACCACCCGGGCTCCGCACGCCAGGGCTTCTTCCTCCATGGCCTGCAACATGCGCGCGATGCCTCCGTTGGGACGGGGGCTGGCATTCAGGATAAGTATGTTCATAGTGCTTCCGTTTTTAAGCCTTCGTTCCCGCGAATAAATATCCGGAGAATATCCGCAAATATACATATTATTTCGGACAAACGGCCCGATGGGCGGAAGAAAAGGAGAAACGGGCCAACTATCATTCTGACACTTTGCACACCCAAGTCCGCGAGAATCGCGTATTTGCGGCCAGAAGGACGGGCAGCCGATTTTTTCAAAGCGCACACGCACTATTCGTCTATCAGCCAAACAGATAGCGAAATACTTACAACCAAAACAGACGAAAAAAGCGCCCGAATGCCCCGCCGAAAGCTTTGTTCCTCCCTATAACATACCTTCCGGCCGAGCCGCACAAGCATTGTTGCCGAGCCACACAAGCGTTGTTCGGCAACCGGACAAGCACAGAGCACGTTCCGCACAAGCGTTTCAGACGGCAAAAAGATGCAATTCCGGCATCCGCAGCGTATATTCATGCGGTTTTAGCGCCGTTTTATGCAGTTCCACCCTCTATTTCGAGGGATTCAGCGAAAGAGCGTGTTACAGAAAAAGGCGTTTCCGGCTCTTTTTGCAAGCAGAAACGCCTTAACTGAAACACAAAGACAAATGCAGTCTTCCGCCGCCCTGCGCCCGTCACTCGTCGGGCTGCGAGCGGAAACGAGCAAAATACTCCTTCAGCTGTCCGAAATACAAACTATCCGGCATCTCCCAATGGGTCTGAAGAACAACCTTATTGTCCTTATCCAACAGACAATAGTCCGAAGCCCCCATCTTATCTGTCGGAATATCCAACTGCTTGTGCAGAAGTTTACAAGTAAACTTAATCGGATTATACAGATCGATCATTTTAATTTTCCGCTTTTGGTTAATCAGGTAGATTGTTTCCGAAAACCCATTTCTTTTCAGATACTCTGCTACTTCTCCATAGCCTTGCGCGCAAATAGGAAACAAAGCGACATCCGAATTGCCTTTCAACACCTCCAACAGTTTCGGAAAACGTTCGACAGACGGACGACAGTAATCACAGAAAACGTAAATCAGTTTATAAGGCTTGTCGGAAGCAGTAATGACAGACTTCAAAGAATCGTTGTCGACTATCCGAACCTGCGAGTAAGAGACTCCGCCAAGCGCCATGAGAATCAATAAAAGAAAGACTTTCTTCATAGCGTGATACTTTTAATCTTTACATTGTAAAGGTACAATTCAAACATGCCCAGCGTTATTTGCAATAAACATCTTTAATCAAATTAACCTACTTTAAACATCATGCCACGAAAAAACAACTAACTTTACAAAAAATACGATAGTCATGAAGAAGTTGATATACGCTTGCCTGTTAGGATGCTGCTTAGCCCTCTCTGCCTGCCATTCTGCAAAGAGCACCAGCACAACCAACCCTTACCTAACACATTACCTTTCTTCCGACTCAACGGTCGCCGGAAACGGAAAGGCAGTATCCTCCAAAGTGGACGACTTGAACAAGGAACGGTTGCACGAAACTGTCGCCCCGGAGAAAAAAGCATCATGGGCTGATATTTTGCGGGATATTTTACAATATTATCAGGTAGGGCGTTAACATTCCATTTACTTCAGGTCCAAACACGTACCCGTCACTCGTCGGGCAACGAACGGAAACGGCGGTAGGTGTTCTTCACCTCGCGCGCCACATTCTTCCAGCTGGGCATCTCCTTCAGATAACGCCGCACCGGCATGTCGTAGAGCAAGAACAACAGCAACAACAGGATGCAGCCGTAGAGCACCCACCCATATATCTGGCGGATGCTGACTTCCATCATTTGCGAAACGAACGTCTCCATATATTCACCTAACGGGAAGGGCGAACTGCTGAACGACACGCGGTCGATGGCGCTACCGTAGCGAGCCATGTTGTCCGTCATGTAATAGGAAAGGGCACGTCCGTAAAGAGCCGAACCCAGCACGCCGCCCACCACCATGTGGAGCATGTTGAAAACGCTGAGCGCCTGGAAGAAGTGCTGGAAGGTCATAATCTCCTCCAGACAAACCATAAACGTGGCACTCAGTATGGCGTAGCCGAAGCCGCGGCACATCGTCGGCAGATAGAGCTGCGACAGGTGTATCTCGCCCGAGAGCAGGAAATAATAACCTGCCAGGTAGCACACCAGCACCATGACACCCACGATAAGGAGCCGCAGGTAGTTGAAGCGGCGCACGTGCATCCACCAGTAGGCAAACAGACAGCCCGCCAGTATGCCTGCCAGCGCCAGCCAGTCCAACTGAACGCTGACGGTCTCGGCATAGTGCATCACCCCTTCGTAGAAACTTTCCTCCAGCACACGCTCCGTAGCCAGAATCATTTCGACCACCGTAATCAGTGCCAGAATGGGCAACAGATAGCGGTAGGTCCACATCTTGGGCTCTAAGAAAGGATGGCGGATGGCCAGCATGCGCTTGACGCTGACGTAAGCCGTCAGCACGATGGTGCACGTCAGCGTACAGATGACGGGACTGTTCCACCAGTCGTAGAACTCGCCGTAGTCGAACAGGTAGGCAATCTGCAACAGCAGGGCCGCCCACAGCAGCGCGCCCGTCCAGTCGATGCCCAGCAGGGGCAGTTTCTTCATGAAGCGGAAGTGGCGCACGCAGGTCGTCAGTATCAGCAGGTCCACCAGCATCAGGGCGGCGATGAACAGGTGCATGCACGTCCAGTGATAGTGGTGCAGCAGCCAGGTAGTCATCAGGTCGGACAGCTGCATACTGCCCAGGATGACGATGTGCAGCAGGGGGAAGAAGACGGTGAAGTCGCGCTTGGGCGTCATCCACAGCTGTATGTTCGACATGGCTTCGAAGGTGCCCTGAATTTTGCAGATGCCTTCGATGAAGCACACCGCCCACAGCAGGGGCAGGAAGGTGATGTAAGGCGCCACCAGGTTGCACACCAGCGCACCCAGCGCGGCGGCCGTGAGCAGCGTCTTGTTGGTGAAGCAGAACTTCATGCGGAACAGCAGCGGGAAGTAGATGGCCATGCCCGCCAGATTGGCGTAAAGGCACATCATCAGGTCCTCGCGCATCAGCGACATGCCGCCCACCATCTGGTTGAGCGCACCTAAATAGATGCCGCCCGAAAGCTGGAAGGTGAAGGCAAAGAATACATAAATCCACGGCTGCATCTTGCGCGGTACAAACTCGCGGAACATGGGCATCGTGAACGGCCCGTTAAGAATCGGTGCTCCCATGGCCTGCTCAATATTTCACCTCACACTCCAGATTGAACCCGGCACGCAAACGTTGCAGGTCTTCGGGACGATTGCCCTGCAGGCTGATGCGCACGGGGACACGCTGTTCTACCTTGACGAAGTTGCCCGTAGCGTTGTCCTGGGGAATGAGCGAGAAGGCGGCTCCCGTAGCGTCGGAGATGGACTCTACCGTGCCTTTGTAAACAATGCCCGGCACGGCGTCGGCCGTAATCTCTACCTCGGCTCCCTCGTGGATGTTGGGCAGCTGTGTCTCGCGGTAGTTGGCCACTACCCACAAGTCGGTGCCGTCCACAATGTCCACCAGCGTCTGTCCCGGCTGAACCAACTGGCCTTCGTGGATGTCCTTACGGCCGGTCACACCGTCGCAGGTGGCCAGCACAACGGTATACGACAGATTCAGGCGTGCCAGCTCTACAGCCGCTTCGGCCAGGCGGACACCCGCTTCGTTCTGATCCAGACGGTGGGTCTGTTCATCCTTTACCAGCGAAGTAGAGCGGCGGGCACGGAGCACCTGCTCGTAGCGTGCCTTGGCGGCATCGTAAGTGGTGCGTACGTTGTCGTATTGCTGACGGGTGACGGCATCCTCACCCAACAGTTTCTCGTAACGGGTCAGTTCGCGGCGGGCATTCTCCATCTGCACGCGGGCCTCCTCGATGCCTGCATCGCTCACACTCAGGTTGTTCTGCGTGGTGGCAATGCCTGCCGTAGTGGCCTTGCTGCCTGCCAGCGCATTGGCAAGGTCGGCCTCGGCCTGTGCCAGACGCAGGCGGAACTCAGTATCTTCGATGATGACCAGCGTGTCGCCCTTGTGTACGGGTTGGAACTCCTCAAAGCAGATGCGCTTGATGAAACCCTGTACGCGGGTATTCACGGGGGTGATGTGCTGCTTCACCTGTGCGTTGTCGGTATATTCTACACGGCCCAGGTGCAGGAAGCGCGAGCAGACGTAAACCAGTCCTGCCACGAGGCAGCCGATAATGACGATGTTGTATATCAGTTTCTTTGCAGTTCTTGTAATCATGACTTTAAGTATTATGGTTTGTTGAATATATGGAATAAGAAAGGTTAGAGTATATGCGTGATGTAGCGCATCTTATAATAATTGTAGACAACGTTGATGCGCGCGTTCACCAGCGCCAGGTCGGCACTGAGCTTCATGTTGCCGGCATCGAGCATGTCGGTCAGCAGGGCCAGGTCGTTGTCGTAGCGGTTACTGGTCACGCGGTAGTTCTCGTCGGCCAGCTGTACGCTCTTCTCCTGCGTGTGCAGGTCGGTGAAGGAAGTCAGGAAGTTCACGTAGCCTGCCTGTACGGCATTCTCTACCTGCTCGGCTGCCAGTTCGTGTTCTTCCTGCGCCTTGCGGGCGTTCAGGCGTGCCTGCTTCAGCTTCTTGTTGTTCTTGAAGAGTGAGGATATATTGTACTTCACGCCCACGCCTACATACCAGTAGTTGAAGTTGTTGTCCAGCACAGGCACTTCGATGGTGATGGGGCCGTCCAGATGCTCGGCTGCTACCAGCGCCACTTTGGGCAGCAGCTCCGAACGCTCCAGCTTCACTTTCTGCTTGCCCATCTCGACCGAAAGGCCACTCTGTTGCAAGGCCAGGTTGCTTTGCAGGGCCATCTGTTGCCAGTCGCTTTCGGCCAGCGCGGGCACGTCGGACGAGAGCAACGTAGTGTCGGGGATAATCTCGGTGCCGGCCGGCAGATGCAAGGTGGTCACCAGCTGATGGTTCATAATGCGGCGGGCGTCTTCCACTTGCGCCAGCTGCAGCTTCAGCGTTTCGCGTTGCAGCTCGTAGCGGGTGATATCGTTCTTCAGGGCGGTTCCCTGGTTGCGGCGTGCCTCCATGTTGCGGATAACCTGTTCGGCCAGTTCCAGATTCTTCTGCAAAACCTGACGCTGATTGCCCAGCTTATAGATGTTCAGGTAGTAGCCTATCAGCAGGAAGCGGATTTCCTGACGGTTCTTCTGCGCGTCCAGTCCTGCCATCTGCTGGCCCAGTTCGGCCAGGGCAATGCTGCTGTTCACCGCACCACCGGCGTAAATCACCTGTTGCGCCTCAAGGGCGAAGTTGTTGCCGAAGTGGGGCATCGGAATGTTGGTGCCGTTGCTGAAGTCGCGGTCCCACAAGCGGCCGTCGCCTAGGTAGCTGACCGACAGACTGGCGGAGACATCGGGCAGACGCTGTGCCTTGGCGGCCTGCAGCGCTTGGTCGGCAGCCTCGCGGGCAGTGGAATAGGTTTGAATACTCTTACTGTTTTCGTCGGCCAGGCGGAACATCTCATCGACGCTCAACAGGCGGCCCGACGAAGCGGATTGGGCGTAAAGGCCCGGACTGCACAGCACTGCCACACACAGCGCCATGAGTCCTTTTCTGTAACTCATAAACATGTAATAATTGAAGTTAAGGGTTACGGTTGTACGGACAAGACACCAGTCCTCCTGCCGGCACGCGACGACACGACCTGTCGCCGGACAGTCCGCAAAACCTGAATAAGAAATTGAAATCGGATGGGAAATGCTTCCGCCCGTCGGACGGAAGAGACAGGTATTAAATCAGAGCAGCCACACCCCAGGCATGGAAGTCGTGTATCTTGTTCTGATAACGGATGGCGATGTGGTAAAAACGTATTTTCATTCTGACTTTCTTTTTCCTGCTGATTTGCGGGTGCAAAGGTACAAAATCAGACACATAAGTTGTAACCTTTACAGGCCCAACTTATAACATTGTTTAACAAAGCAGACGCAGATCCGGTCAACGGAAAATAATATTGGTGATGACCTGTGCGCCGACGTGGCGGTTCAGGTTGCGCACCAGCAGGTCACGCCCCATCATCAGCTCCTGCCGAAGGGCGGCCGAAGTAAGATGTACGTAGAGCACCTGATTCTTTATATAAAGATCGCGCGTGTACGAGGCAATGGTCGGCCCCAGCACTTCGGGCCACGCGTTGATGAGCCGCCGTTCGTTGAGCGGCGACTCCAGACACTCCTGACGCAGGTAGTGCTGTATCAGCTTGCCTATCTGTTCGGCATCGTTCCGTTTCATGCTTCGTCCTCCTCCATTTCCGACACTTCGCCCTGCTCTACGCGGAACATCTTGTAGTCGCTGCCCACCTTGTGCAGAATGCGGTCGAGGTGTTCGCGGTTGGTATCGGTGATAAATATCTGCCCGAAGCTGTCGCCCGCCACGAGCTTGATGATCTGTTCCACACGCGAAGCGTCAAGCTTGTCGAAGATGTCGTCAAGCAACAGCAACGGCACGGTCGAGCCTGTCCGCTTCAGGAAGTCAAACTGCGCCAGCTTCAGTGCCACTAAGTAAGTTTTGTTCTGCCCCTGCGAGCCCTCGCGCTTGATGGGGAAGTCGCCCAGCAGCATGTTCAGTTCGTCCTTGTGCACCCCGCGCAACGAATAGCCCATGATGCGGTCGCGCTCGCGGCTGGTCTTCAGCACTTCGAGCAGCGAGGCGTCGCGTGCGTGCGAATCGTAGGTCAGCCCCACCCGCTCCTTGTCCTGCGAAATGAACGAATAGAAGTTCTGGAAAATGGGAATAAACTCGCGGATAAACTCTTCGCGCTTTCTGAATACCACTTCGCCCGTCTGTGCCATCATCTCCTCCCAAACCAGCAGCAGTTCGTCCTCGACGGGTGTTTCGCTTTTCAGCAGGACGTTGCGCTGAGCCAATGCCTTGTTGTAGCGTATCAGAGCTTCGAGATACTCCTTGTCGTACTGCGAAATAACCACATCCATAAAGCGGCGACGCTCGTCGCTTCCCCCGGCAATCAGGTCCGAATCTTTCTTGTTGCGTTTGAACTGCTTCTTCTGACGGCGCTTCATGCCACAGTATATCTCCTCCGGACTTCCATCTGCTGCTTCGTAGAACCCCTGAATGACGAAAAAGTCGGCATCGTGGCGGATGTTCTGCGAATCGATGGGGTTGCCTGCACTCTTACAGAACGACAGGTAATAGACGGCATCCAGCAGGTTGGTCTTGCCCATGCCGTTCTGTCCGAAAAAGCAGTTCAGCTTGGGCGAAAAAGACAGCTCTACCTGCTCCAGATTCTTATAGTTGAGTATCGATATACGCTTAAGTATCATGTAAATCTATCGCTAAGTTGACGTACAAAGATAGGCCTTCTTACGGAAAAGCGGGCCGAAAATAAAGGTTTTCAGCAGCAAAACAAAAAAAGATGCCGCTAAATTTCGCCGATAACTATAAAAAACTTACTTTTGCAGGTCGAATTCCCTACATAAGAATAATAACAAAAAGTATATATCAAAAATGGCAGAACAAAAAAAGACCAACGAAGCCCTGAACGTGGAAGATGCGTTGACACAGTCAGAGGCATTCCTCATCAAAAACAAGAAAGCAATTATCGGTGCCGTGCTGGCAATCGTCATCATCGTGGCCGGAGTAGTGATGTACAAGAATCTGTATGCACAACCTCGTGAAGAGAAAGCACAGGCTGCCCTGTTCAAAGGACAGGAATATTTCGAAGCCGACAAGTACGAACAAGCCCTCAACGGCGACAGCATCGGCTACAAAGGCTTCCTGAAAGTGGCCGAAGAATACAGCGGAACCGATGCCGCCAACTTGGCCAAGGCTTATGCAGGACTTTGCTACGCTCACTTAGGCAAATACGAAGAAGCGCTGAAAGCACTCGACAGCTTCAACGGTAAAGACCAGTTGGTTGCCCCCGCCATGAAGGGAGCCATGGGTAACTGCTACGCACAGCTGGGTCAGCTGGACAAGGCCGTATCGCTGTTGCTGCAAGCTGCCGAAGAGGCCAACAGCAACGCCATCAGCCCCATCTATCTGCAACAGGCCGGAGAAATCCTGGTGAAACAAGGCAAGTACGATGATGCCATCAACGCTTACACCACTATTAAGGAAAAATACTTCCGTTCTTACCAATCCATGAACATCGATAAGTACATCGAGCAAGCCAAGTTCATGAAGAAGTAATTGCGCGAAGCATATATACCTTATATATAAGAAATACCGAAAGCACGGAATACATGGAAAAAACACGGAAAGGAGAAGTCCCCGTGGTATCCGTGTAATCCGTGCTTTCGCTTTATACAAACCGCCTTAAACCAAACTCAAAACCATAACATTTTAATATCTATGGCAACAGCTTACCACAATCTTTCCGACTACGACTTCAACTCTGTACCCAATGCCGAGAAAATGAAATTCGGCATCGTCATTTCCGAGTGGAACTACAACATCACGGGCGCACTGCTCGAAGGTGCCGTGAAAACTCTGAAAAAACACGGAGCTAAAGAAGAAAACATCCTCATCAAAACCGTTCCGGGCAGTTTCGAACTGACTTTCGGAGCCAGCCAGCTGATCGAATATAGCGAAGTGGACGCAGTTATTGCATTGGGCTGCGTAGTTCGCGGAGATACGCCACATTTTGACTATGTTTGCATGGGAGCGACCCAAGGCATAGCACAATTGAACGCAAGTGGCGATGTACCAGTGATTTACGGCCTGATTACGACCAATACAATGGAGCAAGCCGAGGACCGCGCCGGAGGAAAATTAGGCAATAAAGGCGAC
>OMCA01001470.1_pt1 | contig 10968 bp, 8 predicted proteins | sample 1673621 | NCBI WGS metagenome assembly OMCA01 (sample SAMEA103958117, study PRJEB25191) | human gut metagenome | biome: human-associated habitat [ENVO:00009003]; feature: intestine environment [ENVO:2100002]; material: feces | place: Germany | collected 2013/2015
ATCAAAAAAGGAAGCTGCACAAATCCACATAATAAATGATGGGGTGATTGCGGCAGGAATCTTATATAAGAATTTTCTTAATGCAAGTTTCTTTGTAAGTCTTCTTCCAAGAGATACAATATCTGTTGTTTTTTGATAACCTAATTTATAATTTTTCACTTCTCTTTGGATTTGTTGTAAAGCTGGTAACATTGGTAGATCTTTTCTTACATACATTTCTATATTTTCTTGAACTTCTTCTAAGCTTTTAATTTGTTTTTCTAAATGAATCTGATTGATTTCTAAACATTCTTTAAAATCAAGTTCATTGTTTAAGATTGCTTTTACATCATCAATCGAAATATTTAAATTACGTAAGAACTTTACCATGATGAGTTTTTGTAAATCATCTTGGCTATAACTACGATAACCATTTTCATCTCTTTGTGGTGTAACGATCCCTTCTTTTTCATAATAGAAGATTGTATGCTTTGAAATCCCTAATTCCTTTTCTAATTCGTGTGTTTTCATAAATAACACCCCTTCCTTAACTTTATCTAACACTATAGAGTGGCTTTATAGTCAAGGCTTTTTATCAAATTTTGAATGAATTGTAAGAAATCCCGGTTGATATTTATTTTCTTGAACATCTGGTAATAGACCGTTCCTAATATCAATAGATTTATGAAGATAATACAGATCGTAAGCGTGCTGGGATGAACCAATACTTTTGATACCATTCGTACCATGTCCAAGGTCGATGCGTTTTGTGTATATTGACCGACGATACCAACAGGATCAATAATACTGAATACCGTAAGCAAGATCGCTATCATGACGACACTTACTACGGAAGCTAAAAAGGCAGCGAATACCCGAGTTACTTTCGTACGGTATTCTGTAATATATAAGGCATACTGAGCCAAGAACAAGGCAATGAACGGATAAGCCGGCATTAAATATACGCTTCGTTTACTGGAAGGGATCGAATAGAAGAAAAGGATGCCGACTAAAGCAACCAAACTAAATAAACGAACTTTTTCCATGGAGCGGATACGTTTCCACGTATTCTTTAAGATCTCTTTAATAGGTTGCTCAGGCTTGCTAAGTTTCAGCCCGAATAAAGAGAAGAAAAAGAAAATAGTCCAAGGTATAAAGCCTGCCGCCAACGTCATGAAATTGTACCAAACACCATTCTCATGCCCCAGATCATAGGAAATTTCAGGAGTGTTTAGGTGTAAGAAACGAGCGAAATTCTCCGCTAATACGACATTAAGGAACTCATCTCCACCCTGCTTCCATGCAGCGGTATACCACAACATCGGTAGGAATAAAGAGGAAATTCCCGCATATAATAAAGTCTTGAATATGGTGAGATAACTGTATTGACCTAACATTAATAGATAAATGCCGAATACGAATAGGGGCAATACTACGCCTACCGGTCCTTTGGTCAGAACGGCGCATCCTAATAATAAAGGTATGAATATGGGAAGTCCTTTCAGCTCTAATTTATCTTCCCATCGATATAGCTGGAAAAGCCCTATGACGATGAAAGTAGTGAGCAACATATCCACCCGAGTCGTCATGGCCGCCCGATGTATCTCTACGCAGGTGACCAATAGGAGGGTCGCTATGAATGCCTCCTGAAACTTTACGATTCGTTTACCGAAAAAGACCAATACGAACCCGATCAAGGTAATAAAGGCTAAAGCCGATGGCAAGCGGGAGGTGAACTCGGAAACATATCCCTGTGGATAGGAGAAAGCAGCCATTAACCAATGCGCCATCGGTGGCTTAAAAGCGAAGATTGTGGCAAGACCCAATTACCTGTCTCGAGCATGGAGATCGCTACAGCCGCTTCCCGAGGTTCCCCTTTGGTGGAAAAGTCGCCGAGGCCAATCCAAGGTAACACAGATATAATACAGATTACTACCATCATGGTTACCGGCTTTTGCAAGTAAAGATATTGAAGTGTAGGTGTACGCATATGACAATTAATATATAGGGCTTTGGCCCATTAATGTTATAAAACAGTTTGCAAAAGAACAATTTTTTATGGACTTTCCCCGCATTTTTAGAAACTTTTTATGTGCCCAATGAATGTTTGATAGCCTTTCGTATCGCTTCCGCATCCTCCTTGTTTTCCTTTAATATGGAGAGAATCAGGTTTAAATAACTCTCTTTGTTACTGATACCGCAGATCGCGCATAGGCGGCTCTGTGGTAACATCCCTTTTTGATTATAAACACGGAGGATGCTTTTGTAGTTCTCCGTTTCTATATAAGACTCGAACTCTTCTTTTATGTTTTTGTATATTTCTTCCGCATGGATGTTCAGACGGATACTCTCTACATGTTCGGTTAATTGCTCCACCGTCGTTATCTTGCGATCAACGGTAGTCTCCAGTTTTTTACGGACTTGATGTTTGGCATGAAGGATTACTTGCGAATCCAGTTCTTTTTGGAAAAGACGTACTACGTTTTCTTTCACTTGCTTGAAAACATCGTCCGGATCTTTCATCAACCGTTTGGCGACCGTCTTGATCACATCCTCTATCATCAATAGGTTCTCCACTTCCGCTACGTCCGGTACATAAATATGTTGTTCCCGTAGATAGTTTATTTCTCCTTGCGTACGCCTATCACGATCTACGATACCTTTGCTATCTAATGTATGGAAGTCTTTCAGTTGGCCGAACGCTTTGGTTGTCTCGATTACTTTTTGGCAACCACCCATCGGTTTCACCAAATAATCGGGGAATATGAAGGGGTAAAGCTTACTGTCGATACTGTTCGTGTCGGTCCCTTCGATAAACAAGATCGGTTTCCGGCTGCCAAGTATTTCCATATATACTTCTTCTGGAAAACTTTCATTACTCTCGATCAACTCGTAATCCCATACGGAATGATCCGCGTCGTAAGAACGAATCCAGATCCGTTTGCTGTCGGAGCGGGAGGTGGCGAAATCAATGTCATGTGTGAGATAAACAAACGTACAGTCCGGGCGTATCGCCTCAATCTCGTCCCAAAGCTGGTTCTTTATGGAGTTGTGGAGAAGGGTTTCCGGCTCTTCGATCACGAGCAAGGCGTTCGGGCATGCGCATAATGCGGCCCCAATCAAGTAGAACACCAGTTTCTCGCTATCGCTCATGCGTCCGGCGGTGTAGGAATTTGAATCACGCCCCGTGGATACAAGCTCGATAAATCCCGACTTTCGTATCAGACGATTATGCGGAAACATCTTTTCCCAGATCGCTTGTATAATATCTATCTTGGTGATCGGAGGATCTACTTCGTTATTAGTCTTGCAGGCTTCCTTGAAATTGACTGCCGCCTCGAACTCCTCGCTCTGGAGTTGCAAAATCAGTTTCTCGTATTCAGAAATACGTGGCATGAACAGTCGTTCTTTGATCATAGACTGTAAACGTGCGAATTCATTGGAGGCCGATAATTTAGATTCGTCATCGCTGATGAATAAGGCATGTATACCGGATATTCTTTTCGCTTGACCCGCATATCTCTCCAATAAATCTCTGCCAAAAGAGCTTTTCCCCGCACCGTTCGCTCCGATCACGACTAATATCTTCGTGTCTAGCATGATGGGATGTGTCACATTAACTTTCGTTGGGAGTGTTAGTTCCATACATGTTATTGATTAGGTTTTCAAAGATAAGCTTTTTCTTTGAAAGTTCGCACGAGACCTAAAAAATAAAGTGCCTTTTCCGAAACATCCTTAAAGACGGGAAAGGCGCTTTTATTAAAACCTTAGCAGAGTTTTTTCTTATTTGCTCTTCTCCAAGATAACTCGAGCGAGGCGAGCTTGTATTTGCATTAATGTATTAACATCCTCGTTCTCGAAATTGATGTCAGCTACTTTTAAACTTCTTTTGGAGACTACCGGAGCCGATTTAGCAGCCATTAATTCTTGTACTAATTCATCTACTTGCTCTTTGATTTTCTCTGCCTTTTTTGAATAATCTACTGTACGTGCCATAGTTCTTTTGATATTTTATTTTATGAATACTATCGCAAAGATAATTACATTTTTATAATACACATAATAAAACGTAAATATTCTGTGCTATTTTTACGAAAAAGTCCGAGCTGCAATATTTTCGCAGCCCGGACTAGGTAATTATCGAGATGAATGTGTGTTATGCTTTTGTCGTATTCGTCTCGGATACGTCATTTTTTACTTCCCAATGGAACGGTTCGAATTCAGTGTTCGGATCTACCCAAGATGCTTTCTTAGACGCATAGATAATAAACGGTGCCGCAACGACAACAATTACACCGATGAAGAGAACGGCGAACCAAACCGTATTATTTCCTGTAGAAATCTGGCTAGGAGGAATGAAACTTAATACGAACGCTAATAAGGAACCACAGAATCCTAAACCTCCGATCAACCACATCAAGCCATTGCCACCTTTTCCGATACGGAAAGGACGACCTGCCTTTTTCATCTTATAACGTAATGCGATCGCTCCGGAGAACATCAACATATACATTATTAAATATAAGATCACCGTAAGCTGTGATAAGATCTGATAAAAGCTTTGTACGGATGGCATTACCACGAATAATAAGCTAAGAAGTGTAACAGCCGCTCCTTGGATATAAAGGATGTTTTTCTGTACGCCGATCTTATTGGTCTTCTGGAAGAACGGGGGCAGATAACCTGCTTTACCAACTGCGAATATACCTTTGGAAGGACCAGCGACCCATGTCAATACTCCTGCTAATACGCCAAATGCCAAAGCGATAGCGATAATTGGGGATAACCATGAGGCATGAATGTACTTGAAGTAATTGTCGAATCCCACTAATAAACTTTGCGTAAGATTGATGTCTTTCTCTGGGATAATAATACCCAACGCAAAAGTTCCTAGTACGAAGATTACAACGGTGATCAAGGCACCGATAAATACAGCTTTCGGATAGTTTTTAGAAGGATTGTCAACGTCTTTCACGTGAATACCGCCCATTTCCATACCTGCGTAAAAAAGGAAGATACTTGCGGCTAAGACTAAGTTGTCGAATTTACTGAAGTCGGGGAAGAAGTTACTGTGGAAATCCATATTGGAATGCCCGCCAGTCGCTAGGTATACGATACCTAAAATGATGAGTAACGCCGCCGGGATGATAGTACCTACCATACCTCCAATTTTCGCTACTTTTCCAACCCAACTCAATCCCTTTAGTGAGATAAATGTAGCCAGCCAATAAATAATTAACACGATCGCTAACGTGTAGTATTTGTTATTCGCCAGCAGCATATCTTCGGGATGATCCATACCGATGAAGGCGATGGATACGGCTCCAAAAGTTAATACTGTCGGATACCAGATCGTACTTTCAATCCATTGAACCCAGATAGCCAGAAAGCCTAGACGTTTTCCATAGGCCTCACCTACCCAACGGAATACACCACCTTGTTTGTCTTGGAACATTGCCGCTAATTCCGCTGCCACCAAAGAGGTCGGGATTAAGAATACGATTGCCGCGAATAAGTAATAGAAAGCCGAACTTAGTCCGTATACGGCTTCTGCTGGCAGTCCGCGTAAAGATACTACTGCCGTCACGTTCATGATTGCTAGGGTAAACACACCTAGCTTTACTGTCTTGTTGATATTTGCCATAGATTTATGTTTTAAAAATGAGAATTACTTCTCTCGTTTAAGTCTGAGTTTATAACAGCGAATCAAAGAAGATGTTTTGTTTTTGCTACGTAAAACTTGGTTAATTAACACATTTCGCTGTTTAAACAAATGGTATATGAGGTTTGTTGTCATAAACCAAAATGAAAAGGATTATAATTAAATAAATAGTAACGCTTATGAAAATGGCCGTATTTGATTTCGCATTGAGAAAGAAGGGGGTATATGGTGTGTTACATATCATTATACTATTGTTGTCGCTGTTCTTGGTTATCAGTATCTCCATCGATACATTTAAGAATATTCCCTTTTACACGCAAACTTCTTATAAGAAGATTCAATTATGGATCTGTTTGTTTTTTCTTTTCGATTTTGTTTTGGAACTTTTCCTATCGAAAGATAAATTACGTTATTTGCGAACGCACTTTATTTTCTTGCTTGTAGCGATCCCTTACCAAAATATAATAGAATATTATCATATTATCACCTCACCCGAGCTTAGTTATTTCTTACGTTTCGTTCCTTTGGTACGGGGCGGGTATGCGTTGGCGATCGTGGTGGGATGGTTGTCGTATAATAAGGCATCCGGCTTGTTTGTTTCTTACTTGACGATGTTGTTGGCCACGGTTTATTTCTCAAGTCTTATATTTTTTGTCTTGGAGCATAAGGTGAACCCGTTGGTGGCTAATTATGGGGACGCTCTATGGTGGGCGTTTATGGATGTGACGACGGTTGGCTCTAACATATCCGCTATTACGGTTACGGGACGAGTCCTCTCAGTCGTATTGGCTGCTTTGGGCATGATGATGTTTCCAATATTTACGGTATATGTGACAAGCCTTGTCCAAAAAAGTAACGAGGAGAAAAAGAGGTTTTATGAGAACATACAGGCTCCTTCTCCCCAGCCAGAGGTGAAGGATAAATAGAAACCCTGGTTCCTTACGGTGGATACTGCGAGGTCTTCCCGTAGGGAACAAACAGGCTGGAGGAAGTGGCTGAGATTACACTATGATTTGCTGGAAAGTTTGATTGGCTTCTGTTTTTTTCGTATCTTTACGGCCCCTAAAACCAGATAGGTAAAAGATGATAAAAGATAAGCAGGCATTGGAAGGCGGGCGCATATCCATACTTGGCGCACGTGTTCATAATCTGAAGAATATAGATGTAGAGATTCCGAGGAATAAGTTGACGGTGATTACCGGCATGAGTGGTAGCGGCAAGTCATCATTGGCGTTCGATACGATTTTCGCTGAGGGACAAAGGCGGTATGTGGAGACATTCTCGGCTTACGCCCGGAATTTCTTAGGGAATATGGAGAGACCCGATGTGGATAAGATAACGGGTCTGAGTCCGGTTATCTCCATTGAGCAAAAGACAACCAATAAGAATCCTCGTTCCACTGTCGGTACGACTACCGAGATCTATGACTTTTTCCGTTTGCTTTACGCTAGGGCGGGAGAGGCCTATTCCTATTTGAGCGGGGAGAAGATGGTGAAATATACCGAGGATCAAGTCTTACGGCTGATCTTGGATGAGTACAACGGGAAAAAAACGTATCTCTTGGCTCCGTTGGTCCGTAATCGTAAGGGGCACTATAAGGAACTTTTCGAGCAGATACGTAAAAAAGGATATCTGAACGTCCGTGTCGATGGCGAGTTGAAAGAGATCTTCCATGGGATGAAGCTGGATCGTTATAAGATGCACAGCATCGAGGTGGTGATCGATAAGATGATTGTCTCCGAGGCAGACGAGCGTCGTTTGAAAGAGAGCTTGAAGATCGCCATGAAGCAAGGCGATGGCCTTGTGCTGATACTGGATGCCGAGACTAACGAGGTTCGCCATTATAGTCGTCGCTTGATGGACCCGGTGACCGGATTGTCTTACAGTGAGCCGGCTCCGCATAATTTCTCGTTCAACTCCCCTCAAGGAGCGTGTCCGAAATGTAAAGGCTTAGGACAGGTCAATTTGTTGGATATGGACAAGATCGTTCCCGATCCATCCTTAAGTATATATAGCGGTGGCATCGTCGCTTTGGGTAAATATAAGAATTCGTTGATATTCTGGCAGATCGAGGCGCTTTGCCAAAAGCATGGCGTGACGATCAAGACGCCTATACGGGATATTCCCGAGGAGGCGATGGACGAGATCATGAACGGTACGGACGAGCGGTTGCAGATCAAGAATGACTCGTTAGGATCGTCTAACTATTTCTTGTCGTATGAGGGAGTCGCCAAGTATATCTTGATGCAACAGGAGAGCGAGGCATCCGCCTCGGCGCAGAAATGGGCGGGACAATTCATCAAGATGGCCACTTGTCCGGAATGTAACGGCTGGCGGTTGAATAAGGAGGCGTTGAGCTACCGGATAGCGGGAAAGAATATCGCCGAGTTGTCGGCCATGGATATCTCGGAATTATACGAGTGGCTGGAGGGTATCGAGGAGAAGCTGGACCCGAAACAGCTTCGGATCGCTACGGAGATATTGAAGGAGATACGCTCCCGCCTGCGCTTCTTGCTGGATGTGGGATTGGATTATCTTTCCATGAACCGGGGTTCCGCTACCTTGTCTGGTGGCGAGAGCCAGCGTATCCGTTTGGCTACCCAGATCGGAAGCCAATTGGTGAACGTACTTTATATATTGGATGAGCCGAGTATCGGTTTGCACCAGCGGGACAACGTCCGTCTGATTAACTCTTTGAAGCAATTGCGTGATACGGGAAACTCCGTGATCGTCGTGGAGCATGATAAGGATATGATGCTGAGTGCCGATTACGTGGTGGATATGGGGCCTAAAGCGGGCCGTCTGGGGGGTGAGGTCGTTTTTGAGGGAACGCCCAAGGAGATGCTGCGTGTAGATACCTTGACCTCTTCCTATCTGAATGGAAACACGGAGATAGCCGTTCCTGCCGAGCGTCGGAAAGGCAACGGGCAGTTTATTACGATCAAGGGAGCCAGTGGCAATAACCTGAAGCATGTGGACGTGTCTTTTCCCTTGGGTACGCTTATTTGCGTCACGGGTGTGTCGGGTAGCGGAAAGTCTACCTTGATAAACCGCACGCTGCAACCGATCTTGAGCCAGCATTTCTATCGCTCGCTGGAAGACCCCTTGGCATACGACGTCATCGAGGGAATCGAGCATGTCGATAAGATCGTGAATGTGGATCAATCTCCGATCGGTCGTTCCCCCCGGAGCAACCCAGCTACCTATACGGGGGTATTCTCGGATATCCGGAATCTGTTCGTGGAACTTCCGGAATCGAAGGTGAGAGGGTATAAACCGGGACGTTTCTCTTTTAACGTATCGGGCGGACGGTGCGAGACCTGTAAGGGAAATGGCTATAAGACGATCGAGATGAATTTCCTTCCGGACGTGCTGGTGCCTTGCGAGGATTGTCACGGCAAGCGATATAACCGGGAAACCCTAGAGGTTCGTTTTCGTGGGAAATCAATTGCGGATATCTTGGATATGACGATTAATATGGCAGTGGAGTTCTTCGAGAATATCCCGACTATCTTATCCAAGATCAAGGTCCTGCAGGATGTAGGTCTGGGATATATCAAGTTGGGGCAACCCTCTACTACCTTATCCGGTGGCGAGAGCCAACGTGTCAAGCTGGCTACCGAGCTGGCGAAGCGGGATACGGGAAAGACGCTTTATGTATTGGATGAACCTACCACCGGTCTGCACTTCGAGGATATCCGGGTCTTGCTGGGGGTATTGAACAAGTTGGTGGATAAAGGCAACACGATCATCGTTATCGAACATAACCTCGATGTTATCAAAAGCGCCGATTACTTGATCGATATGGGCCCCGAGGGCGGTCGCCGTGGAGGTAACGTCCTTTTCACAGGGACTCCGGAGGCTTTAGCGAAGAGTGGTGTCGGGTTTACGGCTCCGTTCTTGAAAGAAGAGTTAGATATAGCAAATAAGAAAAAATGAAGAATCCTATACAAATGATCAAGCAGTGCGTGGAGAAGGAGGAACCTTACTTCGTGCTGAGAGGGCAGGACGTATGTGCGTTGGCTGCCATAGAGACCTATTATGAGGAGGTGAGGAATAAGGTGAAAGATCCTTATTTCATCGAGGAGATCGAAGAGATCATGAAAGATTTCCGGGCGTACCGGGAGGAAGTGTCTAACACTAAAATACCGGATTGATTTATGGCAGACGACAGTTACAAGACCATCAAGCAAGTAGCCGAGGGATATTATACCGAGAAGCGCAGCCGCTTTATCTCGTATGCTATCCCCGTGCGTACGGTAGAAGAGGTGAAGGAGCAACTGGAGAAATACCGTAAACAATATTATGATGCCCGCCATGTATGCTGGGCGTATATGTTAGGTCCAGAGCGGCAGACGTTCCGGGCCAACGATGACGGGGAGCCTTCTTCCACGGCCGGGAAACCGATCCTCGGACAGATCAACTCGAATGAGCTGACCGATTTATTGATTGTCGTAGTACGTTACTTTGGTGGGATCGAGTTAGGGACCAGCGGGCTGATCGTCGCTTATCGCACGGCCGCCGCTGAGGCTATCTCCGCCGCAGAGATCGAGGAACGTACGGTAGACGAGGACATCACGGTCGTTTTCGAATACCCATACCTGAACGGGATCATGCGTATCGTAAAAGAGGATAACCCCGCTATCATCTCACAGAAGTTCGAGATGGATTGCGAGATGACGCTTCGTATCCGTAAAGGGGAGGCCGAACGCCTCAAGAATCGCTTGTTAAAGGTTGAGACCGCTTATCTAAAAGAGTAGCAAGCGATCAACTAATTCAATTTTCAATTGTTTTTTGTAGAGACAAGGCTCATGAGGAACCCTGCCCCTGCATTTTATTGTGTAAATATTAATATAGTTTTATCTGAATGAAAAAAGTTCTTTTATTCTCTCTTTTTCTAGTGTTGGGTTTGGTCGTGTCGCAAATGCTTCCCGCTATGGTGGGGGAACAGTATTCGCTGGTAAAGACGATCTCTAATACATTTTTGTTTATTTGCCTAGCGTTTATCATGATTAATGTGGGGCGTGAGTTCGAGATTGATAAGACCCGGTGGAAGTCTTATACCGAAGATTATTTCATAGCGATGGCTACGGCTGCGTTTCCGTGGATATTCGTGGCTTTATATTATATGTTTGTCTTGCTTCCGGGCGATTTATGGGGAAGTTGGGACGCTTGGAAGGAGAACCTGTTGCTAAGCCGGTTCGCCGCACCTACCTCGGCGGGTATCTTGTTTACGATGTTGGCCGCCGCCGGGCTAAAAGCCTCTTGGGTATATAAGAAAGTACAGGTATTGGCGATCTTCGACGACTTGGATACGATCCTGTTGA
>OMCA01001473.1_pt1 | contig 10951 bp, 8 predicted proteins | sample 1673621 | NCBI WGS metagenome assembly OMCA01 (sample SAMEA103958117, study PRJEB25191) | human gut metagenome | biome: human-associated habitat [ENVO:00009003]; feature: intestine environment [ENVO:2100002]; material: feces | place: Germany | collected 2013/2015
TTCAATACGACGATCGAGGAGAACTACGATCTGGTACGGGATATCTATAGGCAGATAGAGCCGTTCAAGCATCGGCGGGCGGGGAAGCTGTCCGGTGGTATGAAGCAGAAGCTGGCTTTGAGTTGCGCCTTGATCCATCGTCCGGATGTCTTGTTCTTGGATGAGCCTACGACGGGGGTCGATCCTGTCTCCCGCTCTGAGTTCTGGGATATGCTGGATCGTCTGAAACGGCAAGGCATTACGATACTTGTCTCTACGCCTTATATGGATGAGGCCTCCCGTTGCGACCGTATCGCTTTGGTGCGTTCTGGGGAATGCCTGTCTATCGATACGCCGGTAGGTATCCGTACCTCATTCGATAGGCGGCTATACGCGGTGCGATGTGCGTCGATGTATAAGTTGTTGGGAGACTTGCGGGAGTTCCCGGATACAAACTCGTGTTTCGCTTTTGGAGATGCTCATCATCTTACGTTGAGGAGGGATGGGGAGGATGTCATGAGGCGATTACAGGAATATCTGAAAGGCAAAGGTTACGCAGATGTAAGCATCGAACGCCTTGAGCCAAGCGTTGAGGATTGTTTCATGGCCTTGTAAGAGAGGGGAAATGCGGCATTGTAATTATGAAATAAGGATAAAAAATGAAAGCGATAGAAGTAAAACAACTGACCAAACGTTTCGGCACCTTCACCGCCGTCGATCATATCAGTTTCGAGGTGGAGCCGGGCGAGATATTCGGCTTCCTCGGGGCAAACGGGGCAGGGAAGACCACCGCCATGCGTATGCTCTGCGGCCTGTCGGTCCCGACATCCGGCGAGGCCCGGGTAGCCGGTTTCGATGTCTACCGGGAGAGCGAGTCCATCAAACGGAATATCGGATACATGAGCCAGAAATTCTCCCTATACGGCGATCTAAAGGTATGGGAGAATATCCGTCTCTTCGGCGGTATCTACGGCTTGTCTAAACGGCAGCTGTCCCAGAAAACGGATGAGTTGCTGGATATCCTCGGGCTGGAAAAGGAGCGGAATACCTTGGTCGATTCCCTGCCCTTGGGGTGGAAGCAGAAGCTATCCTTCTCCGTGGCGATCATCCATGAGCCCAAGATCGTTTTCTTGGATGAGCCTACCGGAGGCGTCGATCCCGTCACCCGCCGCCAGTTCTGGGAGTTGATCTATGAAGCGGCTGCCCGGGGGATCACGATCTTCGTCACCACCCATTATATGGATGAGGCGGAGTATTGTAACCGTGTCTCCATCATGGTAGACGGAAAGATCGAAGCGTTAGACAGTCCCTCCGCCTTGAAGCGGGATTTTAAGACAACGAATATGAACCAAGTCTTCCACGCCTTGGCTCGAAAAGCAACGAGAGGAGAATAAACGATGAAACAATTCATATCCTTTGTTAGAAAGGAGTTCTATCACATTTTCAGGGACGCACGCACGACAATGATCCTCTTGCTCATGCCCGTCATCCTGATCATCTTGTTCGGATATGCCATCACGACTGAGATCAAGCGTGTGCCGATCGCTATTTTCGACCAAAGCCGGGATGAGCTGACACTGAAGATGACAGACCGCTTGAATGCCAGCGAGTACTTCGAGCTGTATACGACCGTCGATAGCTATGAGGACGCCGAGGCCTTGTTTCGGCAAGGAAAGGTACACGTCATAGTTGTCTTCCCCCCCGGGTACGCTTCCACGGCCGATGCCCAAGTACAAGTCTTGGCGGACGCTACCGATCCGAACGAGGCCACGCAGCTAATCGCCTATTGCTCGGCGATCATTGCGGAACAGTTGAAAGGCGAGTCGGCGGTTGAGGGTAAAGCCGTGACCCCGGTTACCACTTTGCTCTACAACCCTCAAATGAAAGGCGCCTACAACTTCGTGCCCGGCGTGATGGGTTTGATCTTGATCCTTATATGTGCCATGATGACCTCGATCGGCATCGTGAAAGAGAAGGAGATGGGAACGATGGAAGTCCTGCTGGTCTCCCCGTTGAAACCCATCTACATCATTCTGGCCAAGGCGATCCCATACCTATTGCTGAGTATGGTGAATATCGCTACGATCTTGCTGCTATCCTATTTCCTGCTGGACGTTCCGATAAAAGGCAGCCTGCTGTTGCTGGTTTCCGTATCCATCCTGTATGCGATCGTATCCCTCTGTCTGGGCCTGCTGATCTCCACGGTAGCCGATACCCAGCAGGCGGCTATGTTGATCAGCGGTATCGCCTTGATGCTTCCGATCATGTTGTTGAGCGGCATGATGTTCCCGATAGAGAATATGCCGGATATCCTGCAATGGTTCTCCCATATCGTTCCGGCCAAATGGTATATCATCGCCGTGAAGGACGTGATGATCAAGGGGCTTCCCGCCGTGTCGATCTTGAAGGAGATCGGGATACTGTCGTTCATGGCGGTCGTGCTGGTATTCTTGAGTGTGAAACGTTTTAAAATACGATTATAAGCTATGTTACGATATTTGTTAGAGAAAGAGTTCAAGCAGATCCGTCGGGACCGGTTCATGCCGAAGATTATCTTCATCATCCCGATCATGCAGTTGATCATCTTACCTTTTGCCGCTAATTTCGAGATGCGAAATATTAACCTTAGCATCGTGGACAATGATCATTCCGTCACCTCCATGCAATTGGTAGATAAGGTACTATCCTCCGGATATTTCCGCCTGACAGACCGGTCGGATCGTTACGACGAGGCGCTGACCTCGGTGGAGAGCAATGAGTCCGATATCATTCTGGAAATCCCCTCTGATTTCGAGCGGGACTTGGGTAAGGAGGGCAGGGCGGGCGTGATGATCGCCGCTAACGCCGTGAACGGAACTAAGGGCGGCTTGGGTAGCTCCTACCTCTCCTCGATTATACAGGATTTCAATAGGGAGAAAGGTTTCGCCTCTATGGGATCGGGCAGGGGAGTGGCTTCGATTAACCTGTTCAATCCCCACTTGAGTTACAAGATCTATATGGTTCCCGGCATCATGGTATTCTTGCTGACGATTATCGGGGGATCGATCTCCGCCTTGAATATCGTGAGCGAGAAGGAGAAAGGGACGATCGAGCAGATAAACGTCTCGCCCGTACCCAAGTCCCTGTTCCTGCTGTCGAAGCTGATCCCTTTCTGGGTGATAGGCTTTGTCCTGCTGACGGTGGCGATCCTCATCGCTTGGCTGATCTACGGCTTGGTGCCGGAGGGGAGTTTCGGGGTGATCTATTTGTTTGCCGCCGTATATTTGATCGCTTTTACGGGATTTGGCTTGGCGATCTCCTCCTTCTCGTCCACACAGCAACAAGCGATGCTTACGGCGTTTTTCTTCTTGATCATTTTCGCCTTGCTAAGCGGATTGTTCACGCCGATCAGCAGTATGCCGGAATGGGCGCAGAAGATCACGCTGGCGAACCCGGTGCGTTATTTCGTGGAGGTGATGCGTATGGTCTATTTAAAGGGGAGCGGCTTTGCCGATTTACGGGGACATTTTGTGATTGTCTGTCTATTTGCTGTTTTTTTTAATCTGTTAGCGGTAATTAGTTATCGTAAAAAGGGGTAGTTCGGAAATAAATGTTTTCTTTGTATCCCGTTTACGGATTATAAACTAATACAGCGAAAAAACATGTCATTTATCATTGTCGTACTTTGTTTGGCCTTATTGATTGTCTTGATATCCTACTTTAAGGTGGATGCTTTCATTGCGTTTCTGATCTCCTCTATCTTGGCGGGCATCGCTTTGGGCATTCCGTTGGAGAAGCTGCCGGACTCGGTGAATAACGGTATCGGGAGTATCTTGGGTGGGTTGACGTTGATTATCGTATTAGGCGCTATGCTAGGCAAGTTGGTGGCCGAGAGCGGAGCGGCACAGAAGATCGCTTCCGTGATGGTGTCACTTTTTGGTACTAAGCATATACAATGGGGGCTGATGGTGACAGGTTTTGTCGTGGGTATTCCGTTATTTTATGGGATCGGATTTGTGTTGTTGGTGCCATTGATCTTCTCGATCGTGTATAAATACAAGCTTCCGGCGGTCTATATCGGGTTGCCGATGTTGGCGGCGTTGTCCGTGACGCATGGATTCCTGCCCCCGCATCCGTCTCCGGTAGCCTTGGTGGTACAATTCAACGCGAATATCGGCCTTACGCTGATCTACGGTTTATGTTTGGCGATTCCGGCTATCATTATCGCCGGGCCGGTGTTCGGCAGTCGGTTGAAACATATAAAATCCGGTCCGGTCACGTTGTTCGAGCAGAAAGAGGATAGCGGGAGATATAGCATACCGGGCAAGGCGAATAGTTTTATCAGCGCTACGTTGCCTGTCTTTTTACTGATTATCGTGACGGTTATTCCTTATTGCTTTAAGGATATGGGCGAGATGGCGAGCGGGATAGTCTCTTTTATTGGTGCTCCTTCCATTGTAATGCTGATCGCCTTGTTGTTCGCTACATATACGCTGGGCATCCGGCAGGGACGTAGTATCAAGTCGGTTATGGCAGTCTATGGGGAGGCCGTGAAAGATATCTCTATGATCCTTTTGATCATTGCGGGTTCCGGTATCTTCAAGCAGATCATGGAGGATAGCGGGGTAAGCAATGAGCTGGCGACAAGTCTGGAGCAATTGCCCGTTCATCCGTTGATCTTGGGTTGGTTGATCTCTGCCGTGATCCGTTTGTGCGTGGGATCGGCTACGGTGGCGGCGTTGACGGCGGCGGGCGTGGTGATGCCTTTAGTTACGCAAACGGGTGCGAACCCGAACTTGATGGTTTTATCTTTAGGAGCGGGTAGCTTGATGTTCTCGCATGTCAACGATTCCGGCTTCTGGATGTTCAAGGAATATTTTAACCTAAGCATAAAGGATACGATCTGCTCATGGTCTATCATGGAGACGATCGTGTCGGTCGTAGGATTGATCGGGGTAATGATCTTAAATATGATTGTATAATAAAAGAATGATTGAGCAATGAGAAAGAGATGGCTGCTTAGTATCGTTATTATGCTTTTCCCTTTCGTCGCCTCGTTTGCGGCGGACCCGGAGGAAGGTACTTATCCAACGGTCGGGAGGCTTTTTCATATAGCACGAAGCGTGAATAAGAACTTGGTTTGTTACGATGTGAATCTGAGGGATGGTAAGCTGGATACACATGATCCCTTGAACGTTTATTGGGTCAATCGGGAAAAGCATCCGGGGGAAACCAATGGCTTGAGCTATATCCAACGGAAAATGGCTTATGGGTATAAACTGATCTCGGCGAGTGATAATGCTTGTGTATGCTCATTGACCGCTTATCCCTCCCGCCAGTTGACGATTACCAAACGTGATTCCCGCTATGTATGCTACATAACGATCAACAACCAACAGGCGATTCTCCAATCCCTCTACGTTAAAGCCAGCTCCAAGAATCCTTTAAGCGTCGAGTATGTAGAGCTACAAGGAATCTCTGTCGCCACGAATCAACCGGTAACGGAAAGAGTCAGGAAATAGACCAATATATTTTTTTACTAACATATAAATGAAAGAAATTATGAGCATGATTAACGCAGATGAGAATTTTGAGAAATTAGGGTTGACCTTACCTCCCGCACCGGCTCCGGCCGGAGTTTACAAGCCTTGTGTGATAGATGGTAAATACCTGTATCTTTCCGGTCACGGGCCTGTGCGGAATGATAAATCCTTGATCATCGGACGTATCGGTAAGGACTTGACGATGGATGAAGGCAAATTCGCCGCCCAGCAAGTAGGACTTACCATGTTGGCGACCATCCAGGCGAACCTTGGTAGCTTCAACAAGATAAAGAGAGTGATCAAGGTATTGGGTATGGTAAATTGTACGCCCGATTTCGGAAAGCATCCTTATGTGATCAATGGCTGTAGCGAGTTGTTCGCCGCCGTATGGGGGCCGGATAACGGTGTAGGTACCCGTAGCGCCGTAGGATTCGGTTCTCTTCCCGATAATATTCCTGTAGAGATAGAGGCTTTGTTCGAATTATACGAATAAGCCATGGACGATTGGTACGTCATAAGTAATGTAGACCGGATAGACTCGCCAGCCTTGGCGTTCTATCCGGATCGTATTTCCGGCAATATCGAGTTGGCCAAGAGGATCATAGGCGATACGAACCGGCTTCGTCCGCACGTGAAGACGAATAAGGCGGCTGAGGTATCCTGCATGCTGCTGGATGCCGGAATCCGGAAGTTCAAGTGCGCTACGATTGCCGAGGCCGAGATGCTAGGGCATATTAATGCCCCCGATGTATTATTAGCCTATCAGCCGGTAGGCCCGAAGATTTCCCGCTTATTAGATTTGATAAAGGCATATCCCGCCACCCATTACTCCTGCTTGGTAGATCAAGCGGAGAATGCCCGTGCGATCTCGGCTCTTTGCGAGGCCGGGAATATCACCTTGGATGTCTTTATCGATCTGAACGTGGGAATGAATCGTACCGGAGTCCTCCCGGAGAGAGCGGAGGCGCTGGTGGATGCCATCCTGCCGCTGAAGTCTCTGCAGATTATCGGGTTGCATGGCTACGACGGACATATACATGACGCGGAGCTATCGGTACGTTGCCAAGGCGCGGATGCCGCATACGCCTTGACCGAACGTGTGTTCCGGGAGATATCCCGCAAGTTTGCCTATCCATTGGTAAAGGTGATGGGAGGTACTCCTACATTCCCGATGTACGCGAAGCGGAAGGATTGCGAATGCAGTCCCGGCACGTTTGTGTTCTGGGATTGGGGGTATGGAAACGCTTATCCGGATATGCCGTTCAAGGTAGCTGCCTTATTGATAACTCGGGTCATTTCCGTGCTGGATGAGCATCATGTTTGCGTAGATCTTGGTTACAAGGCGGTAGCCTCGGAAAGTCCTTTGCCCCGTGTGTTTTTCTTGAACCATCCGGAGGCGAAACCTATCTCCCAGAGCGAGGAGCATCTGGTCTTGGAAGTCCCAGACAGTCGGCTCTATCCATTAGGTTCCGTATTCTATGGCATTCCCGTTCATATTTGTCCTACGGTCGCTTTATACGACAAGGCTTATGTGATCAGGGATCGTGAGGCGATCGGCGAATGGCCTATCATTGCCCGTTCACGCCGCATCACCTATTAACGGAACAACGAGACAGTATAAATTCAATTTTCAACTTTCAATTAATAAAATGAATAAGCCATTTATTATCGACGCCCATCTCGACCTTAGCATGAACGCTTTGGAGTGGAACCGGGATTTGCGTCAACCCCTAAAGGAAATAAACCGGAGAGAAATCGGTATGACCGATAAGCCCGACCGTGGAAACGCCACTATATCGTTTGAGGAACTACGTAAGGGTAACGTAGGACTTGTGGTAGCTACCCAAATCGGTCGTTACGTCGGACCGGATAACCCCCTTACCGGTTGGCATTCCCCGGAACAAGCTTGGGCGCAGACCCAAGGCCAACTCGCTTGGTATAAGGCGATGGAAGAGGAGGGCCAGATGGTCATGATCCGGGATAAGAAGGCCTTGGATACGCATCTGGCTCTTTGGAAAGACGGTGAACCCGCCGACAAGAAGCCGATCGGTTATGTATTAAGTATCGAGGGAGCCGACTCGTTCATCACGGTGAATCATATGGAAAGGGCGTATGCTTATGGCTTGAGGGCGGTTGGCCCGGCACATTACGGCCCCGGAAGATATGCCAACGGTACGGATTCTACCGGTCATCTGAATGCCATGGGGAAAGAGTTGTTGCGTACCATGGATCGCTTGGGTATGATTCTTGACGTGACCCATTTATGTGATGAGGCTTTCTGGGATGCGTTGGATTTGTATAAGGGACCGATTTGGGCGAGCCATAACAACTGTCGGGCCTTCGTAGATCACAACCGCCAGTTTAGCGACGAGATGATCAAGGCGTTGATAGAGCGTGGCGCCGTGATCGGTATCGCCCTAGACGCTTGGATGATGGTACCGAACTGGGTGCGAGGCGAGTCTACTCCAAGAGGCATGAACTGTGGTATGGAGATTATGGCGAACAATATCGATCATGTCTGCCAATTGGCCGGAAACGCGAACCATGTGGCTATCGGCAGTGATCTGGATGGTGCTTTCGGTACGGAGCAATGCCCGTATGACCTAGTAACGATCGCCGATCTCCAAAAGATATTCCCGATCCTTCAATACCGTGGCTTTACGGACGATGCTATCAACCGTATCGCCTCTGGTAACTGGATTGAGTTCTTACGGAAGCATTTGCCGGAATAAGCTACTGCAACCCGGGTTGCAGTGATACCGCGATGTGGATGCAGTGTTACTGCAACCTGGATTGCAGCGTCACTGCATCCGTATCGCGGTAAAAAGACAAACACGGTGAGTCTATTTTATATCTGCAATACCAAGACGAACCGGCATCCCTTCTTATATTCCTTATCGATAGATAGGGTTCCGTTTAATTTACTAACCATCAGTGCGCAGATGGGTAATCCCAAACCATCGCCTTGCGCTAGATCCTTCGCCTCATTGAATGGCTTGAATAAGTTCTCTTTTAGATCATCCGGTATGCCTGTACCATTATCGGTAATGATAAATTGGCAAACATGAGCGCCTTTCCGTTTAAATTCCAGACGGATGTTACCGCTGGAAGTATATAATGCGGCATTCTTTAACAAATGCAATAAGACTTGTTCCAGATGCTCGGCGTTCGTCTTAATCTCCAATTGGGGCACGTCTGTTACGAGATTGACCTCCGGTTGAATATCCCCTTTAACCTTCTCCACGATTTTCTTACTGAAGTTTCCTACATTAAAAGAACTAACCTCATACGGTTCCATCAACGTATTCTCCAAGGAGGAAAGCTCTTGGATATGAACCGTAAACTGTTTCAAAGCCTCTACCCGTGTCCATACATCCTCGGCCTGCTTCGGAGCTACCGCCTGTAATTCTTTGGCGGATGCGCTAAGCTTGTTCAAGGTAGGCTCCATCTGAACCGATATGTTTTGGATGAATTGGGCTTGTTGTTCGCTATGCTCGTTTGTCGTCTGGATGATTTTCTTTAATTTCTTGTTCAGCACAATAAAGCGTAATAGAAGGAATCCCAAGAAAAGCAAGGCGGCTATCAGGATTACCACGAATGTGATAAGTCCGACAATCATATATTGCTTAACAGACAATTTATCGTCTTTCTCCTGTATTGTCTGTAGGCTCTGATCGTATTTTTGTTGTAATGCCCCTAGTTTATCCTCTGCCGTAAGAGCTTTTACGGAATCCGTCCATACGATGTATTTGTCGTAGGTACGTTCCATCAGTGGGGCGTTGTTTGCCTTACGAGCGATAGAGATCAGGTTCCGGTAGCAATCGTTCACCTTCTCATATTCTTTTTTCTCCTTATACTGGTTGATCAGTTTCTGGAAAGCAGCGTCCCCCTGCTCGTTTTGCCCGAACGTATAATAATAACCTGCTTGGGTATATAATAAATTGTTCGATAACTTCTCATCACCCGCTTGGCTGGCCAGATTATCTAATGTATTGAGTTGAACTTGCGCTTGGGCGGCGTTCTTTAGCTTAATATACATTTCCAACCGCTCTTTCGTTACTTGGAAGCGTTGTTCATAGAGCGATTTTTGCAACTTCAGTTCTTCGGTTAAGATGAATTGGTTCATCTGGCGGCAAAGATCGAATGCCTCTTGGTAATAATTCTCGCGATAATATAGATAAGCCGCCTGCGTACCGGCATCGATCGCCTGTTTGTAATCACCTTTTTGGGATAAGCTCTTGTAAGCTTGTAAAAAAAGATAACGAGCTTTGGTGTAGTCTTTTTTTTCCAGGCTGCTTTGTGCCTGTGTCATAAATTGATTCGTCGTGTTTTGCGCCTGTGTGACAGGGTAGAAACAAAGCATAAAAGATAGTAAAAGATAAATGACCCTCATAACTTAAATTTTTTTGAAGTAAAAATATGTATTTACTGGGATTCATACAAAATATATCAGGGGAAAAATAATAGATATTTTATTTTAAGATACGATTTGTGTGTCAATATTCATATTTATTTTGTCAATTCTGAAAGTTCCGAACAAGTGGAATGTGCTATCTTTATCACATTTATTAACCTTAAGAATTGTGTTTATGAGTATATCCGTATTAACAAAAGGCATGTCGTGTCTATTCTTTTGTTTTTGTGTTTGTTGTATGAATGCGCAAGTAAGAAACACTGATCCTGTACGTCACTTGAGGATATCCGGTTATTTGGGGCAACGGATCGACGCTTGTATCGAGTATCGAGTGAAAGCTCAAGATGTGGCAATCGGAATTTTGGGGAAAATGGATACAAGGGGCGATCGCCTCATACCGTTATGATAAAGATCCTGAGTTGTACAAGATTATTAAGAATGGAGCGGAGTTGTTGATGGAAACCCAATTGCCGAATGGATATATCGGTAACTATTCCGAGGAAGCGCAGTTGAACCAGTGGGATATATGGGGGCGAAAATACACGGCTTTAGGTTTGATCGCTTATTATGACTTATCCGGGGATCGAAAAGCTTTGGATGCCGCCTGCCGGGTGATCGACCATTTGATGACGCAGGTGGGACCCGGAAAAGTGAATATCGTGACGACCGGTAATTATATAGGAATGCCAAGCTCTTCGGTACTTGAGCCGGTGATGTATCTGTATAATCGTACCCGGCAAGATAAATATCTGGATTTTGCCAAGTACATCGTAAAGCAATGGGAGACTCCGGAAGGCCCTCGATTGATTAGTAAGGCGATTGCGGATATTCCTGTCGCCGGACGTTTCCCACATCCAAAGGTTTGGTTCTCTCCGGAGAATGGACAAAAAGCATATGAGATGATGTCTTGTTATGAGGGCTTGTTGGAACTTTACAAGGTCACTAAGAATCCATTATATTTATCTGTGGTGGAGAAAACGATGAATCATATAATCAATGAGGAAATCAATGTGGCCGGTTCTGGTAGTGCATTCGA
>OMCA01001487.1_pt1 | contig 10888 bp, 9 predicted proteins | sample 1673621 | NCBI WGS metagenome assembly OMCA01 (sample SAMEA103958117, study PRJEB25191) | human gut metagenome | biome: human-associated habitat [ENVO:00009003]; feature: intestine environment [ENVO:2100002]; material: feces | place: Germany | collected 2013/2015
TCCGGGTTGACGGCGAGCACGGTTTCCACAACCTGCACTTCGTTGCGCAGCGTGTGCGGGAACAGCGGGCGCAGCGGACGGTCGATGATACGGCAAGCCAGAATCGCCTCGGAGCTCGGACGGCCTTCACGGCGGAAGAACGAGCCCGGAATCTTGCCGGCGGCGTACATCTTCTCTTCCACGTCCACGGTCAGCGGGAAGAAGTCGTAGTTCTCCTTCGGGCTGGAACCGGCGGTGGTGGTCGACAGAATCATCGAATCATCGTCAAGATAGGCGGCGACGGCACCATCCGCCTGCTGGGCGAGACGACCGGTCTCGAAGCGCAACGTGCGCTTGCCAAATGAACCATTATCGATTACGGCTTCAACAGCCTTGATTTCGGGACCCTCCATAGGGTTCCTCCTTTTTCTTTTCTTTTACCAACTATCGGCAGTCCTCTTCAGCGGACTCCAACCGATTTCTGCATGCGTGACGCGACGTCACCTTCGTCGCTTCCTCATCTTTAGATTCTAGACCTCATGCACCCTAAACCTTGGGCTTTCAAACTGTCTTTTCCTCAACGCGGCTGTCATGCAAAAACGCCCGAACGCCAAGGAAGGCATTCGGGCGGAAGAATGTAACTATCGGCGCAGACCCAGACGCTCAATCAGGGAGCGGTAACGGTTGATGTCGACGCGCTTGAGGTAATCAAGCATACGACGACGATCGCCGACCATCAGCAGCAGACCACGACGGGAGTGGTGATCATGCTTGTGCTCCTTGAGGTGCTCGGTCAGATCAGCGATACGCTTGGTCAGCAGAGCAACCTGGACCTCCGGGGAGCCGGTGTCACCCTCGTGGGTAGCGTAAGTCTTGATGATTTCCTGCTTTTCCTCAGCCGTAAGTGCCACGGCATCCTCCTTATATTGCTGCGCGGTGCTGCCGGTCCAATACCGGCGCGCTCTCTATCCGCGGGCGAAACACGCCAAGGGGAAATCATACACGAAGGGCAGACCAAATCGAATCCACAACAAATGGCGGATCAGACCACGTTCAGCAGACCTCCGAACAACACCACGGCGAGCGCGATGATCTCAATCGCGAAGAACAGCAGGAACGATGCCCAACTGCGCGTCAGCACATTGAATTTCGATTCCTTTTTGATGCATACCAGCAATCCGACCCAGAGCACCGCATAGAAGGCGACACCGCATCCGGCTGCGATAATGCCAAGGTTCGCCGCGTTGGCCAGCCCTGAGGAATCGCCGTACATCACGTAGGTGGCGTTCCAAAAGTTGAAGCTCAGCAGACATACGCCGGCGACGAACTGTTCGGCGGCGAGTCCCACCACGAAAACCGTGCCCCACAGCCATTTCTTCACATCCGCAACCATCAATCCCAAACCGGCCATCGCCATAATGGTGACCGTCCACGAAATCAGCGCCACGCCTTTGGGATCGAGGAAGCTGAGATTGGCCACCATCCAAGCTGCATCCTTGACTGCGATGACACGTCCCCACCAGTAAGGCGCGATCAAAGCCACCAGCACCAGCGCGATGAACAGCGCCCAATGCCCCGGATGCGATTTGCGCCGTTCGATATCGGCCAAGGAAAGATCGGACGCCTCAATGGATGCCGTTGGATGCTTGGAAACGTCGACCTGTTCGACCACGCCGTCGACGACTTCCGTCACCTTGTTGCCTTGCGTTTGTGCCATACCCGCTCCGTTGTATTGCGATTGTCGCACCGCTGTCACGACACGTCCAGCATACCCAGTCGTCGAAGCAATCGTACGGCAGGTATGCAAAAGGCGTGCCGTCAAGCACGCCTTTCTTCTTCTCTAACGATTGTGTGGAGCGGATGACGGGAATCGAACCCGCCTCCGCGGCTTGGGAAGCCGCTGTACTACCGATGTACGAACCCTGCGGTTCAGGTCTTGGGTATCATATCATCTTTTCTTCAAAAATGCAACCGTTTTCTGGCGAAAACCGAAAACCGGGCCTCCGGCGGGAGGCCCGGTTGGTGATCAGCAGAGTTTTGCGCCGGCGGGAATGGCATCGTTCAGCATGAGAAGATTCAGCTTTTCCTCGCCCTTTTCCTTGTGAACCGCAGACAGGAGCATACCGCACGATTCCTGACCCATCATTTTTCTAGGCGGCAGGTTAATGATCGCGGCGAGCGTCTTGCCGACGAGCGTTTCCGGCTCATAGAATTTTGCGATGCCGGAGAGAATCTGACGGTCCATGCCGGTGCCGTCGTCGAGCGTGAAGCGCAGAAGCTTGTCGGACTTTTTCACGCGGTCGCAGGCCTTGACCTTGACTGCGCGGAGATCGGACTTGCAGAAAGTATCGAAATCGACCTTCTCCTCCAACTGCGGCTCGACCTCAACGGCGGGCAGGAGCGCCTTTTTCTGCTCGGCCTCAATTTCTTCCAGTTCGGCAAGTGCCTTTGCCGCGTCTACGCGGGGGAAGATCGCCTCGCCCTTGCGGACGCTTACGGTCTGCGGGAGCGCACCCCAGACGTTGGCCTTGTCCCACGTCTGCACGGATGCGTCCGCGCCGATCTGCGCGAAAATTTTCTCACAGGAAGCCGGGATAAACGGCAGCAGGAGCGTCGTGCAGATGCGGATAGCCTCGAGCAGGTTATACATAACGGAGGCAAGGCGCGGCTTATTTGCTTCATCCTTAGCAAGCGCCCACGGCATTGTCTCGTCGATATACTTGTTCGCGCGCTGGATGCACTTGAAAATCTCGTCCAGTCCGTTCTGGAACTGGAACTTCTCCATCTGCGCCTCATAGCGGTCGCGCAGGCCCTTCAGGATCTCCAGCGTGGCCTCGGGGGTGGGCTCGCCCACGGTGACGGGCTGGAAGCGGCGTTCCAGGGCGGCATCCTTCTCAATGTGTTTCCTGTATTCGTTGAGCGTGGTGGCGCCTATGGCCTGGAGCTCACCCCGGGAGAGGGCGGGCTTGATGATGTTGGAGGCGTCCATGGAGCCTTCCGCGGAGCCGGCGCCCACGATGGTGTGCAGTTCGTCAATGAAAAGGATGACGTTGCCTTCCCGGCGTATTTCATCCATCACGGCCTTGAGCCGTTCTTCAAACTGGCCGCGGTATTTGGTGCCGGCCACCATCAGCGCCAGATCCAGGGAGATGACCCTCTTGCTGCGCAGGAGCTCCGGAACATGGCCCTGGGCTATTTCCTGGGCCAGCCCTTCCACGATGGCGGTTTTGCCCACCCCGGCTTCACCGAGCAGGACGGGGTTGTTTTTGTTCCTCCGGCACAGAATCTGGATGACGCGCTCAATTTCCGAGGCGCGGCCGATGACGGGATCCAGCTTGCCGTCCCGGGCCAGCTGGGTCATGTCCCGGCCAAAGGCCTGGAGCGCGGGTGTCTTGGATTTCTGCTGCCTGGAGTAGGAGGGGGAGGAAGGCTCGTCCGTCGGGATGGCGGGGGATTCATTTTCCTCCTCGTCGTCATCGTCGTCCGGGATGATGTTGTCTTCATCCGCATCCATCTGGTATTTGGGGGTCAGCACGTCCAGCAATTCGCGCCGCGCTTGTTCCAAATCCACGCCGAAGTGGCGCAGAATCTGTCCGGCCACGCCGTCGCCGTCACGGATGAGGCCCAGGAGCAGGTGTTCCGTGCCCACATACGTGTGGTTGAGTTCCTGGGCTTCCCTGTTTGCCATTGCCAGGACTTTGCGCACCCTGGGGGTGTACGGGATGTTGCCCTCCGCCTGGGGTTCCGTGCCCCGGCCTATTTGTTCCTCCACCTGTTTGCGCACGGCGGTAAGCTCCACGCCCAGATTTTCCAGGATGGTGACGGCCACGCCCTTGCCCAGCTTGAGCAGGCCGAGCAGAAGGTGTTCGGTTCCTATGTAATGATGATTGAAGCGGTCCGCTTCCCGGCGCGCATGCGCCAGCACTTGTTGCGCCCTAGGCGTAAAATTATTCATGGATGGTCAAAAAAATTGTTTGGTTGCATTAGTTGCCGGAAAGTTCTTTCCGAATAATATCAGCGCGGATCTGGTCCCTGTGTTCCGGAGTGGTTTGGTCCGTGGTGGACAGGCGGGCCAGATGGGCCGGCTGGATGTTCATGATGGTTTTATTGACGTTTTTTAATGCCTGGTGGGAAAAGATGTCCAGAGACGCTCCCATCCGGAGGAAGGAGAGCAGGGCCAGCGCCTCCTGCGTGGAAAGCAGAGTGGCATTGGTCAGAAGGCCGTAGGCGCGGGAAACGCGGTCCTTCACCTGCAGGGAAGATGACTGGAGCAGCCGCCTGCGTGCGTTCCATTCCTGATGGGCCAGGTCGGAGGTGAAGCGGGTCATGCGTTCCACAATCTGGTCTTCACTGTCCCCCAGCGTGGACTGGTTGGATATCTGGAAAAGGTTACCGGTGGCTTCCGTCCCTTCCCCGTAAAGGCCGCGGACGGTAATGTTGAGCTGCGCGGCCGCCTGAACGACCTGCTGCATCTGTTCGGAGATGACGAGGCCTGGCAGATGCATCATCACGGAGGCCCTCATGCCCGTGCCCAGGTTGGTGGGACAGGCGGTAATGTAGCCCAGCCGCGTATTGTAGGCGTATGGGAGCCTGGCCTCCAGTTCGGAGTCTATTTTGGAGATGGCCCCCCATGCTTTTTTAAGCTGGATGCCGGGCAGGATATACTGCAGGCGCAGATGGTCTTCCTCATTAAAGAGGATGCTGGCATTCTGGCTGCGGGAGATGAGGACGGCGCAGCCTTCCGAACGCGCCGCCAGTTCCCGGGAAATGAGGTGGCGTTCCACCAGCAACTGTTTCTGCTGCTGGGTAAGTCCGGAGAGCTCCGCATAATAGCCTCCCTTCATGACGGGGATTTGGCGCGCTTCTCCGGAAGTGAGCTTCAGCGTTTCCTCCCTCTGCTGGCGTGTGGCCCAGCCGGGAAAGGGGGTGGCGGTCAGGTTGCGCGCCAGGCGGATGCGGGAGGTGAGGACGATGTCGTGCTCATCCCTTGATTCCACCATCCATTTGGCGGGGTTGTTGAGTAAGTCGTCAAAGAGCATGTATGTTAATTGGTCGGCGTGCGCAATTGTTTGATTTGATCGCGGAGTTTGGCGGCGCGTTCATAATCCTCTCTTGCCACTGCCAGGGAAAGCTGTTGTTCCAGATCGCTGATGGTATGGGTTTCCGTTTCGCGTTTTTCGGCCCGTTCCGGCGTTTTCCCGTGATGGTGGGAATCAGGCTGGATCTGGGTAAGAAGAGGGAGGATTTCTTCTTCAAAGACGTTGTAGCATTCACTGCAGCCCAGGCGTCCTACGTTTTTGTAATCCTGAAGGGTGAAGGAGCAGATCGGACAGCTTGTGAGGGGCAGGGATTGCAGGGCCGGAATGGGAGCGGCGGGCCCCGCCGCGCCTTCCTTGCCGAATTGGCCCTGAAGGTTCGGGAACAGTTTCTCTGCCAGATCGAAGGCATCTGGATCCAGCAGACCCCGCTCCTGGGCGCATTTGGCGCAAAGGCAGAATTTGGTGGACTTCCCGTTGATGATCTGTGTCAGGAACACCGTTGCCGGTGCAGAGCATATCTCACATTTTTTCACAACCCGCATTATAATGGCGCTCCCTGTGGCGGACTAGTAGTCTGCGTGTCATGGATTGTCATGAAAATGGGCTTTGTTATTGTACTTGAGAAGAATTCTTCCCGCGTTGTTTCAAACGTCCGCACCGTGATGAATACAAATAGGCTGTGCAAAAAATGACGCCCAGAACCAGAATGATGGTGGCGCCCAGATGCCAGCCCAGGGGGAAGGACAGGTAAAAAGCCAGCAGGGAGCCCAGCCCTCCGATGATTCCTCCCCCCCAGAAGAGATGGGACGGCTTGTTGGTAAGCAGGTACACCGTGGCGGCGGGGCCGACAAGCAGCCCCAGCGTCAGGAACGCTCCCACGGCCTGCAGGGAGGAAACGAGCACCAGAATGATCAGGGTGAAAATGCCGTAGCTGATGAGGCGGGAGGGGATTCCCAGCGTGGTGGCGATGTCCGGGTCAAAGAGGCAGATCAGGATGGGGCGGCGGAAGAGCAGCAGGATCAGGACGCTGACGGAGCTGATGGCGAAGGCGATCCACAGGTCGGAGTCGGACAGGCTCATGATGGAGCCAAACAGCCAGTCGTCAATTTTCTGCTGCAGGCCCAGCCTGACCAGCACGATGAAGCCCGCAGCGAAAGCCGTGGTATGCAGGATGGAAAGGGCGGTGTCCTGGTTCAGCCGGGATGTACGGGAGACGAAGAGGGAACCCAGACCCACCAGCAGGGCGGCCACCACAGCCCCCGTCAGCAGGCTCCAGCGGGTAAGGCCGAAGAGGAGCACCGCCACCGCAATGCCCGGCAGCAGGGCGCAGGAAAGCGTGCCGATTTGGAGGGCGGATTTTTTCAGGATTACCAGCCCGCTGACGAAGCCGTTGGCGAAGCCGATCATGACGCAGGCCAGCAGGGACCGCTGCGCGATGGGTTCGCGGAGGAATTGGAGAAAATCATCCATCATGAAGCTTGGGTTTCCGGTTGGGGGTCCATTCCGTATATCTCCCGGATGCGTGCGGGGGAAAGCACTTCCTTCGGGGGGCCGAAAGCGGCCAGCTCCCGGTTCATCAGCAGGATGGTGTCGAAGATATCCGCCGCCGTATTCAAGTCGTGATGGGAGGCGATGACCAGACGCCCTTCCGCCGCCAGGGAATCCAGCAGCCTTCCCAGGGACTGGCTGGCGGGAGCGTCCAGTCCTGTGAAGGGTTCGTCCAGCAGGAGGACATGGGCCTCCTGCGCCAGAGCCCGCGCCAGAAAGGCCCGTTGCTGCTGGCCGCCGGAAAGTTCTGAAATCTGGCGGTCCGCCAGGGATTCCATACCGAGAGCGTGAAGGGACTTTTCCACAATATCCCGGTCATGCCTCCCGAATTTTTTCCACAGGCCCAGGGAAGGATAACGCCCCATTTCCACCAGCGCGCGGACGGTGATGGGGAAGGACCAGTCAACGTCGGAACGTTGGGGCAGGTAGGCTATTTCTCCCGGCGTGTCGTGCAGGGGGCGTCCGTTCCACAGGATTTTTCCGGAATCGGGGCGGATCAGCCCGGCCAGAGCCTTGATCAGCGTGGATTTTCCTGCGCCGTTGGGACCCATCAGAGCCAGCGTGTGTCCGCAGGTGATGGAAAAGCTGATGCCGTTGAGCGCAAGAAGACTACCATAATAAACGCTGAGGCTGTCCACTTCCAGGCGGTGGCGGTCCGGGTGGCTGGCGTGCGCGCCCCAGCAGATGTGGTCCTGGGTGCAGGGAGGGGCTGGGCTGTTCATTTCCATGAGAAGGAGTAGCTGTCGTTCAGGGAAGGGCCGAAGGACCAGCGGGTGGCGGAGACGGTAGGTTTCCCCTCCGGTTCCAGTTCCAGCGTGACGGGGGTGTCCGGCGTGTTTTCCGGCCAGCGGGCGGAAACGGTGAGGATCACGGAGCCGTCTTTCAACGGCAGGCCGCATTCCGTTTCTTCATGCAGCCCGGGCGTTTCTGGCTGCCAGAGAAGGCGGCCGCCGCAGGATATGGAAAGGGCTTCCGGACGGTGGGCGCATCTGACCGTGATGACCGTGGGAACATCCGTGGTTGGCGCCGCAGGGGCGGCATGCGCCGTTCCCTGTGTTCCCGGAGAAGGCGCCGTCATGTTGTAAAGGAAGAATCCCAGCAGGATGACGACTCCCAGAGTGGGAAAAAACTGCCGCAGGGGAGTGCTGGTCATGGTCTGGGAGACGGGGAAAGGGCTTCCTTGATGATGCCTGTGTTTTGTCTGAACATGGATTCGAACGTGTGGCCTTCAGAGGCCAGCCCGTCGGTATTGATTGGCCTGGCAACGGGGATGTTCAGGGATTTGGCGATTTCCGTAAGGCTCTTGGGGTTGGAGGAGTATTCCGGGAACAGGGCCTTGACCCCGGCGGACCTCAGCTTGTTCAGCGTGGAGGCCAGCTGGGCGGAGTTGCCTTCGTCTTCACGGCTTATTCCCTGGATGCTGATGCTGCGGAAGCCGAATTCCCGGCAGAAATGGTTCATGGCCGCATGCCCCGTAACCAGGACGCGGTCCTTTTCCGGAATGTCCGCAAGCTCCTTTCTGGCCCAGGAGGAAAGCTGGTCCATCTTTCTGTTCCACCGGGCCAGGCCGGCTTTATAGTCCTGTTCATGGGCCGGGTCCAGCCGCGTGAGCATTGCGGCCAGGGTGCGGGCGGCGCGTTTCATATTGGCCGGGGTGTGCCACCAGTGGGGGTCGTTGGGGCCGTGGGCGCAGCAGTCTCCGTCGTGTTCATGGTCATGGTCTGCGGTGTCTTCCTCCACGGGAACGTCCGGAACGGAGGCTCCAAGATCCAGAATTTGCACATTGCCTCCCAGGGCGTCCTTTAATTTGGGAAGGTACGGCTCCAGGTTTTTGCCGGAGGCCAGCACCAGGCTCGCCTGTCCCGCGGCGGCAATATCCTGCGGCGCGGGTTCAAAACTGTGCAGGTTGCCGTTGGGGCGCAGCAGGTCCGCCACCTGCACGCGGCTGCCGCCAATGGAGCGGGCCATGTCTCCCAGAACGGGGTGCAGAGCCGCGATTTTCAATATTGGGGCATCCTGGGCCTGAAGAGAACAGAACAGGCCCAGAAGACACAGAAAAGGAATCAACATGCACCGGAGCATGTTCCGCATGATGAACCTTCCCTTCAAGTGATGCAATGGTCAAATTTGTCTTCTAAAGCAGGATGACGCTGACTTTTCAGGGAGTCCGCACGGCTCTTTTTTTGTTTTTCAGCGTTGTGGTGAACTCCTGGCAGGGGAAGGGGGATGCGGCGCCCTTGGCGTCCAGCCCGGCCGGGGTTCCCGTGCGGGCTCCGGGGGCTTTCTTCCACCGGTGACGACGGTCTGATGGCGGAGAGAGGTTTTTTCTTGAGGTGGAAAGTGTTTTCTGGTTCCATTATCGCGCATCATCATGAATGGTTTTCAACTTCTCCAATGTGGCTTGAGCGTGGCGGCCTTTCTGGCCGGTTCCGCCCTGGCGGCGACTCCTGCCGTATATCCGTCTCCCCAACAGTCCAAATTTACCACCCAGACGGTTGCTTTCTCCGGGAAGCCGTCCGTGACCATACGTTCCGCCAAGGCGGGCGGCAGCAAGCTGCTGGAGGGAGTTCCGGAGAAATCCGGAGCCTACAAACTGGTGATTTCTCCGCAGGGAAAGGTGGGCATAGGAGCCCATGACGAACGGGGGGCGTTTTACGCCATGCAGACGCTGCGGCAGCTGGGAACGAAGGCCGGCGGGGAAGGCGTGATTTTGCCCGTTGGGGAAATCATAGACTGGCCGGACATCGAATTCCGCGGAACGGTGGAAGGTTTTTACGGCACCCCCTGGAGCCATGAAGCCCGTTTGAGCCAGCTGCGCTTTTACGGCCAGAACAAGATGAACACATACATCTACGGGCCGAAGGACGATCCCTACCACTCTTCCCCCCACTGGAGGGACCCCTATCCCGCGGACCAGGCCGCCCAGATCAGGGAACTGGTGAAGGTGGCAAAGGAAAACCACGTGGATTTTGTGTGGGCCATCCATCCTGGCAAAGATATCAAGTGGACGGAAGAAGACATGAACAACGTCATCAAAAAGTTTGAGATGATGTACAAGCTGGGCGTCCGTTCCTTTGCCGTGTTTTTTGACGATATCTTCGGCGAAGGCAAGCGCGGGGACATGCAGGCCCTTCTGCTGAACAAAATCAATGACGAATTTGTCAAGGTGAAGAAGGACGTCACCCCCCTGGTCATGTGCCCCACGGAGTACAACCGCGGCTGGGCCGATCCCAAGCCGGGAACCTATCTGGACATTCTGGGGGACCGTCTGGACCCCTCCATCCACGTCATGTGGACGGGGAACTCCGTTTGCCATGACATTACGCTGGAAGGCCAGCAATGGGTGAACAGGAGAATCAAGCGCCCTTCCTACGTCTGGTGGAACTTCCCCGTCACGGACTACTGCCGTTCCAACCTCTGCATGGGCCGCGTGTATGGCCTTGCCTCGGAACCGGGAGCGAAGGAATCCATGGGCGGTTTCGTCTCCAACCCCATGGATAAGCCGGAGGCCTCCAAGGTCTCCCTCTTCGGCCTTGCGGACTACTCCTGGAACATCAACGGGTTCAAGTCTGATGAGGCCTGGAAGGAAGGAGTCAGGCGCCTGTTCCCGAAAGCGGCGGAAGCCATGCAGGTTTTTGTGAACCACAACTCCGACCAGGGCCCTAACGGTCACGGCTACCGGCGTGAGGAATCCGTGGAAATAGAGCCCGTAGTCAAGCGCGTGCTGGAAGCCGCCCGGGAAGGCAAGATTGAGAAGAAGGATACGGCCCTGCTCAAAAAGGAATTTGCCCGTATGGCCGCCGCTGCGCCCGTCATCCGTGCCAGGGCGAACAATCCGCGGCTGATGAAGGAAATAGGCGCGTGGGTGGATGCCTTTGAGCAACTGGGGCATGCCGGTCAGCACGCTGTAGCGGCCGCCGACATTCGGCGGGATGATGAAGGACTCGTAGCCCTCCTCCGTGGCCATCTGGCGTAGCGCGCCGTGCTTCGGGTCCGTCGTGACGTAGATGCGCTTCTTGGCCTTCTCGGCGCCGTACTTGCGCTCGAGCATCCAGCGCAGGGCGCGGGTGGCAATGGCGGGCTCCGTCGTGGTGCCGGACTTCGAGATGATGTTGATGGAGAAATCCTTTCCCTCGAGCAGCTCGCACAGCTCCTGCCACGCGCGGGTAGACAGGTTATTGCCTGCGAAGAAGACCTGCGGGTCGGAATCCTTCAGGTTGTGGTTCTGGCCCTTGACCAGCTCGATGGCAGCGCGCGGGCCGAGGTACGAGCCGCCGATGCCGACGACGACGAACACGTCGGAATCCGCACGGATGCGCTCC
>OMCA01001490.1_pt1 | contig 10876 bp, 9 predicted proteins | sample 1673621 | NCBI WGS metagenome assembly OMCA01 (sample SAMEA103958117, study PRJEB25191) | human gut metagenome | biome: human-associated habitat [ENVO:00009003]; feature: intestine environment [ENVO:2100002]; material: feces | place: Germany | collected 2013/2015
CCTTCTCACTAAAAATAGAAGTGCTGCCAAAAAGTATTTTTAAAAGTATAGCTAAATATAAATCTAAAATATAATCATCCTGAATATTAAAATCCTTTTTCTTCATTTTAAAAGAATAAGTTAATTTACTAACATCAATATTAAATTTAACTACCTCACATTTTTTTGCAACAGCATATGGTTCTTTTTCTTTTTTTATTTTTGGTAACACTTTATATTTATTTTCTCTATTTTCTACTCTTTCTCGAATAACATCTAATGCCGTTTCAACACTAAAATTTCCTACTATTAAAATAAACATATTGTTTGGTTGATAAAAATTGTCATAACAAGAATATAAATCTTCTTTAGTTATACTTTTAACCTCGTCTACTTCTCCACCAATATCATATTTGTGGTGATCTTTTTGAAAAATACATTTTCTTGTAGTATCATCGATGGCACTATCAACCATGTCCTTATACATGTTTACTTCTTCAATAATAATTCCTTTTTCTTTTTCCACATTTTCATCTGTAAAATACGGACTATTCACAAAATTCAGTAAATAATCTAAATTTTCTTTAAACTTAGTGTTACCAGAGCAAATATATCTAGTACTTTCAAATCCAGTAGAAGCGTTTACGTAACATCCACTTTGACTATAAAAACTAAATGGATCAATTCCACTTTCTTGTTCAAACATTTTATGTTCTAAAAAATGAGCAATACCATTAGGAACTTTCACATTTTTACGACTACCATTAGGACAAAATTCAGTAATTAAAGAACCATATTTTGTCGCATAAGTTGCATAATACCGTTTCATATTTTTAAGAGGTACCAAATACACTTCAAATCCATTGGAAAATTTCTCACTATATAAGTCTATATCTAAACCACTCAATGTATCCTTTTTCATTCTTTGACACCTTCTAACATATATATTGTATCTATGAAAACCTTTTTACTAACTTTTATAATATCATCACGACTTACTAGCATCATTTTTTTCTTCTTTGTCTCAATGTCATCTACACCAAGTAAATCCATCATATAATAAGAATCAATAATATCACTTTGACTTTCTTCTATTTCATCTATTGCACTAAGATATATTTGTTTAGCCTTAGCTATATCATCATCAAGGAATTTACCCTTCTTCATTTGATTCATTTCCTGCTCTATAAGTTTAACAACAGAATCAAAGTTATCTCTTGTAATACCCGCTCTTATAAGCATTATATTATCTAACTTATTAACAACTGAAGAAATATAATAAGCCATTGAATGTGCCTCTCTTACTTCTTTAAATAACTTTGAATCAGTTCCGCCACCTAAAATTATATTATAAATAGTTAAGGCATAATTTCTTTCATAATCCGTCAAACCAACTAACCTACATCCAACTGCAAGTTTTGATTGATTAGAATCGTTTTCTTCAAGCTTAATAAGTTTTTTACTACGACTATTCTTTTCTTCTAAACGACAAGGTATCGTAATCTTTTTGAATATTTTAGTTGGAAAATTAGCTCTTATTATATCTTCTATTTCTTTAAAATCTATATTACCAATTACAAAAATATCCATAATATCCCGGTCTATCATATTTTTGTAATAATCATAAAGAATAGTTGGAGTAATCTGTTCTAAGTCTTCTAAATAACCAGCTGCTCGATAAGATAAAGGACTACTACTATCCATTTCCTCTAACATTCTGATGAGACTATAATTATCTCCGTTTTCTTTTAGACTACTAAGAGAAATCAACGCATCACTTTTAACAATTTGAAAAACCTTTTCATCAAACATATTAGAAGAAACATTAGGTTTATAAATAATATCACTAAAAAATCTTAATGCCTCCTCTAAATTGCCATCTTCACTATATTTGTCTTCTAAAACATTTAAAGAAAAACATAAATTACTATAATTACCAAATCTAGATATATTATAACCAATATTACATGAATACAAATCTTGACACTTTAAAGCTATATCTCTTCTAGTCTTGTATTTTTCGTTTGTTGCCATTAGCATAGCCGCTAAAAAATTACGAATAGTAATCTCTTTCTTTTTTACTGGAGCATTGAAAAAAACTTTAGTTCTTATTGTTTTAAACTTATCATTTTTAATTAAATGTAGTTTATAACTCCCTAAATCCTTTACTTTATATTCCATCATTTCACCTCTCTTTTTAGTATGAACAATTTTAAAGTATTTTATAAAATAGAATCAAGAGCTAGTGTAATCATTTTTGTAAAAGAATTTTGTCTTTCTTCACTTGTTGCTTCAGCACCAGTTATTAAATTATCTGATACTGTTAGAATACAAGCAGCTTTCTTATTTAATTTTTTAGCATTTAAAAACAAAGCAAAACTTTCCATTTCTACACCTAAACATTTGTGATCATTATATAATCTTGTCGGATTCTCCAATTCACTATAAAAAACATCCGTACAATAAATATTACCAAATAATATTTGATCACCTCTAGCATCAGCGCATTCTAATATTTTATTATTTAATTCTATACTTCCCTCTGAATAAGGAACATTTTCTCCATTCAAAATATCATCATAAGCAGAATTAGAGTATGATTTATCTACTAAAATCAAACTGTACAAATCTAAATTTTTAGTATAAGCTCCACAACTCCCTATCCTAATTATTTTATCTACATCATAAAATTTAAATAATTCATATGAATATATTCCTATACTAGCATTCCCCATTCCAGATGAAAAGACAGTTACTTCCTTTCCTTTATAAGTTCCAGTATAAGCTAAAATATTTCTTACTGAATTTACTAACCTTGGGTTATCTAAATATTTTTCCGCAATCATTTTCGCTCTAAGTGGATCCCCAGGCATTAATACAACTTTCGCTATATCTTCCTTTTTACTTTCTATATGTGGTGTTGGCATAATTTAATTTCCTCCTTTTATACTTCTAATATTAGTATAGCACTACAAAATCATTATAAAAAGAAAAAGAGTTAAACTTTACACTAAGTCTAACTACTTTATAAATTATTAGATACATAATTAACTTGAAAATCTAAATTAACGAAAACATCATTTTGAGGTAAATCTATAGGATTCAAATCATCCCTATACTTTACTTCAATCATTAATGTTTTAACGCCTCCTGCTGCAATTACGTCGCCACGTTTAAGTTTTTTATTGTTACTATAAACAACTTCATATTTCAAAAACTTCTTCACAGAATCACTTAACTCGGTCATTACAATATTATCAACTTTAACATCTTCATTAGAAGTATTTACAACATCAATACTAAATTGATAGTAATCTCCTGGAACATCAAGATTAACATCATATGTAAATTTGCATTGACCATCATCAATCTTCAAAGGAATAGTATTATTACTTTTAACATTAGTGCTTAATAATTTAACATTATCAAAGTAAACTCCTAAATCTTCATTTTGACTTTTAGTGGTAGTTAACGCTAATGTATTAGGAACATAACATAATGCTCCACATATTAAAACAGATAGCATAAAAACAATAATTTGATATTTCTTTTTCATAATTACTCAACCGCCTTTTCTTTTATAGTATTCCCCCTATAAATGTTTATTATTATAACATATTAAAAAAAAACAAAGAAAAAGCTGCAAAAAGAAAAGACATAAAAGATTATGTCTTTATAAATTATTGTTGGCTATCAACATTTTCTTCTAATTTTACCAATACTTCCCTTGGCTTAGAACCATTCGAAGGTCCAATAATTCCACGTTCTTCAAGTAAATCTATAATTCTTGCAGCTCTATTATAACCTAATTTAAATTTTCTTTGTAAAAGTGAAGCACTAGCTTTTTGCGTACTAATAACAAATTCAACAATATCATTATATAATGGATCATCATATTCTTCAGTCTGATTCATATCTTCTATTTGAGAAGCACTCTTATCAGAATTAGATACTTCTAAATTCATCATTGAATCATCATATTGAGCCTTTTGTTGAGAAACTGTATAATCTATAATTCGTTTTATTTCATCATCTGTAATAAATGAACCTTGAATACGAAGTGGAGAATTCATTCCTATTGGTAAGAAAAGCATATCTCCTTTCCCTAATAAGTTTTCTGCACCTGTTTGATCCAAAATTGTTCTAGAATCTATTCCAGAACCAACTGAAAACGCTATACGTGATGGAATATTTGCTTTAATCAAACCAGTAATTACTTCTGTTGATGGACGCTGAGTTGCAACTATCAAATGCATTCCGGCAGCACGTGCCTTTTGTGTAATTCTAAGTATTGAATCTTCTACTTCTTTTGCCGCAACCATCATTAAATCAGCTAACTCATCAATAATAATAACGATATATGGCATTTTATCCTTTTTAGCTTCAATATCTGTAATTTTAGCATTTTCTTTATCTATATAATCATTATATCCTTCAATATTCTTAGTCTTAGACTCACTAAATACTTGATATCTTCTTTCCATCTCATAGACCATCTTAGAAAGCGCAATTGATGCTTGTTTAGGATCCGTAACAACTGGTCTTAATAAATGAGGTACTCCATTATAAACAGAAAGTTCTACTACTTTTGGATCGACCATCATAAGTTTAACTTCATCTGGTTTTGCTCTCATTAAAATTGAACAAATTATTCCATTAACACAAACAGACTTACCAGAACCAGTAGTACCGGCTATTAAAAGATGGGGCATCTTATTAATTTCACAAACACCAATATCACCCATAATACTTTTACCAAGTGGAACCATTAATTTCTTATTCATATTACTTTGCATCTGTTTACTACTAATAATTTCATAAAAGCTAACCGGTGTTGGAGTATCATTTGCGAACTCTATTCCAACTGTATTCTTTCCCGGAATAGGCGCTTCAATTCTAACATCCTTTTTAGCAAGTGCTAAAGATATTTCCCTATTGATACTTGTAATTTTATTAACTCTAGTACCACTAGCTATTTCAAGTTCATACTGAACAACAGTTGGACCAACATGAACTTCCACTACCTTACCATTAATCTTAAAGTCCTTTAAAACCTGTTCCAAAGTAACAATATTTTTTTCAATAATACTATTATCTGTTGCTTTATTTTTCTTCTTAGGTTTATCTAAAATATCAATTGGCGGTAAAACATAATTCCTATTTTGTTCACTATGTGATACATGCCCTACTATATTATCACTATCTTCAACAACACTCATTTCTTTAACTGTATTATTTTCTTTCGCTTCATCCTTATGTGTTAATTCCGCAATAGATGTAATAACCTTTTTATTATCAGGTTGTTCTTCTTCATCTTCCCCATTACTAATAATAACATGTGACATAGTCTCTTCTAAATTTTTATCAGATTTAATTTTATTATTCGCTTTCTCTTCCTTTTTATGAGCTCTTTTTTCTGCCATTTTTTCTTTTGAAGTATTAAGTTTTTCCTTAACAAATTCAAATACAGAAAAACCAGTAAATAATAACACACCTAATCCAATCATGACACAAGAAACAATTTCCATTCCAGTAAACGAGAATAACTTATCAAAAATAATAGAGAATACTCCTCCAACTATTCCACCGCCTACAACAAAAACATCATCTATCTTTCCTGTATTCATAATACCATTAAAAGACGCAATTAATTGATTCATAGTCTCTTTAAAAATAAGCATCAAATTACCATCATTTTGTGAAACAAATTCTTTATGCATTAAGACTAAAAAACCAATCACAGCTATATAAATACCAATTAATTTAGTTGTAAACAAATCTGGCTTTTCACGATTTACTATCATGTACAATCCAACAACTAAAAAAACAAGTAATAATACCATATAGATAGATCCTACTAAAAAAAGAGAAAAAGATGCTATCGCACGTCCTACTATACCATATTTACCTATTCCAAGTATGGAACACAAAATTAAAGCAATACCAATTAATTCTTCTTTATGATCAAAAGTTTCTTTTTTTTCTTTCTTCTTTTTTTTCTTTGCCATACTAACACTCCCTAGAATAAATTATATCATTATAATTTTTTATTTCCAATTATACCATAGTTATTTTACCGAAATTTTACATAACTTAACTTCTCTATCATCTAAAGAAATTATAACATTAAGAGTTAAAGTTGTAAATTAAAAGAAAAAGAGCTTTCCTGCTCTTAATTTAAAAATTTCTATTTTGTAAGAATGGTGGTAATTCAAATCCATCATCACTTGTGCTATCATCTGTAGAAGTATAACTTGTATCTCCGCTTCTACGACGAGGAGCTTCTTTTTCTACATCACTTGGTGTAGGAATCTTAACGCTTTCTTTTTCTTTAGCCAATTGACGAGCTCTCTTATCAAATCCTGTCGCAATAACAGTAACAATTACCTCATCAGTCAAGTTTTCATTGATAACAGCACCAAATATTGTATTAATATCATTACCTGATGCAGCTCTAACAACCTCAGCAGCTTGTTCTGCTTCAAATAAAGTAAGGTTAACTCCACCAGTAATATTGATTATAGCATCAGTTGCTCCATCTATACTTGTTTCTAGAAGTGGAGAAGAAACTGCATCCTTTGCTGCTTCAATAGCTCTATCTTCGCCCATTCCAATACCAATTCCAATAATAGCATTACCAGAATCTTTCATAACTGATTTAATATCAGCAAAATCCAAGTTAACAAGTCCAACAACTGCAATCAAATCAGAAATAGATTGTACACCTCTATGAAGGACATTATCAACTTCCTTAAATGCTTGAAGCATTGGAGTAGTTTTATCAATAATTTCTCTTAATCTATCATTTGGAATTACAATTAATGTATCAACGTGTTTCTTTAATTCCTCTAATCCCTTAAGAGCATTTTCCATTCTTTTTTTACCTTCAAAAGAGAAAGGTTTAGTAACAATGGCAACAGTTAAAGCACCTAATGCTTGAGCTATTTCAGCAACTACAGGAGCCGCACCAGTACCGGTTCCACCACCCATACCACAAGTAATAAAAACCATATCGGCTCCAGATAATGAATCTTCTAATTCTTTTTTAGACTCAAGAGCAGCCTCTTTTCCTATTTCTGGTTTTGCTCCAGCACCAAGTCCATCTGTAAGATTAGCTCCTATTTGAATCTTTACATCTGCCTTAGAATTTTTTAATACCTGTAAATCAGTATTAGCAACAATGAACTCAACGCCTTTAACTCCAGACTCAACCATTCTATTAACGGCATTTCCTCCACCGCCACCTAATCCTATAACTTTAATTTTTGCTAACTGATCCATCTCTAGTTCGCCTATCATACCTTATCCTCCTTATTTTGTAAAAAGCTACCAAGCATCCTATTTAATACAGAATCATTCCTACTTTTTACTGTAATTATTTTTTTTAGATCTTCTAACTCGAACATATTACACTCTGTATCTCGAAGAGTAAGTTTATTATCAAAATACTTTAATAGTCCAAATACACTAGTATAGCTATTATTTCTAATACCTATCTTATTATTGTTATAAACATAAGCTAAATTACCAAAAACACTATCTAAAACATAACTAAATCCTGCAATTTCGCTTAGTCCACCTACTACGATTATATAACTTATTTTTCTATTTGTTAAGTTTTTTATTTCTTTTTTAGAAACTTTTAATATTTCTTCTATTCTAGCCTCTACTACTTTTGAAACATCAAGTTGTGTAACATTATACTTTGTACCACCTGTTGTTTTAAGTTCAATCTTATCGTTTGCATCAGCATATCTACTTGCCGCAATGACAAAATTTTCTTTTAAAGCTCTAGCATCTTCCATACTAATATTATAAATATATGATAAATCATGATCAACATAATAACTACCAACATTTATAACACTATTTTTAATCATAATACCTTTATTGTATACTGAAACATTCGTAGTATCTTCACCTATATTTATGATAGCCCCAACTTGATTATCTAAGCTATCATTTCTAACCGCAAAGTAATCTCCTGTCGTACCAAACGCTATATCAACTACCTCTAGTCCACATAAATCTAACACGGCTAAAAACTTATAGAGTTGCTCTTTGGGAGTCTCAGTAATTACTAATTTTGTTTCTAGTACTTTACCACATCTTCCCTTAGGATCTTTAACATTAAGGTTTCCATCTATCTTGAAAGTTATTGGCATAGCTGTAACTAATTCATAATCTTGATTAACTTGTCCCATAATGGCATCTCTAAAAACTTCACTAATATCTTCACCAGTAATACAATTTGGATCAATAACATCTCTCTTACCACTTACAATATTAAAAATACAATTCTTAGTAGAAACACAAGCAACAATCTTTTTCAACTTAATATCAAGTTTTCCTTCTATTTCATCAACAGCCATTTTAACAGAATTACTAAGTTCTCTAGCATCAACTACTTCACTTCTTTTAATTCCTCTAGATTTAACCTTACTTGAAGCTAAAAGATGAAACTCACCCTTAATTTTTTCCAACACGATGATTTTAACACTATCAGTACCTATATCAATACCTGCATAAATCTTCTTCAAAGCTCCATCTCTTCCTTTCCATCCTACTCTACATATAAATTATACTATAAAGAATTTAAAAATAAAAGAATAAGTTTAATATAAAACAAAAGATTATCCTTTTAGATAACCATTAGTTAATTTTGGGCTCTAGATTAACAAGTTTTAACATACATTCCACAACTTAGGTATTTTCTTTGTATTTTTTTATTTGTTATTTTATAGTTTTTAAATTTTATTGGTAAACCACGCGCTGTAGAAAAGTCATATCCCGCTTGTACTTGATAATGAATATGTGGTCCCATAGTATTACCTGAGTTTCCTACTAAACCAATAACATCTCCGGCACATAAAAAGTCACCAATTATACATTTAAAACTATTCAAAAGAACATGACAAATTAAACTATACTCATTATGTTCATGTTTTATTAAAATGTAATTACCTCTCACATCTTTACAATCGCAGATAGCCTTCCTACCATCAACAATTCTAGTGTCATCATATTCATTAACTAAATCAACAACTACACCATCACAGGGACAAACAATTTCTTGTTTATAACTATAAAAGTTATTACACTCATGATAATCTCCAAAATAAGGTTTATCCTCTTTTCTTATTTCAAAGTCATAAGCATAACGTTGCGAAATTATATCCCAAGAATGAGAAGTTTTTTTCGTAACCCCTCCAAATTCTATATACCACTCTCCCTTAAAAGGAAGAATATATTTATTCTTAGACATTATATATCACCCTATTAAATATTATGATTACATCCTACTCTAAAAACATTTTTCTAGTAATAAAATTAAATACCATTACTATCATAGTCGCAATTACTTTAGCTAACATATAATAGATATTTAATTTATCAACACATAAAAACATAATTAAATCATTCAAAAGAAGCCCCAAAGCGCTAAAAATCATAAACATTACAAATTGTTTTTTAGCATCTTTTTTCTTATTAACATCAAAAACCCATTTGACACTAGCAATATAATTATAAATTACCGAAATCAAAAACGATAAAGTATTAGAAACTATTGTATTTAATTTAAAGAATTCTTTAAATATATAAAGAAATAAGAAATCAATAACAGTTGCTACTACTCCAACAATTGCAAATTTAAATATTTGTACAAATAAATTTTCCGTTTTCTCACTTACTTTAATATGCAACAATTTCAAGGCTTTTTTTACAAACTCCTTTGACCTATCTTTTTGCTTCACTTCATTACTTTTACTAGACTTCATTTTATCACCTCTAAAGTTCACTTCTTGACATATAAATATCAAAATCCAAAATACTATCTACTTTTTTATAATGTTGTAAAAAATATTCAAGAGTATAAACATCTAATTGACTTCTAGAATATTTATCATATTCATTATATAATTTTGGATTAAAAACGTAAATAGTATTTTTATCTAATTGCCCCATTTCCTTAATTGGATTAATACTACCTAAATGACCAAAATTACCATTATTTAATAAATCTAAATATTTATAACTTCTATAGTCATTAGTTAGTTTATAATACATCGAATTAGTATCAAAAATAACAATATTAGAAGTATTATATTTTTTTAAATATGACGCTAATTGATTATTCTTTTGCATAACTTAAATATTTAATATTATTGGGATAGATAGCTTCTTCTTTAAAATTTGTTATAACTATATTTCCAAGTAAAATAAATTGAAAAACAAGAATAATCATTTGAATAGATACTTTACTAAATATCTTAAAGCGTCGTTCTTCAAATAATAATACAAAAGCATAAAAGGAAAGTAAAAAATGAGCACAATCATAAAGTGGAAGTGCAATGAACATATAAGCTAATAATAAAAAGCGTTCCAAACTTTTATTTTTTATAACATAAACAATTGAAACACCAAATATTATCAAAGTCAAATAAAAATAAATTCTTCGATGATAATTATTTTCTTTTTCAAAATTTACTAATCCAAAAAAGCATTGATCAAAAAAATCATATAACGAATTTGTTAAAATAAAGTAAGCAAAAAATATTAAAAACACTATAAATATTCCTACTAACTTTTTTAAAAATGTTTTCTTTCTAAATGAGTAAATAAGATCAACAAGAATAAATACAATACCAATATTTTGTTTTGTAAAAAAACTTAAACCCAGTACTATTCCAATAATTAAAGGATTAACGTCCTTCCTTTCACACAAAATAAGTATAAGCAACAAAAGAAGCAATAAAAAGTTATAATTACATGATGACATAAAGATTGGTAAAATATTAGGTGAAATAAACATTAAAGCCACAACTACAAGACCCTTTTTACCATATAACACATCTAATAAATAGCAAATTAAAGTTAAAATCAAAGAATAAAATAT
>OMCA01001497.1_pt1 | contig 10835 bp, 9 predicted proteins | sample 1673621 | NCBI WGS metagenome assembly OMCA01 (sample SAMEA103958117, study PRJEB25191) | human gut metagenome | biome: human-associated habitat [ENVO:00009003]; feature: intestine environment [ENVO:2100002]; material: feces | place: Germany | collected 2013/2015
TAAGCAGTTATACCGCCCGATATTTTTATTTATACCACCCGATATATTTATTTATATCGCTCGGTATAAAAAGATATACCACCCGGTATAATTTATTATATCAGACGGTATATAAACTCTTCCCTTAGGGAGCCAGGAGGTCTCTCCTTAGTGGGGTGGGAGGTCTTCCCTTAGTACACGATCTTGTTCAGTATGCCGTTGAGGTGGGCAATGGCTACTCCGTAGTTTGTCATGGGTACTTGTTGCGCACGTGCCTGTTCAATGCGACTCAGTACATACTTTCTATTGAACATACAGGCGCCACAGTGGATAATCAAATTGTATGGGGATAAATCTTCTGGAAAATCATTTCCGGAGACAATATCTATCTGCAATCCTTCACCTGTTCGCTTACGCAGCAGGTGGGGGATTTTTACTCTGCCTATATCTTCTGTCAGTGGAGCATGGGTACAGGCCTCGGCTATCAATACGCGGGATTGTTCCGTTAGTCGGTCGATGGCGAATGCACTTTCTACATAATAGTGTATATCTCCCTTGTATCCGGCAAAGAGCACGGAGAAGGAAGTGAGCCGGCTTTCAGCCGGTTTTTGTTCGTATACGGTGTGGAATACTTGCGAATCTGTGATAATTAATTTGGGGGGATTGGTAAGTGCGCATAGTGTATCTTTCAGCTTATCTGTGGTACAACTCATGATCAGGCATTTCTTGTCCAGAAGTTCGCGGATTGTCTGTACTTGGGGAAGGATAAGTCGTCCTTTAGGCGCCTGAAGGTCCTGGGGCATGACTAACACTACTACATCACCTTCAGCTACGAGGCTCCCGGTGATGGTTTGTTCTCCGAAATCGGCAGGTAACTTTTCCAGAATGGCGCGGTGGATGGCTTCGATACCTGTGCCGTCTTTGGCACTGACGATGATGGGAGGCTGTCCGCAACTTGCTTTTATCTGTTCTGCCAGTTCTGTCGTATTGGGGCGTGCGTCAGCTTTGTTCAGAAGCAATATGACAGGGATGCCTCGTTCTTTCAATCGTTGAAGCCATTCCTGTTCCTGTGCGTCTCCGGTTTCACAGAGTAACAGGGCGATGTCGGTTTTTCCAATTATTTTCAAGGTGCGTTCTACGCGCATTTCTCCTAGCTCGCCTTCGTCATCGAAGCCCGGAGTGTCAATAAGAAGGCACGGACCGAGTGGATGAATTTCCATTGCTTTTGTCACAGGATCAGTAGTAGTGCCGGGAGTGGGGGAGACTATAACGGTATCTTGCCCTGTCAAGGCATTGACAAGACTGGATTTTCCACTGTTTCGCTGTCCGAAGAGGGCGATGTGTAGGCGGTTGGCATAAGGAGTCTGATTCATTAGTCTCAATATTAAGGGGTTAATAAATGGGGATTTGATCATTTTAGGCGCGGATTACGCGGATTTCACGGATTAAAGGCTGCGCTATAAAAAATCCGCGTTCATCCGCGTAATCCGTGCCTAAAATCTGAAATCTCTTTTCCCTTCCTCTATCTCATGCAGGTTTCGCAGAGCTATTTCCCGGATTTTCGGATTCGGGATGCGTTCCATCTCTTCATGAATGAGGTGGATACCTTTCTCCCGGGTTTCGGGTGAAGCGTAATCTTCCAGATATTCTTTCAGAGTCATCAAGGCATTGGGCTGACAGCAATTTGCTATCTGTCCCCGCTTGACAAGAGACATGAAACGGTCACCTGTCCGACCTTCACGATAACAAGCCGTACAGAAACTGGGGATATGTCCCAGATCGAGCAGCCAGTTTACAATTTCATCCAGTGTGCGGCGGTCGCTGATATCGAATTGGGCCGAGTTCTCTTCTTTCGTTTCCGGTACGGCATATCCGCCTACGCTGGTACGTGAGCCGCCACTGATTTGTGAAATACCTAATTCCAATACCTTACGTCGTACAGCTTCCGATTCACGGGTAGAAATGATCATTCCGGTGTAAGGCACTGCAATGCGGATTACCGCAACGAGGCGGCAGAACATTTCATCAGAAATGGCATTGGGGAAATCTTTTGTTTCAATATCATCCGCTGGGCAGATACGGGGTACACTGATTGTATGCGGTCCGACACCGAATGCCGCTTCCAGATGTTCGGCATGCATCAATAATCCTACGAAATCGTATCGATAGGTATTCAACCCGAATAATACACCTATACCTACATCGTTGATACCACCTTCCATGGCACGGTCCATAGCTTCGGTGTGATAGGAATACTTGCTTTTAGGGCCTGTGGGGTGCAGGGTCTCGTAATTCCCCTTGTGATAGGTTTCCTGGAAAAGAATGTAAGTACCGATACCTGCATCTCTCAGCCGACGATAGTTCTCTACCGTTGTAGCGGCAATATTCACGTTTACCCGCCGGATAGCACCATTCTTATGATGAATACCATAGATGGTCTGAATAGATTCTAGAATATAATCGATGGGGTTGCGTAGAGGGTCTTCGCCGGCTTCCAGTGCCAGACGTTTGTGTCCCATATCCTGCAAGGCAATTACTTCCCGGCGTATTTCTTCCTGTGATAATTTCTTGCGGGCGATAGTGCGGTTCTTTGCATGATAGGGGCAGTAAACGCATCCGTTCACACAATAATTGGAAAGGTATAATGGGGCGAACATTACGATGCGATTGCCATATAGTTTTTGCTTAATTTCTCGTGCCAGATGGAAGATATGTTCCGTCAGGTCGGGCTGGTCGCATTCTAACAGTAGAGCGGCTTCACGATGGGACAAACCTTTGCATGAGGCTGCCTTTTCGAGCAGACTCTCAATGAGGGCACGGTTGTCTTTATTGGTATGGGCATAGTCCAGCGTATCCAGTATCTCCTGGTGATCGATGAACTCTTCTGCCTGCTTTGAACTTACATTATACACGTTTTTTAGTGATTAGGGGTGAGTGATTAGTGATTAGTAGTCTCCTCTTTCTTTTGATATCCGGTATCCGATAACCGTCAGTTTTTCTTCTAATTGTTGTAAGCCTTCTGCAGCTTCGGCTCCCAAAGAGGCTTTGTTATCATAAAGTGAGTATTTGTTCCGTTGTTCCGGGGGAGAAAGGTTTGGCATTACTACGTTAGCTCCTGCCAGTATTCCGCGTTCTCGTCCATCCGGTGCGAGAGTTGCTAATGCTGTGGTAGAGGGTAATAACACCTTCGGATGCATTAACCGGAAGATGGAAAGAAGTTTCAGAGTCATCTCCATGCTTCCCGGTGGGCATGCTGCAAACGGGGTATCGTGGTGCGGAATAAAAGGACCGATTCCTATCATTTCAGGATGAAATTGCTCTATAAAAAGGAGATCTTCCACCAGATGATCGGTGTTCTGTCCCGGACTGCCTACCATAATACCTGTTCCTGTCTGATATCCTATTTCTTTCAGCCATGCCAAACATTGCAAGCGTTGTCTGATAGACATCTCATCGGGGTGCAGATGATGGTAATGCTCTTCATTATGCGTTTCGTGGCGAAGCAAATATCGATTGGCACCCGCCCGGAAGAAATGCTCGTAAGTCTCACGGGACTTTTCGCCTAATGATAGTGTGATGGCGCAATCCGGGAACTCACGACGTATAGTAGTAACAGTTTCAAGGATAAAATCATCTTTTGCGGAGGATGTTTCACCACCTTGCAAGACGAAAGTCCGGAAACCGAGGGTATACCCTTCATGACAACATTCCAGAATATCCTCCCGTGTCAACTCATAACGGAGAACAGATTGATTTCCTTTCCGTATACCGCAATAATAGCAATTGTTACGGCAATGGTTGGTAATCTCAATCAGCCCACGAATAAATACCCGATTGCCAAACTGCTCAAGTGACACTTCCCGTGCCTGCTCCTGCAGATACTTTAAAGTATCAGCGTCTTGGCAAAGGAGTAGCGCTTTATATTCTTCAGCACTTAATCGGTGTTCCTGGCGAAGTTTGTCAATCAGGGGAATTATCATATTCACTTTAAAGCTTGGAAGCTTCAATTAATAGGTTTTTTCCTGTTTAGCTAATTCTTGTACAAACTGACGTTTACCTGCGGCAATCTCATTGTGCGTACAAGGTCCGGTGATACAGCCACCTTCACATGCCATCACTTCTATAAATTGCCCCGGTGCTTTGCCTGATTTGGCATACGCCCGCAATGAACCGATGGTTTTCTTATCCAGATTAGCTACTTGGATGGCATTGATTTTGTCAGCTTCTTCTTTCAGATAGGCTTTTACTGCTCCCATTACGCCACCAGCCTGGGCAAATCCATGTGCCTCGCGCACGGATGCGAACGACATGGCATAAGGTTGCGATTGTTCCAACTGAATATCCAGTCCGTCCAATACAGACGCCACTTCTTCGAAAGTCATAACAAAATCTACAGCTTCATCACGCTGAGCCTCTTTACGCTTGGCTACACACGGACCGATAAAAACGACTTTGGCATCCGGATGTTTCTCTTTGGCAATGCGTGCTGCATAATACATCGGTGAACCTGTGCCTGAAACATAAGGTTTCATGCCCGGAATATGTTTATTTACGAGTTCTATGTAGGAAGGGCAACAGGAAGTAGTCATAAACTTCTGTCCTTCTTCCAACTTCTCTATCAATTCATGTGCTTCGTTGCTGACCGTATCCATAGCTCCCTGAGCCACTTCGATGACATCAGTGAATCCTACAGCTTTGAGTGCGCCATATACCTGTTCAATAGTAGTCTTGAATTGTCCCAGGATAGACGGTGCCACAATGGCCACTATTTTTTCTCCTTTGCGTATCTTGTGCAGGATATCGAATACCTGTGACACTTCGAAAATTGCTCCGAACGGACAAGCGTTGAGACACTTTCCGCAATAGATACATTTACTTTCGTCGATGTGTTCGATACCTTTCTTATCCTTGCTGATAGCTTTCACTGGACAAGCCTCTTCGCAAGGTACTGGGATATAGACAATAGCATGATAGGGGCAGCTCTTGTGGCAAATGCCACAACTGATGCATTCATCATGGTCTATCCATGCCTGTCCGCTTTCCTTTACATGGACAGCTTTCTTCGGACAGTTGGTCTGGCAGCTACGGGCGGTACATCCGCGGCAAAGGTTGGTGATTTCGTAATTGATTTGTACGCAGGCGGAACATGCTTCGTCAATCACACACATGATGTTATCTTTCGGCGTTCCGTTTTCTGCACGGTCCAGTGCATTTGCTGCATACTCTGATAATGGGGTTAATTCATCTTTTTCATCTTCCATATCCAGTCCCAGCAACGGCAGTGATTTGTATTTCCACACGGCGCGTTCTTTATGTACGCAGCAGCGTCCTGCATGTTTTGATCTTCTCGGACTCAATTCAATGGGAAGACGGTCTATTTTCTCTACAAGTTCGTTATCCCTCCACAGTTTTACCAGCTCTGTCAGCAATCTGTGGCGGACAATCATAATGTTGTTGGTAAATGCCATAATATTTATTCTCGGATTAGTTAGTCGGTAATTACGGTGCAAAGATAATGAAAAGTTATAGTTTCTATGAACCTTTCTACCCTCAATATGCTTATCTTTGTAAGAGAATAGAAAAACGAAATTGACGATGAAAGACTTTATTTACTATGCACCCACACAGGTTGTGTTTGGAGCATTATCGGAAGATAAAACAGGGAAATTGGTGAAGCAATATGGCGGCGCTAAAGTCCTGGTACATTATGGCGGACAGAGTGCGGAGCGTTCCGGTTTGCTGGATAAAATATGCCGGGCATTGGAGGCGGAAGGTATTGCTTACGTAAAACTGGGTGGGGTGGTTCCTAATCCACGTTTGTCGAAAGTACACGAGGGTATTGAACTGTGTCGGAAAGAAAAGGTTGATTTCATTCTTGCTGTAGGTGGCGGTAGTGTGATTGACTCTGCGAAGGCGATTGCTTTCGGTGTACCTTATGAGGGTGAAGTCTGGGACTTTTATATGGGACGAGCCCATGCGGAAGCTTGTCTGCCGGTTGCTACCGTGCTGACAATTCCTGCTGCGGGGAGTGAAATGAGTAACAGTACCGTGATAACCAATGAGGACGGTGATTTGAAAAAAGGTTATTCCAATAATCTGTGCCGTTGCAAATTTGCTGTGATGAATCCGGAACGGACTTATACATTGCCCAACTATCAGACAGCTTGTGGTGTAACGGACATTATGATGCATACCATGGAACGTTATTTCTCTCATGATGACGATATGACAGTGACTGATGCCATTGCTGAAAGTATTCTCCGTACGGTAAAAGATAGCGTTTTTGAAGTACTGAAAGAACCGGAGAATTATGTACATCGTGCCCAAATTATGTGGGCAGGTAGCTTGGCACACAATGATTTGACGGGATGTGGAACAACTGGTGACTGGGCAACACACCAGCTTGAACATGAACTGAGTGCACTATTCGATGTAGCACATGGTGCAGGTCTGGCAGCTCTTTGGGGAAGCTGGGCACGGTATGTCTACAAAGAAAATGTAACCCGTTTTGCTCAGTTTGCCGTGAATGTGATGGGTGTAACAAATGATTTCAAATCACCCGAACATACCGCTTTGGCAGGCATTGAAGCCATGGAAGATTTCTATCGCGCAATTGGAATGCCGGTTAGTATTTGCGAGCTGATAGGGCGACAGGCTACTGACGAAGAAATCAAACTCATGACAGATAAATGCAGTTCCGGTGGTAGTGCAACAACCGGAAATTTGAAGGTTTTACATCGCGATGATATGAAAAATATCTATCGCATGGCAAATAGATAACGGATTTTTTATTGTTTTTCTGACAAATATTTGTTATCTTTAGGGGCATATATCAATTGGGGGGTAGTAAAAAAGTCCTGACCCACAGGCAAAGAATATGAGAATACATTTTGAAATTAGAGAAAAACTACCTGAAATTATCGAAGAGATCCTGAATTGTGAGAGATGGACAACTTTAGTAAAAGAGGATATTTCAGGCAGAAAGTTGGTTGTCATCCGTGATCCGAATTACAATTCGGAGGCGACTGTAGAAATCTATGCCCGCGAGATTACCATCAAGACGGCATGGTCAAACTACACGTATCGCTTGTTTGTTTTGGGTGATAATGTTTGGTGTGAGTACAATGGTGCTTATCGCGGACTGTTGGAACAAAATCTATTGCCTACCATCACTCCCAGGGAAGGTTTGTTGGAATCTGAGGTATTGGATAGCTCTTTGTACGGGAGTGAAAAGAGGAAACTCAGAGAGTATGCTGAAGACAATTTGAAACTGAAAAAATTCCGACGAGAGAACTTTAATGAAGATCGTACAGGTGTGGCTCATTTTGACCATCCCAAGAGGGTATATGACGAATTCATTAAAGAAGATTACGTGGTCCCATCTTCCGACGAATAGCGAGGTAGGAAGATGATCATCAGTGCCAGTCGCAGGACGGATATACCTGCTTTTTATTCAGAGTGGTTTCTCAACCGGATAAAAGAAAGGTATGTTCTGGTACCTAATCCGTATAATCCTAATATGATCAGCAGGGTCAACCTGGACCCTGCTGTCATTGATTGCGTTGTCTTTTGGACGAAGAATCCTGTACCGATGATTGATAAACTGGACAGATTGCAGGACTATAAATACTATTTCCAGTTTACACTGAATCCGTACGGAACGGAACTTGAAAGTAAACTGCCACCACTTCAAAAGCGTATAGATACATTCAAACGCCTTTCTGATAAGATAGGAAGGGAGAAAGTGGTGTGGCGATATGATCCTATTCTTACGAATGAACAATACACAGTTGCTTTTCATCAAGACAAATTTGCTGAAATGGCATTTGCTTTGCATGATTATACTGAAAAGTGTATGCTGGGTTTTATTGATCATTATCCGCATGTGCGTGCCTCTCTCCGTGAGTTTCATATCGAACCGTTGATAAAGGAAGATATCGATTCAATGGCCATTTCATTTAAGAAGGTTGCGGATGAATGTTCGATGGAGTTGGATACTTGTACAACAAAGGTCGACTTATCTCATTTGGGTATTTCGGGTGGAGTGTGCGTTGACAATAGGTTGATTGAACGAATTGTCGGATATCCTATTACTGCCCGTAAAGACAAGAATCAGCGGGACATTTGCCGTTGTGTGGAAAGTATTGACATCGGCACTTATGAAAGCTGCCTCAATGGCTGCATTTATTGCTATGCTATTAAAGGTAATTATAATACGGCGAAATTTAACCGGAGTAAACACGATAAGGCTTCTCCGATGCTAATCGGAGAAGTGGATAAGGACGCAGTGATTAAAGAACGGGAAATGAAGAGTCTGCGTACCGATCAGCTTTCTATGTTTTATTAAAAAATCATTCTGACCGGAAACAATTATTGCTTGGATTGTTGTACCTGATAAATAACTTATAATTTAGTGTATCCTTAAAATAAAGAACATGGAGAAAGAGACTGAGCAAGAATTGATCAAAAAGATGATTGGCTTTCAGAAAGAGGAAATAACGTCGAGTATTATATACCGGAAGTTAGCGGCAAAGGAAAAGGATATTCATAACCGGGAGATATTGCAACGTATTGCAGAGGATGAAAGTAGGCACTACGCCACACTACGAGGCTATACTCATCAGGATGTCAGTCCTAATCGTTTTGAAATCTGCTTTTATGTATGGTTAGTGCGTCTGCTGGGTGTTACGTTTGCCGTTCGTCGTCTGGAACTGGGAGAGAAAGAAACGAGTGGGGTATATTCCCAATACCCGAGTATGGAACACTTTGCTGAGATGGCGAGGGATGAGCAGCACCATGAAGAAAAGCTTATTGAAATGATAGATGAGGAGCGCTTGCAATATATGGGTTCGGTAGTCTTAGGGTTGAATGATGCTTTGGTAGAGTTTACCGGAGCATTGGCAGGTTTCACGCTGGCACTGAATGATACGAAACTGATTGCGCTGACCGGCAGCATTACAGGGATTGCAGCGGCACTTTCTATGGCTTCTTCCGAATATCTTTCCACTAAATCAGAAAAGACTCATAATAAGCGTCCGGTTAAGGCAGCTATTTATACGGGGATAGCTTATATCATAACCGTAGTAGCTTTGGTAGGTCCGTTTATCTTATTGTCAAATCCTGTTCTGGCTTTATGCATCATGCTGGTGATGGCATTGCTGATTATTGCCTTTTTCAACTATTATTATGCCATTGCCCGTAATGAAAGCTTTAAACGCCGTTTCACGGAGATGGCGGTGTTGAGCTTCTCCGTGGCCGGAATCAGTTTTCTGATAGGTTATTTGCTGAAGACAGTGACGGGAGTAGGGGGATAGGCATATTCGGATCCGGACTCCCTTTAGATATCCTCAGTGTACAACTGACTACCCGAACGAAATTTACTTTTCATGAAACGTACCAGTGATGCCGGATATAACACACGCATGCCATCTCCAAAGCCTAAGATTTCACGTTGCAATTCATGATTGATGACTACTGTAATTTGAAAAACCATGGAACCGTCTTCTCTTTGTTCTATGAGATGCTGGCTTTTATGAATAGGTTTGGTCAGGACATAAGGGGCATGTTCCGGACTTACCCAAAAGCGTACTTCTTCCGGCTGTTGGTTGATTCCTTTAGTTACACCTACTATATTATCGAAAAAGGTAGAAGGGTCGAAGTTACTATTTCTGTAATAAGGTTCATCTTTTGCCGGAGCCAGTTCCAGTATACGGTCGAGTGCCAGATTGTAGAGCATACGCGTATTCTTCTTTGAACCGAAGACGAACCAGCGATTCCGGTATTCTTTCAATAGATAAGGATAGAATACGAATGTAGCTGCTGAGCGTGCTTTGAAAGAACGGTATTTTAAACTTAACGGTTGCTGGTTCAAAATGGCCTGATAGAGATCATTGAGATAGTTTAATCCTGTTAGACTATTATTTTTTTCAAAATCAATGATAGGAGTAGTCTTCTGTCGGACTGAGGTGACATGGTCTTCCAGACGACTGATAATGTCTCCCATACCCGAGAAATAAGAGAATCCATTGAATTGTTTCAGAAGTTCCACGGCTTCCGACATCACTTTCAGGTCCTGTTCGGAAAGGGGCGTATTCGTAATGCTGTATTCCGGATCTTCGTATGTATAGTATTTATGGTCTTTCACCACGATTGGAGCATTGTAACCCAACTTTTCACTACGCATCAATTGGATATCCATTTGCACGGTGCGCTTACTGATGCCTTTGTCAATACCTTCATATTCATACAAAGCATCGGAGCAGGCATCCACTAAATCTTCGAGTGTCCATTTCCGGAAACGGTTCCGCAGACAAGTATCTATTGTTTTGTAGCGGATTAAGGCATTTCTACTGACAGGCATAATTGACTTTTTTAGAGTTTTCGAACAAAAATAGAAAAAAAGTTTCAACTACGCAAAAAGGCTGCGCAGTTGGGTCTGTAACTTTGTCCCAGAAACAAGAAAACAGGTCAAGTATGGGTTACTTCAACAATCATCTGTTAAATGAAAATCACTCATGCAATTATCAGTTTTCTTTTTTAAAGGAACAGTAGCTCAGTGGGTAGAGCATTATATAATCAAGGTCAAGGAAGACTTACTTCAAAACAGCAGGAATGCTTCATCTGATATTCACAGTCTTCCGATTACCTTTTAAAAAAATGAAGTATGAAAAAGGGTTTATTGAAAGTTTCTATCCGGCAGAATGCTATTTATTTGCCTCCGGTAGAAGGAATGGGAGAGAAGAAGAAGCTGACTTCGACAACGGTGGCTTTGGTAGCTCAATTGCGTAAAATGGGCTACGGGGTGTCGGAAGAATTGTTGCATACGATCAATGAAATTACTCCGGCTGAACAAATGG
>OMCA01001503.1_pt1 | contig 10810 bp, 7 predicted proteins | sample 1673621 | NCBI WGS metagenome assembly OMCA01 (sample SAMEA103958117, study PRJEB25191) | human gut metagenome | biome: human-associated habitat [ENVO:00009003]; feature: intestine environment [ENVO:2100002]; material: feces | place: Germany | collected 2013/2015
AGGTAAGCGCTGCGTCAATCAATTCATTTTGTTTCCCGCTCAGCCATTCTACTTCCGGTTTCGAGAAATGGGTACAAACCCACAGTGCCTGGTAAGAGACGATGCTGTCCTCATCATATATCAGCCGGTAGATTTCTTCTCTGAGGCGTTCGTCGTCTTGTATGTAATGAAGTATCTCTCTGATATTCTCGATGTGTACACGTTCGGATAGTCTTGCACGCAGGTTCATATGGCTCTCATTTTTGGGGGGAATGAGTTGTTTTTACTTGTTGCCGTTCTCTGCTTCCGGCAGTTGCAGATGGAGAATCGGATAAGGCTTGCCCATACCGTCTGTTTCATCTCGGCCTATGATCCGGAATCCCATGCGGGCGAGTTCTGCCCTGCCGTCGCGCAGGCTCTTGGCTTCGAGCGTGCACCCCGAGGTGTTGTCCTTGGGGTAGAAATAGAGTATCGTGCGTTGTCCCTTCAGGTCGGCCAGCGTCAGCGCCGCACCGTCCTGGGTCGTGGACTTGAAATCCGGGGCCATATCCCCTACCTTGACAATGTAGCCCGTACTGTCGGCTACCACCTTCTCCTGTGCCATCAATGCGCTGCACACGAGCAATAAAGACGCTATCAGAATATTTACTCTTGTTTTCATGCCTACAAATATAGTAAATAGGAATGTCTTGCACAACTAACAGGGAAAGGAAAAGGCATAAAAAAACAGAAGCACATCGTTGCATGTGCTTCTGTTCTGAGGTACCTGGCAGATTCGAACTGCCGTACACGGTTTTGCAGACCGCTGACTAAGCCACTCATCCAAGGTACCGTTTTGTTTCAGCGAAACTCTCTTGTTTCTCGATTGCGGTTGCAAAGGTAATGCATTTTTTCTAATTACCAACTATCCGCAGCATTTTTTCTTCGATATTTTTTGGTTTTTACCACAAGCCGAACGCTTCTCATCGTATAATCTCTTTATGTCACAGCCCGTTACACAGTTTGCACACGGATTGTTTTTTTCATTCATCCGGCGAAAAAACATACGAATCCGTCGGGCTATCCAGTACAGACAGCACAAAAGTAGCAGTGCTACTACCCATTCTTGCCAATGGCTCATAGCAACAGTCCTCCCACCTGATGAACAACAAAGGCTACAATCCAGGCAAGCACTGTGGTGTATACTGCCGTAAACAGTCCCCACTTCCAGCTTCCCGACTCTCCCTTAATGGCCGCCAGTGTGGCTATACAGGGGAAGTATATCAGGACGAAGACCATATAACAGAAGGCTACCAGCGGGGTGATCGGTATGCGTTCGCCCAGACTGGCGGCGTCGGCCTCGGCATCGTCCGTGTAGAGTATACCCAAGGTACTTACGACCAGTTCCTTCGCTCCTACACCGGAAAGTATACCTACTCCCAACTTCCAGTCGAATCCCAGCGGCTCAATGACCGGTTCTATTGCTTTTCCTATCATACCGATGTACGAGTTTTCTTGCTGTTCGGCTACCGTGCTGTACGAATCGTGGCTGGGATAATACCCCAATGCCCAGATGACAATCGACGCTACCATGATGATACCTCCCATCTTGCGCAGATACTGGGCACCTTTCTCCCACGTATGGCGGAAGATGGACTTCGAAGTAGGAAGGCGGTAAGGAGGCAATTCCATGACGAACGGAGTATCGTCGCCCTTGACCAGGAATCGGCTGAAGAGGCGCGCCATCAGCACGGCCAGCAGGATGCCGATGGCATAGATGGCCAGCATGACCAGACTGGCGTTGTGGGGGAAGAAGGCTCCTACCAGTACCAGATAGATGGGCAGACGGGCACTGCACGACATCAGCGGAGTGATGAGCATGGTGATAAGGCGGCTCTTGCGGTTCTCGATGGTGCGCGATGCCATGATGGCCGGCACGTTACAGCCAAAGCCCATGATGAGCGGTATGAACGACTTCCCGTGCAACCCCATCTTGTGCATGATCTTGTCCATGATGAATGCCGCACGCGCCATGTAGCCCGAGTCTTCCATCAGCGAAATGAAGAAATACAGTATCAGGATGTTGGGCAGGAAGACAATCACACCGCCCACACCGCCTATTATTCCGTCGACCAGCATGTCCTTCAGTGGTCCTTCGGCCATGTTGTTGCGTATCAGACCACCTAACGCGTCGACCAGCCATTCGATGCCTTGCATCGGATATTCACCCAGTACGAACGTTGCCTGAAACATGATGTAAAGGAACAGGAAGAAAATAGGATATCCCCAGATGCGGTGGGTGACGATGGAGTCGATAACGCGGGTGGTGCGTTCGCGGTCCATGTGGTTATCGACGTACGTCTCCTTCAAGGCACCCGATATGAATCCGTACTTCGCATCCGTGATAGCCTGCTCACTGTCTTCACCGATGGAGTTGCGCAGGCGTTGCTCTTCTTTGTCGCGCACATTCAGTATGTCCTGTCCGTTGGGCAGGTCGGCCACCATCTTCTCCAGTTCCTTGTCGTTCTCCAGCAGCTTGATGGCCAGAAAACGGGTCGAATACTTGTGGCGGATATTTTCGTTGACGCTGATGATGCGCTTCACCTCGTCGATGCTTCGCTCCAGTTCGGGACCGTGGTTGATGTGGATGTGGCGGAAGAAGCCGTTGGGATGTTCGTGTTCTTCCTTGTGGCTGCCATAGTCATGGTCGGGCACGTATTCCTTGTGCCAGTTTCGCAGGTCGTTCAGGATGTCGGGCCGTATTTTTCCGTCCTTGCCCAGAAAGTCTCCTCCTTCGTACATGCCGATGATGACATGGAACAAGGTGTCGACCCCCTTGCTGGTACGGCATACGGTGGGCACCATCGGCACACCGATCAGTTCGCTCAGCTTCAGGTAGTCGAGGGTATTTCCGCTGGCTTCCAGCTCGTCGAACATGTTGAGCGCAATGACCATGCGCACGTTCATGTCTATCAGCTGGGTGGTAAGATAGAGGTTACGCTCCAGATTCGAAGCATCGACCACGTTGATGATGATGTCGGGCGTTTCGTCGATGATGTGGCGGCGTACGTATATCTCTTCGGGAGAGTAAGCCGAGAGGGAGTACGTGCCCGGCAGGTCGACGATGCGGAAGTGATAACCCTGAAAGTCGAAATAGCCTTCCTTGGCATCGACCGTAACGCCGCTATAGTTGCCCACATGCTCGTGCGAACCGGATGCGATGTTGAACAAGGACGTCTTGCCGCAGTTCGGATTGCCGACCAGGGCCACGTTGATGGTACGGCGTTTACCCAGCGCGATGCGCTTCATCTCTTCATCACTCAGGTGAATGTCTTCGCTGACGCCCTTATGATAGTCCAGCCCGACGGACTGTTCCCTGGCTTCCTGTTCGCTGACTACCTCAATCATTTCGGCTTCCTGCCGGCGCAACGAGATTTCGTATCCCAGCACCCGGTATTTGATAGGGTCTCTCAGCGGAGCATTCAGAACTACCTCCACGGTCTTGCCTTTGATGAAGCCCATTTCCACAATCCGCTTGCGGAAACCACCGTGGCCTAACACTTTCACTATCACACCTTTCTCACCGGTCTTCAGTTCGGATAAACGCATAACTTCTATATTTCGTCTTAATTATACCACATTTTCCGCCCACAAAGATAGTTCATTCAGCGGTAGCCTACAAATAATTTAGAATGTTTTTAAATAACCGTTACTTTTCGGCCAGCGGTTACCATCGTGACAGGCGCATCCGGCAAGCATATATCTTTACAAGCAATATAGAGAAAAGTACCTTTGTATGCCGAGTATACCTAAGTATACGACTGAGATACCCTAAGTATACGACAGAGATAGCCTAAGTATACGACAGAGGCACCCTAAGTATACGACTGTGACAGACCAGTGCTGAAGGATTAGCAGAAAGCGCATACACAACTGATACACAACAACTTACACACCAATCGTCACAAAAGTAATAAATATAAACTAACAGAGCGATACGAAAAGCGAAATTCTATCGTATATTTGCTGCATGATAACAGGAAAAGTAAAGCAATACATCGAGAAGGAACAGCTTTTCGCCCCGCACGAGAAGCTGCTTGTAGCCTTGAGTGGCGGTGCCGACTCCGTGGCGCTGCTGAGAGTGCTGCTGCAACTGGGCTATTCGTGCGAGGCCGCACACTGCAACTTCCACCTGCGCGGAGCCGAATCGGACCGCGACGAGAACTTTGTACGCCAGTTGTGCCTCCGGCTGCAAGTGCCGCTGCACGTCACCCACTTCGACACCACGCAGGTTGCCGCCCAGCGGCATATCTCCATCGAAATGGCTGCCCGCGAACTGCGCTACGAATGGTTCGAACAGACACGCCTTGCCTGCGGAGCCGACCTCATCGCCGTGGCCCATCATGGCGACGACAGCGTAGAAACCTTTCTGCTGAACCTGATACGTGGCACCGGCATCAACGGACTGCGAGGCATACGCGCCCGGAACGGCCGCATCGTACGCCCCCTGCTTTGCCTGTCGCGGACGGACATCACCGACTACCTGCACGGCATCGGCCAGGACTACGTCACCGACAGCACCAACCTGCACGACGAATATACGCGCAACAAAATACGCCTGAACATCCTGCCACTGCTACAGCAAATCAATCCCTCGGTGAAAGAAAGTATCCTGCAAACCGCCCGCCACCTAGACGACACCTATTATATATATAAGAAAGGTATAGACGAAGGACGGCAGCGCGTGTACGACGGCAGCCAAATCAGCATCCCTCTGCTGCTACAGGAACCTTCGCCCGCCACACTGCTGTTCGAGCTGCTGGCTCCGCTGGGCTTTAACCACGCACAAATCGACGACATCTTTGCTTCGCTCACAGGACAGTCGGGAAAAGTATTCATCGCTCCCGAATGGAAAGTCGTGAAGGACCGCGAATACCTGCTCATCGAGAACCGGCAACACACGGCCCGTCCACCCCAGTTGCAAACCGAAGAACAGGATTACTACCCCGGTTTCCCCATCCCCCGCGACAAGAATACCGCTTGCTTCGATGCCGGGAAGATACAACATCCGCTTGACCTGCGCCTATGGAGGCAGGGAGACACGTTTGTCCCCTTCGGCATGAAAGGGAAAAAGAAGGTAAGCGATTATCTGACCGACCGCAAGTTCTCCCTCGTGCAGAAAGAACAGCAGTGGGTGCTGTGTTGTGGCAACAACATCATCTGGCTGGTAGGCGAACGGACAGACAATCGCTACCGGATAGACGAACATACCCGAAAAATACTGATCGTAAAACTGCTTACAAGATAATCCGGTTTTCCTTTTCGCGCTGGAAATAGGTGGAAAGCATCTCGGCAAACGGCGTATCGTAACTGCGGACCTTTTGCGGGCATCCCTTCACGCAGGCACAACAGCGGATGCACTTATCGGCCAGCGTATGACACTCGTCACCCTTCACTATAGCACCGGCGGGGCAATGCTTCGCGCAGTAGCCACAGTGGTTGCAACGCTCCGCATCCACCTCGGGCGTACGCGGCATAGGCATCCCACTCTTACGCAGCTTCACAACCTTACGCACAAAGCGCAACAGGGGGAAGAACGGCTGGCGCGGCCGCAAAATCTTCGTCACGTCCACCGGATACAAATGTTCCATATCGGCCGCCGAAGCAATCTTCGTCTGCAACTTCATGCCGAACTGTTCGGCATACTCTACATCAGCCGCGTCCGGACGCCCCGCCGCAATGGGGTATTGCTCATTGCTGTACGAATGTTCACCAATAAACGTGCCGCCCGCAATCACCTTGAATCCGCGCGCCGACACAAAAGCGTCAAGTTCTTGCAAAGCCTTTTCGTATGCACGGTTTCCGTACACAACCACAACCACTGCCGGAGCCCCTTCGTCCGAACGTATGTCCTTCATACGCTCCAGTGCCAGCGGAGCCACATGGCCTCCGTACACCGGCACCGCAAACACGGCAAGCGCCTGACGCGGAACCGTCAACGATTTCTCCGTCTCCAGCGTCACGTCTGCCACAGTCACACGCTCGATACCCGTTCCACTGACAATCGCTTCGGCCACCCGTCTGGATGTGCCTGTAGGCGAAAAAGTTATCTGATAAACGTCCTTTATATCCATTTGCAAAATAATTTATAGGTTGAAAAACAGTAAGGCAAAGGTAAAGTTTTAAAATTAAAAAAACACAATCCGTTTACAAAACCAAAAATAATTATTATCTTTGTGCCGTTGAAAGATGCGGAAATATCCTGTTGCGGCAGGAAATGCCTGTCTGATTTCCGATTCAATATAACATATCCCAATTAAATCATAAAAATATAAGGTACATTGCCGACGTTGCCCCAACAAACAGAGCAGCTTGGCGACTGTAATCTTTCAAAACTAGAATTTTAACCAATCACACATATACTATATGTATAACATTATTCAATTAAACGACAAAAGTCTGTCGGAACTACAAGCTATTGCCAAAGAATTAGGTATCAAAAAAACAGATTCGCTCAAGAAAGAAGATCTGGTTTACAAAATACTTGATGAGCAAGCCATTGCCGGTGCTACCAAAAAAGTAGCAGCAGACAAGCTGAAAGAAGAGCGTAAAGTAGAAAAACAAAAACGCCCACGCTCCAACAAGAAGGAAAATAGCGAGAAAACGCCCGCAACCAATAAAAACGAAGAAACAGCCAATAAAGAAAACACTAAAAAGGCCAACAAAGCTGAAAAAGCCCCAAGCGAAGTAAGCATCCAAGTTGCCACCACCACAACAGCCCCGAAAGCTGACGAAGAAACAACCGACCAGGCAGCAAGCGCCGAAAACGCAGAAGCATCCACCGCTGCCAAACGACGCGGACGGCCACGCAAAGCCAAATCGGAAACCACTGCCGACAAAGAGACAACAGTCGCACCGGCTGACGAACCGGAAATAAAGCCTGAAACGCAGCAACCTGAAGCAGAAAGCATCAAAGAAAAGAATGCCGTACAGGACGAAAGCCCCATCATAGCCGAAGCCAACGACGACTTTATCCCCATAGAAGACCTTCCTACAGATAAATTCGAGCTCCCGTCCGAGTTGATCGGAAAGTTCGAGGCTACCAAAGCCGAACCTCCTGTACCTGCTGCCGAACCGGTGCAGACGCCTCAGCCTCAGCAACAGCGTCCCCGCATCCGTCAGCGCGACAACAACCGTAACAACAATAATAACAACAACAATAATAACAACAATCAGCGTCAGGCACAACAACGTCCTGCACAACAGCAAAATACAAACGAAAACGCTGCTGCACAGGAACGCAAACAGCCCGAACGCGAGAAAGCATACGAATTCGACGACATCCTGACCGGTACCGGCGTACTGGAAATTATGCAAGACGGATACGGATTCCTGCGCTCGTCCGATTACAACTACCTGTCATCGCCCGACGACATCTACGTATCACAATCCCAAATCAAACTCTTCGGTCTGAAGACTGGTGATGTGGTCGACGGTGTTATCCGTCCTCCCAAGGAAGGTGAAAAATATTTCCCGCTGGTTAAGGTCTCTAAGATCAACGGACGCGACCCGGCATTCATACGCGACCGCGTGCCGTTCGAACACCTTACCCCACTCTTCCCCGATGAAAAGTTCAAGTTGTGCAAAGGCGGTTACTCCGACTCTTTATCAGCCCGTGTAGTCGACCTCTTTGCTCCCATCGGAAAGGGACAGCGTGCTCTTATCGTAGCACAGCCCAAGACGGGTAAGACCATCCTGATGAAAGACATTGCCAACGCCATCGCCGCCAACCATCCGGAAGTATACATGATCATGCTGCTCATCGACGAGCGCCCGGAAGAAGTAACCGACATGGCACGTACGGTCAATGCCGAGGTCATCGCTTCTACCTTCGACGAACCGGCCGAACGCCACGTCAAGATTGCCGGCATCGTATTGGAGAAAGCCAAACGACTGGTAGAATGCGGACACGATGTTGTCATCTTCCTCGATTCTATCACCCGACTGGCCCGCGCCTACAACACCGTATCACCGGCTTCTGGTAAAGTGCTTTCGGGAGGTGTCGACGCCAATGCATTGCACAAGCCTAAACGCTTCTTCGGTGCCGCACGTAACATCGAAGGCGGTGGTTCGCTTACTATCCTGGCCACAGCACTTATCGACACGGGATCGAAGATGGACGAGGTAATCTTTGAAGAATTCAAAGGTACAGGTAACATGGAGTTGCAACTCGATCGCAACCTGTCCAACAAGCGTATCTTCCCGGCTGTCAACATCGTTGCATCGAGCACTCGTCGCGACGACCTGCTTCAGGACAAGCAGACACTCGACCGCATGTGGATTCTACGCAAGTACTTGGCCGACATGACTCCGATAGAAGCCATGGACTTCGTAAAAGACCGTCTGGAGAAAACCAAAGACAACGACGAGTTCCTGATGAGTATGAACAGCTGATACAAAGACAGCCTATCGTCGAAATATTAACGAATACGTATAATCTGAAATTACACTGATATTATGTTCGATAATCTAAGTGAAAGACTCGAAAGATCATTCAAGATTCTGAAAGGTGAAGGCAAAATCACCGAAATTAACGTGGCGGAGACGCTGAAAGATGTACGTAAGGCATTGCTTGATGCCGACGTTAACTACAAGGTTGCGAAAACTTTCACTGACACGGTGAAAGAAAAAGCCATCGGTCAGAATGTACTTACGGCTGTGAAGCCAAGCCAGTTGATGGTGAAGATTGTGCACGACGAACTGACTCAGTTAATGGGTGGTGAAACTGTAGAAATCAACCTCGAATCCCGTCCGGCAGTTATTCTGATGTCAGGTCTGCAAGGTTCGGGTAAGACCACTTTCTCGGGTAAGCTGGCCCGCATGCTGAAAACCAAGAAGAACCGTAAGCCGCTGTTGGTGGCTTGTGACGTCTATCGTCCCGCTGCTATCGAACAGTTAAGAGTATTGGGAGAACAAATCGAGGTTCCTGTATATAGTGAGTTGGACAGCAAGAATCCGGTGCAGATTGCATTGAACGCTATTCATGAAGCAAAAGCGAAAGGATATGATTTGGTCATTGTCGATACAGCCGGCCGTCTGGCTATCGATGAGCAGATGATGAACGAGATTGAGGCTATCAAGAAAGCGATAAATCCGGATGAAACTTTGTTTGTGGTCGATTCAATGACCGGTCAGGATGCGGTGAATACAGCTCGTGAGTTTAATGAACGTCTGGACTTTAACGGCGTCGTGCTGACCAAGTTGGATGGTGACACCCGTGGCGGTGCTGCTCTTTCTATCCGTACCGTGGTAAACAAGCCTATCAAGTTTGTGGGTACCGGCGAAAAGTTGGATGCTATCGACCAGTTCCATCCTGCACGTATGGCAGACCGTATTCTCGGCATGGGTGATATCGTGTCTTTGGTAGAGCGTGCGCAGGAGCAATATGACGAGGAAGAGGCAAAGCGTCTTCAGAAGAAGATTGCCAAGAATCAGTTCGACTTTAATGATTTCTTGAGCCAGATTCATCAGATTAAGAAGATGGGTAATTTGAAAGAACTTGCATCCATGATTCCGGGTGTGGGGAAAGCTATCAAAGATATTGATATCGATGATAATGCGTTCAAGAGTATTGAAGCGATTATTTATTCCATGACTCCGCAGGAACGTACAAATCCTGAAATTCTGAACGGAACGCGCCGTACACGTATAGCCAAAGGTAGTGGAACCAGCATTCAGGAGGTAAACCGTCTGTTGAAACAGTTTGACCAGACTCGCAAGATGATGAAGATGGTGACCGGCAGTAAGATGGGTAAGATGATGCCGAAACTTAAAAAGTGATGCTTAAATAAACAGATAAGGGAGAAAGTGTGAAACTTTCTCCTTTTTTTATTATGCTGCATGGCTGATTTATACTACATTTGTTGCTCAATGAATAATTTATAAGTAAATAGATAGTATGCAACTAATTGATGGAAAAGCTATTTCGGAACTGGTGAAGCAGGAAATTGCTGCGGAAGTTGCCGAAATCGTGGCTAAAGGTGGCAAGCGTCCCCATTTAGCTGCAATTCTCGTCGGACACGACGGAGGAAGTGAAACATACGTAGCGGCCAAGGTAAAGGCTTGTGAGGTATGTGGTTTCAAATCCAGTCTGATTCGCTATGAAGCGGATGTGACGGAAGAAGAATTATTGGCAAAGGTCAGAGAACTGAATGAGGATGCTGACGTGGATGGTTTCATTGTACAGCTCCCTTTGCCGAAACATATTTCCGAGCAGAAAGTGATTGAAACCATTGACTATCGGAAAGATGTGGATGGTTTTCACCCTATCAATGTAGGCCGTATGTCCATTGGTCTTCCTTGCTATGTATCTGCTACTCCTAACGGTATTCTTGAATTGCTGAAGCGTTACAACATTGAAACCCAAGGAAAAAAATGTGTGGTATTGGGCCGCAGTAACATTGTAGGTAAGCCTATGGCAAGTCTGATGATGCAGAAAGCTTATCCGGGTGATGCCACTGTAACTGTTTGCCACAGCCGCAGCAAGGATCTGGTAAAAGAATGCCAAGAAGCCGATATCATTATCGCTGCTTTGGGACAACCTAATTTCGTAAAAGCCGAAATGGTGAAAGAAGGCGCGGTAGTAATCGACGTAGGTACCACCCGCGTACCGGATTCCACTAAAAAATCCGGGTTCAAACTGACAGGTGATGTTAAGTTCGACGAAGTGGCACCCAAATGCTCCTACATCACTCCGGTACCAGGTGGTGTCGGACCGATGACGATTGTATCGTTAATGAAAAATACACTTTTAGCCGGCAAAAAAGCTATTTATAAGTAAAGGATATTGCTT
>OMCA01001506.1_pt1 | contig 10795 bp, 9 predicted proteins | sample 1673621 | NCBI WGS metagenome assembly OMCA01 (sample SAMEA103958117, study PRJEB25191) | human gut metagenome | biome: human-associated habitat [ENVO:00009003]; feature: intestine environment [ENVO:2100002]; material: feces | place: Germany | collected 2013/2015
ATTATTATAAGATAAAATCAAGAAAGATAGAAAAATTCATTCATGAAAAGGTCGACTACATTGGAGGAGATGATGGTGATATTTTATTGTTGAAACAGTATTTAGGTGTCTCTAAAAAAAAATTTAAATCATTTGCTTATCCTTATGATGCTATTTTAGGAGAAAAGTTGAAACAATGTAGGGTTAACGAACAATCGAAATGTATTCTTTGCGGAAATTCAGCATCTTATACGAATAATCAAGAATATGTTTTGAATTTTTTGAAGAGAATGGAGGTTGATAGTTCTTATAAAATAAAAATGCCGTTAAGCTATGGAGGAGATAAAGAGTATATATCTTCAATAATAGAAAAGGGCAGGCAGTATTTTGGAGAGAACTATATTCCTATATTAGATTTTTTACCGTTAGATCAGTATAATCAATTATTTATAGATGCAAGAATATGTATATATGGGTCTTGGCGTCAAGAAGCGTTTGGTAATATAATTATTGCTCTATATTTAGGCTCAAAAATCTATATGTCTAGAAATAATCCTTTAACTGGCTCTTTAAGGGAATTAGGTTTTTCTTTTTTTGTTATTGAAGAGGCTACTCAAGAATCTTTCTTTGAACCTTTATCAGAATTAGATAAAGAAAAGAATAGAGAGTTGATTATTGATTTATATTCTTTAGAAAGACGACAAAAACTAATAATACAGTATTTTTCTGATAGAGATTAATAAAATGAGTACTCAATTTATTTATACATCTATCGTTCTAGTTGTATTTATACTTACTCAAATCTTAAGTTTATCTACTTCTATAAGATTGAAAGAGGGTAGTATAATAAAAAAAAAGTTTTCTACTACACTTTTTTATTTATCTTTCTTTGTGTTGTGTTTTTTTGTTTGTTTTACCGATTCTGGAGCAGATTATATCAATTATTATCAGGGGATTGAAAATGAAACGACGTTGACTGGAGTGTGGAACATGGAGGATGGTGAGCCATTATTTGCCTTTTGGTCATATTTAGGAATGAAAATTTTCAATAATGCGCATGTAGTTATTTTTTCGATGAAAGCTGTTGCTTTGCTTTTGATATTTAGAACATTTTATATTTTAAGACTTTATATAGATATTCCTTTGGCAATTTTTGCATATGTGGCATTATTGTATTTTGATTCTATGTATCTAATTAGTATACATTTGGCTACAGCTTTTGAATTTTATGCATTTGCTTTATTAGTGTTGGGACATAACAAGAAATCTTTTTTTTTCTACATTCTTGCTATTGGGTTACATTTCTCGTCAGTAGTAAGTATATTAACATATATGATCTGCCTTATTTTAGTTGATCGGGAAAAAGTATGTTTGTATAAAATGAGGGCTTTAATTGTTTTTTTTGGTGGGATTATATTATTAAGTAGCTCGTTTTTTCTTATTGAGTATCTGATCTTTGTGGTTCCGGCATTTAGTCGTTATGCGATTTACTTATTTGATGCAGATTCTAATAATAGTGGCATATTTCAATATTTCATATACTTCCCTCCAATTATTGCGTTATATTATTTGTTTTTTAAAGAAAAAGAAAAAACATTATATAAATATTATTCTCTTGTTTTTACAGGTGTAGGTTTTTCTATTGCTATGATTGCTTATCATTTACCAATTTTAACAAGGGTTTATTTCCATTATAGTATAGTGTTTATTCTATTTCTTCCATATGCTATTAATCAAATAAAGATCTCGAGTGTTATAGTTCCTCGAAAAAAAATATTAATTAGTTTTTCAAAGGTGTTTTTGACTATATATTTTGCATTTAGGCTTTTTCTAACTCTTGAGACAAAGCTAGATCCAATGCATACGTCTGAACTATTGTACTATAGATTCTTTATCCCTTTTTCATAAATACGCAAATGAATATTTTAGTTTCAGCACCAGAATACCCCCGTCCTGGTGCACCATATACAGCATTTATTCGTGAGGTAGTTGAAGAAATGGCAAGACAGGGGCATCAAATAACAGTTGTTGCACCTCAGTCAATTACAACTAACCTTAAAAGGAAACTACCGTTTCTTCCTCAAGAGTATACTTATAATATTGAACATAATGGTAATATATATAAGATACAAGTTTTGAGACCTTATGTAATAACGGTGGGGGAGGGAAGATTTGTTGCACAATCTGCTAAGTTATGTAGATGGATTGTTTGTAAAGCATTGAATAAGTTGAATTTTAAAATAGATGTTGTTTATTCACACTTTTGGAGTTCGGCATACAATGTATTACCTTTTGCTCAAAAAATTAATGCTTCATTTTTTGTTGCGTCTGGTGAGGATGTTATAAATATGACAAAATGGTCTGGGAAAGATTTTGTAAGTCAGGTTTGTGAGTATACCAAGGGCGTAATATGTGTGTCAACAAAAAATAAAAATGAAAGTGTAAATTTGGGCTTAACTGTTCCAATAAAATGTATCATATTACCTAATGCAGTCAATCCTCAATATTTTTATAAGCAAGATAAATGGAAATTGAGGAAAAAATACAGCTTTCCTCAAGATGCTTTTATTATTGCTTTTTGCGGTCGTTTTAATAATCGTAAAGGTGTGATGCGTCTTAATGATGCGTTGAATATGATAAATAATCTAAATATTAAAGCAATATTAATAGGTAGTTTAGTAGAGAATGAAAGGAATATACCCAATTATTCAGGAATTATTCATATGGGACAAGTGGAACATGATGTAATTGCTGAATATTTGAATTGTGCTGATATTTTTGTTTCTCCTACACTTGCTGAAGGATGTTCAAATTCTATTGTGGAAGCAATGGCTTGTGGCTTACCAATTATTTCTTCCGATTTACCATTTAATCATGACATTTTAGATGAGAAAAATTCAATTCTTCTGGATCCTGTGGAGGTAAATGAAATAGCTTTGGCTATTCAAAAACTTTATAATAATCGCGAGCTTGTACGACAAATGGGAGAAGAATCCTTGAATCGAGCGAAGGGCTTAAATATTTATGATAGAGTATCTAAGATATTAGCTTTTATTACTTTGTGTAAATAGTGATTCTTAGAGAAGAACAGAGGTGTGATAGTAAAATATTTTTCGGAGAAAATTGGGGATTTGTTTTTATATGAATAAAATAATAGTAATAGGCGGTATTCATCATAATACTTTAGGGGTTGTACGTTCTTTAGGAAAGGCAGGTTTAACAGATAATATAATTTTGTTAAACGTGTCTCTCAATGATAGTTTTGTAGGAAAGTCAAAATATGTACGGAAGGAGAATGTTTATAGAGTGCAAGATGAGAAAGATATAGTGGATAAGGTATACTGCATAGCAATAACCCAGAAAGAAAAACCTGTGATAATATGCTGTGGAGATTCATTTATTAATGTGATTGATGATGCATATGATTTTTTAGCTCCATATTGTATTCTTCCCACAGCAGGTGAGCAAAGTCGTATTTCGTATTTTTTGGATAAAGAAATACAGTGTACGTTGGCTGAAAAGTGTGGTTTGAAAGTTCCGTTGCACTTTCTCTTAAGAGATAGGAATAAACTTGATTTAACCCAACTTCCTTATCCTTGTATTGTAAAGCCAATGAATAGTATTGTAGGGCAAAAATCAGATATTGTGATTTGCTCAACGAAAAAGGATTTGGAAAACTATTTGTCAGATAAAAAATCGTATAGTTTGCATCTCGAAGAATACATTGTTAAAACAATGGAATTTCAATTGATAGGTTGTTCATTGGAGCAGAAAATTATTATTCCTGGTTACACCATAATTATTCGTCAGCCTAATAATACGAATACAGGCTATCTTAAGTATTTGCCTATTCAGGATGGAGTAGTGCCTGTTACACTCATAGAAAAGGTGGAGAAATTTATTCGTGAAATAGGATATAAAGGTTTATTTAGCGTGGAGTTTATTAGAGATGCTGTTGGAAATGATTATTTCTTAGAAATAAATATGCGTAACGATGGTAATGCTTATTGTGTGCAATGTGCGGGAGTGAACTTGCCCAATATTTGGTATAAGTATGCTGCCAATCCGCAGGCTGAGATAAAGGAGTCGGTCGTTTTTGAACGTCCTATTTATTTGATGCCTGAATTTAATGACATACGTAATATTTTCAAAGTAGGTGTGATGCAATGGATGAGAGAATGTTTCACTGCTGATACTCATACGATTTTTGATAAATATGATTTAGCTCCATTTTTTTATGCTTTATATTCAAAGGTCAAGAGAAAAATTGTAGGATAAATGAAACAACATTACTTAGTTCGTCTCGATGATGCTTGTCCGCAAATGAATAAACAAAAGTGGCAACGCGTAGAAAATATTTTAGATAAATATAGGATAAAACCGATGGTAGGCATAATTCCTCATAATGAGGATCCCTTGACCTGCATTGATATGACAGATACAGACTTTACAGCCAAAGCATTAAATTGGCAAAATAAAGGATGGACGATAGCTCTACATGGATATAATCATGTGTGTACTACAGCTATAGGGGGAATTAACCCTGTACATAAATGCTCAGAGTTTGCTGGACTTTCATTAGCAGAACAAAAAGAGAAAATTTCAAAGGGTTATAGAACTTTGATTTCAATGGGGTTATTCCCGAAATATTTTTTTGCTCCCAGCCATACCTATGATGAAAATACTTTAAAGGCCCTTGAAGAAGTAACTCCCATTCGGAGTATAAGTGATACGATAGCTTTACAACCTTATAAACAAGGCGTATTTACTGTGATTCCATGCCAGATGGGACAATTTCGTAAACCTCCTATAGGAGGTTACTGGACTTTTTGTTTCCATCCTAATGGAATGTCTGATGCTGCATTTAATATTTTTGAGTGTTTTATTAAAACAAATCTTGAACATTTTATCAGTTTTAGTGATATTGATATGAGTAAGGTTGGAAGGAAGTCTATTGTAGACAGATTACTTTCTTCTGTGTATTTCACTTCTAGAAAAATAAGAGGTTGAAGGAGGTTATACAGCTTTTTATAGAAATAGTATGATATTTAGAGGCATTGTCATCTTGATGATATTTTCTACATTATGTTCAACTATTATCTTTAGAATGATTATACTGATCTTTATGTCTTGTGTTAATTTTACTGTCGGCAAACATACGTTTTGTGGTAATCTGATGAAACTGTTGGAGTAATTTGGAGAATATTTGTTGAATATGTGGTATCTATATACCTATTTCACTTATAGGTATTTCGATTTTACAATTTATAGGTTGGAGCTTCTGTTATTTATGTTTTCTGCTGCAGTAAATAGTTATGTGTTATCCGGACTGTTTGGTGAAATTTTTAATCTGATTGAAAATATAATAAGAAAGTGAGATTATTACATATTATACCATCTCTTGAAATAGGTGGTGCGCAGCGTTTGCTCTCTGATTTATTGCCTTTGCAGAAATTGAATAATGATGTAAAGCTACTGGTGTTTAAGTCAATGGATACAGCTTTTCAAAAGTCTATAGAAACAAATGGTGTTGAGATTATAGATTTGCATTGTAAAAACTTTCATAATCCATTTGTTGTAAAAAAAATGCTACCATATATGAAAGAATGTGATATAGTGCATGTACATTTGTTCCCTGCTCTTTATTGGGTGGCAATGGCTGCAAGTTATAATAAGAAAATTAAGTTGGTTTATACAGAACATTCAACTCATAATAGACGTAGAGATAAAGTTTGGTTTGAGCCAATAGAATATTATATCTACAGTAAATATGATAGATTGATTAGTATAAGCCAACAGACACAAGATAACCTGATGGAATGGCTGAAAGCTAAAAAGGACGATAAACGCTTTCTGGTGATAGAGAATGGTGTAAACTTATCGCTTTTTTCTTCTGTAATACCGATTGCTAATAAAAGGAAGCAGATCATTATGGTATCACGTTTTGCCTCAATGAAAGATCAGGAAACGGTAATTCAAGCAATGGCAGACGTAAATGAAGATGCAGAGTTGATTCTTGTAGGTGACGGTTCTGAAAGAAAGCATTGTGAAGAAGTTACACGAAAATTGGGCTTAACAGACAGAGTACGATTCTTAGGTGCAAGAAGCGACATTCCTAAGTTAGTGTCACAATCATATATCGGTGTGCAATCATCTATTTGGGAAGGATTTGGTTTGACTGCTGTGGAACTTATGGCTGCACATAAGCCTGTGGTAGCAACAAATGTGAATGGCTTGAAACAGGTGGTAGAAGGTGCTGGATGCCTATTTGAAGTAGGTGATTCTAAGACTTTGGCTTTTCATTTAAACAAGTTGCTGAAAGATAAATCTCTTTATACAACTTTGGCTGATAGATGTTATGAACGAGCAAAACAATATGATATTAAGAATATGGTAATACGCTATCAGGAAGTTTATGAAGGACTATGAATAAAAAAAAAGTTAGAGACTATTTGCGTCTCATAACGGCTATGCTGTGGACGTGGATATATATACCTCATATTTGTATATATTATTTTTTTATAGGTAAAAGTAGGGGTAAAAGTGCGATAACACAAGATGTCAAGAAAATGGCGGAGCGGATAAGCATCAATATCCGAGGTGTATGGGCATTATTGTATTTTCTTCATAATGACGCTTACTTCCGTTCATTATTCTATTATCGTATAGGGCCGATAAACTCTTTGTTGATAAGCTGGTATAGACCTGGTGATCGACATTTTATTATATCCAGTACATTGAAAATGGGAGAGGGATGTTTGATTGCGCATCCCTATGCCACAATTCTTAATGCTGATACGATAGGAAAGAATTTCAACTGTCGGCATTGTACAACATTAGGTGAAACATCAAAAGGCCGTCCTGTTATTGGCGATAATGTAACTTTGGGTGCTACGGTGACGATTATTGGAAATGTAAATATTGGTGATAATGTAATAGTGGGTGCTGGTAGTGTCGTTGTGAAGGATGTTCCTTCAAATTGTGTGGTAGCAGGTAATCCTGCTAAGATTATAAAGTATATATGATGAAACTGTTTATTGTTGTCAATGTGGATTGGTTTTTTCTTTCCCATCGGAAAAACATTGCTTTAAGGGCTCAAAAAGTAGGTTACGATGTTACTATTGTAACGAAAGATACCGGTCAGAAACAGAATATCGAAGCTCTGGGTTTAAAGATGATTGATTTACCTATGAATCGTTCAGGACAAAACATTAAAGAGGAATTGTATACGTGTTGGTTTCTGTATCGTCTTTATTGTAGGGAAAGACCTGATCTTGTTCATCATGTAGGTTTAAAAACCATACTGTGGGGAACTCTTGCTGCAAAGTTGTCGAAGGTACACGGAGTGGTCAATGCTGTTAGTGGATTGGGAATTTTTTTCTCTGAGGAAAATAGATCATTGGTTTCGGGGTTTCTCCCTAAGGTACTTCGTTTCTCTCATCAACGTAAAAATATTGCAACGATTTTTCAAAATAAAGAAGATAAAGGTTTATTCTTAAAGAATGGGATTGTAAAAGAAGAGCAGACTTTTATGATAAAAGGTTCAGGGGTAGATTTGAATCAATATTGCTACACTCCTGAATCTAGTGACGGAAAAGTCAAAATTCTGCTTACTGCCCGTATGATTGTGGAAAAGGGAGTTTTTGTTTTGACGGAAGCTGCGTTGAAGTTGAAGGAGCAGTATGTGGATAAAGTTGAGTTTTTGCTTTGTGGGGGATTAGATGATAATCCGAAAGCGATAAAAGAGGAAGAACTGAAGGCGGTGTGTGATGGGGAGTATATTCAGTGGTTAGGATATCGTACAGATGTGTTGGAACTATTGAAATCTTGTAACATAGTAGCATTTCCTTCTTTTTATAAAGAGGGGCTTCCAAAGTCATTGATTGAAGCTGCAGCTGTAGGTCGGCCTATAGTGACCACGAATTCCATTGGATGTAAAGAAGCAGTGGTAGATGGGTATAATGGTTTTTTGATTCCTGTAAAAGACAGTGATGCTTTGGCGGAGAAATTGAAAATCCTTTTTGAAGATGATTGCTTGAGACAGACTATGGGCCGTAACTCACGTATATTGGCTGAAAAGAACTTTTCAATAGAGAATGTAATACAAAAACATCTTGAAATATATAATCAGTTAAGTAAAACATGAAAATATTAGTTACTGGTGCAGCCGGTTTTATAGGCTCTTATGTGTGTAAGTGCCTGCTTGGCCGTGGCAATGAAGTCGTTGGATTAGATAATTTGAATGACTACTATGATGTGAACTTGAAATATGGTCGTTTGGGGACATTGGGTATCTATAAGGAAGATATAGATTGGTATAAGTTTGTAGGAAGTTCTGAATATTCTTCTTTCCGTTTTGTCCGTATGAACCTTGAGGACAAACAGGCTATACGGATGTTGTTTGCCAATGAGCATTTTGATAAAGTAGTAAATCTTGCAGCTCAAGCGGGAGTAAGATACTCTATTGAGAATCCATATGCTTATGTGGAAAGTAATGTAGATGGTTTTCTTAATATCTTGGAAGGTTGTCGTCATTATAAAGTAAAGCATTTAATATATGCTAGTTCCAGTAGTGTATATGGTCTGAATGGTAAAGTTCCTTTTTCGGAAAAAGATAGTATAGCTCATCCGGTGAGTTTATATGCTGCTACGAAGAAGTCTAATGAATTGATGGCTCACACATACAGTCATCTCTATGGCATTCCTTCTACAGGACTTCGTTTTTTTACGGTATATGGTCCTTGGGGGCGCCCTGATATGTCTCCTTTCTTGTTTGCAGATGCGATGTTACATCATCGTCCTATAAAGGTATTTAATAACGGTGATATGCTTCGTGACTTTACTTATATTGATGATATTGTAGAAGGTGTGCTGCGAGTTATAGATCATATCCCATCTCCTGACTCTGACTGGCGGGCAGAGATGCCAGATCCAAGTACTTCCACTGCACCTTACAAGATTTATAACATTGGTAATTCGCATCCTGTGAAATTGATGGATTTTATACAGGCTATAGAAGAGGCGGTTGGTTATCCGGCGGAGAAGATTTTTCTTCCGATGCAACCCGGTGATGTTTATCAGACAAATGCGGATACCACAGCATTGCAAAATGAATTGGGATTTAAACCCGATAAATCTATTAAAGAAGGAGTGAAAGAGACAATAGAGTGGTATCGTTCTTTTTATCAATTATAAAAAGCAAATTTAAGAAATTATGAAAATTGCAATTGTTGGAACTGGTTATGTCGGTTTGGTGACTGGTACATGTTTCTCGGAAATGGGAATAGATGTTACTTGCGTAGATGTACAAGAAAGTAAAATTGAGAATTTGAAGAAAGGAATTATCCCCATTTATGAACCGGGATTGGAGGATATGGTACATCGTAACTATAATGCAGGGCGATTGAACTTTACGACTTGTTTATCAGATTGTCTGGATGATGTAGAGGTGGTGTTTAGCGCTGTAGGGACGCCTCCCGATGAGGATGGAAGTGCAGACTTGAAGTATGTGCTTGAAGTAGCCCGTACCATTGGGCGTAACATGAAAAAGTATGTACTGGTAGTTACTAAGAGTACAGTTCCTGTAGGCACTGCACAGAAAGTAAAAGCTACTATTCAGGAAGAACTTGATAAGCGACATGAGGAGATTGAGTTTGATGTGGCGTCCAATCCTGAATTCCTGAAAGAGGGGGATGCAGTGGATGATTTTATGAAACCGGATCGTGTAGTGGTCGGTGTTGAATCTGAAAAAGCAAAGGACATTATGGAGCGTCTTTATAAACCTTTCATGATGAATAATTATCGTTTGATATTTACAGATATTCCGAGTGCTGAGATGATAAAGTATGCAGCCAATTCAATGTTAGCTACTCGTATCAGTTTTATGAATGACATTGCGAACTTGTGTGAACTGGTAGGTGCAGATGTAAATATGGTACGTAAGGGCATTGGTGCAGATAGTCGTATTGGAAGCAAGTTCCTTTATCCAGGTTGTGGTTACGGTGGATCCTGTTTTCCGAAAGATGTAAAAGCGTTAATAAAAACAGCGGAAAAGAATGGTTATCCGATGCGGGTGCTTGAAGCAGTGGAAGAGGTAAATGAAAAACAAAAGAGTGTTCTTTTCGAAAAGTTGTTGAAGCATTTCAAAGGTGATATAAAAGGCAAACAGGTGGCTATGTGGGGATTGGCGTTCAAGCCGGAAACGGACGATATGCGTGAAGCTCCGGCTTTGGTACTGATAGATAAATTGTTGGAATCCGGTGTGACAGTGAAAGTATATGACCCAATTGCCATGAAGGAGTGTAAACGTAGAGTAGGTGATAAGGTTGTTTATGCTACGGATATGTATGATGCCGTATTGGATGCTGATGCTTTGCTGGTAGTGACCGAATGGAAAGAGTTCAGGATGCCAAGTTGGGGAGTGTTGAAGAAAACAATGAGGCAACCATTAGTGATTGATGGTCGTAATATTTATGATAAGAATGAGTTGCAGGAAATAGGGGTTGAATACACATGTATTGGGAAACTCTAAACTGCAGATGAAAGTATTTTAAGTTGCGTTAATATCTGAAGATTATTTTATCTCCATGAATATACTTATTACCGGAGTTCACGGTTTTGTGGGCTCTAATCTTGTTATTGCCTTAAAAAGACATCATTCCCTTTATGGTCTTGATATTGTCGCTCCTGAAAAGGAGGGAGTGGTAAAGACTTTTGCTTGGAAAGATATTGAAACAACTTCTTTTCCCATGCAACAATTACCCAAGTTTGATGCTATCATACATTTGGCAGGCAAAGCGCATGATACAAAGAATCA
>OMCA01001508.1_pt1 | contig 10783 bp, 5 predicted proteins | sample 1673621 | NCBI WGS metagenome assembly OMCA01 (sample SAMEA103958117, study PRJEB25191) | human gut metagenome | biome: human-associated habitat [ENVO:00009003]; feature: intestine environment [ENVO:2100002]; material: feces | place: Germany | collected 2013/2015
ATCTCCGGTAAGTTATCTTTGGTATAGAAGGCACCAGAGCTTAGTTCCTCATCCTGCAACTTAATTTCCCCACTTACATAATCCGCTACAAAGCCTACCATCAAGCCACTCGGATAAGGCCAGGGTTGGTTTCCGAAATAAGTGATATTATCGACCTCTAAACCCGTTTCCTCACGGACCTCCCGACGCACACACTCTTCCAAGGTCTCGCCAACTTCTAAGAATCCGGCCACTAATCCATGGAAAGTTCCCCGGAAATTACGGGCATGTACCAAAAGAATCGAATCCTCCTTACGGATCAAGACGATCATCGCTGCTGAGATTGTCGGATAAATCTCATGTTTGCAAGAAGGACATTGCTTCATGATCGACGTAGTCTGTACGGTAGGAGTACCACATACCGGGCAGAAACGGCTATGGCTATCCCAATAAAGCAATTGATAAGCCTTACCCGCCTTCTCGTAACACGCTCTCGAGATATAATCCCAAGAGGCACGCAACCCCATATGTACGTAACGGTCATTCCCCTCCACCGGAGTATCTAATTCTGCCGTACGTGCGGGAAGTCCATCCCGGTAATCAACCTCTAGCGTATGAGAAACCGGAACTGGGGGATTCTCGCCATAAGGGATGGTATACGTATCATTCTCTTTCTGAAGCAACAGTTGGTCTTTATAAAAAAGGAACCAATAACAGAGTCTATTTGAAGTTTCCATGCTGATATTTCCGAATTATCTTTCTGTATTTAAAACATCCGCGAACTTACGAATTAAAATCCAATAACGTGCGGAAGCGAACGTGCACCGTGCGAAGGCACACACAATCGTTTCTAAGCATTTTTCTATTATCTTATGATTAGCAGAACGTTACATCGATGGCACATTATTTGCATCTTTTCTAAAAAATGAATATATTTAAAACCTGTTACAATGAAACTAATGATTCGAAACTTACTTTATCTATTCAAGCGGTTTAAGACCGCCGTCGTGTTAAACCTCTTCGGCTTGACAATCGCTTTCGCCGCCTTCCTCCTGATAGTAATGCAGGTGGATTACGAGATGAATTACGATGCCATGCACAGTAAATCGGGCCGAACCTTCCGGCTAGAGGCAAATCACGGAGAATTCGAGCATAACGCCATCCATTGCCTAATGTTTAGCGATGCTTTTGTTAACTCATCCGCTCATATCACGGATTACTCCTACCGTTATCCATTCTACGGAGGAGAACGGTATTGCCAAATCGACGAGGTAGACGATCAAGGAGAAGCGAAAGTCTTTAAGGAAAACTTCCAGCTTTGTCTACCCAATATCTCAGATGTCTTTGATTTCCACATGAAAGAAGGTTCCGTCGAATGCCTATCCATTCCCGGCTCCGTACTCATTCCGGAGAGTGTCGCCAAAAGGCTGTTCGACAAACAATCCGCTATCGGTAAACGTATCCGGATGTCCGGCAGTAGTGGCTGGCAACCTGTAAGTACCACGATACTTACTATTGGGGGTGTCTATAAGGATTTCCCGGGAAATACTACGGTACAAAACCGTATTTACGTCCCGATGGACCAACTGGATCTATTAAAAAGTTCTTGGCAAATGTATGCCAACGAAATATACGTCACGCTAGACGATCCCCTAAATAAAGAGGAGGTATTGGATCATTTCAACAAGACTTTCGATTTCGCTAAAAGCCAAATGGGTTCAGCGCAAGAGATCGCATTACGTCTAACCCCCTTAAAGGATGTTTATTACACACATGATACAACTTTCGACTTTAATCCGAAAGGTCACCGGGAGACAAATTATGTGTTACTGGGTATCGCTTTCCTCATCTTATTCATCGCCGGAATCAATTTTACCAATCTCACAACCTCGTTGATTCCCTTACGATTGAAAACGATCAATACGCACCGGGTATTAGGATGCTCCATCTATAAGTTACGAGCCATCTCACTTATCGAATCGATCGTGATCTGCTTGATATCCTACATTCTCGCCTTATTCATCGTAAACGATTTGTCTTACACACCGATCGCTAATTGGGTAGATGCGGATATACGTCTTAGTCAATACAAAGCCCTGATCCTTCTCACAGCACTGATCGCTATCTTGACAGGTTGCTTGGCGGGACTTTATCCAGCTATACGAAGTACCTCCTATGCGCCAGCCTTGGTACTAAAGGGCTCTTTCGGTCTTAGTCCCAAAGGGAAAAAAGTACGTGTCGCCCTGATCGGTTTCCAATACACGGTATCGATCGCCTTGATTATTGTCACCTTATTCATGGGACTTCAGAACCATTTCATGACCTCTAGCGAGCAACTAGGATTCAATAAAGACCAAGTAGCCATCGTGAACCTGACACCGGAGATCTACGCCAAGCATAAGCCCCAATATATCCAGAAACTTAAAGATTATCCGGGAATAGAGGATGTGGCCTTCTCCGTCTACGAATTATCGAAAGAAGATGACATGATCGATCTCGAATATGCCCGTCATGAAGATAAGGATGTATTCTTCAAGGTATTCTATGCCTCCGAGAATTTCCTTTCCGTCATGGATATCCAAGTAGAGGAAGGAAGGGATTTTACACGGGAGGATTTAAACAAGGCACAAAGTGATTATATCATCAATCCGGCGGCAGAGCGGGATTTCCACTTACATCCCGGAGATCGTTTCAATGATCGTACGGTTCTAGGAGTCAGCAAGGATTTTCGGTTTAACTCTTGCCGGATCGCAAGCTCCCCTTTCGTATTCGCATTGAATAACGATATACCCAATCCTAAATTGGTATCCTATATCCGCTTCAATTCGAAAACGAATTTACAGGAAGCTGTCGCCCACGTCCGGGAAACATTGAAAGAGATCGATCCGACTTTCCCTTTCGAGATCTCTTTCTACAACACCATCTTAAACAATTTATATCAGAAAGAACAAACACTGGGTAAACTAATCTCCCTATTCGGAATAATGGCGATCTTGATCTCTATCGTAGGTGTATTCGGACTCGTGCTATTTGAGACGCAATACCGCCGGAAAGAGATCGGCATCCGCAAGATCAACGGAGCGACTACCGGACAGATTCTTTTGATGTTCAACAAGACTTATATCCAGATCGTCTCCGTTTGCTTCATCATCTCGATCCCAATAGCATGGATAGGAACACAACAGTGGCTAGAGAATTTCGCTTATAAAACACCACTCCATCTTTGGGTCTTCATCGTAGCTTTCCTAATCATTCTCTCGGTTACGATCGGTACCGTTACTTTCCGGAACTGGCAAGCGGCGAATGAGAATCCTGTGAACTCGGTGAAGTCTGAATAAACTCACTCGGAGTGATCCCGTAAATTTCTTTAAAGCAACGGGTAAAATAGTTCGGATCGGAGAAGCCGACCTGAGCAGCTACCTCCCCAATCGAATAAGCGTGCTGCCCCAATAACTCGGCGGCACGCTTTATACGTATATTACGGGTGAATGAGGAAGCGGAGCAACCAGTAGTAGACTTTAATTTCCGAAATAAGCTGGCACGGCTCATCGCCATCTTGGAACAGAAAAGCTCTACATCAAACTCCGGGTCCTGCAAATGAGCCAGAACGACCTTTGTCACTTTCGAAAGAAATTCCTTATCCGGATCGGCGATGGTTTGCTCCGGAGTACGCAAGTCGAACCGATCCCTGAAATATAACTTTAGTTGCTCACTACGTTTGAGCAGATTCTTGATCTTCGCTTTTAAGACAGCAAGACTGAATGGTTTAGGCAGATAATCATCCGCTCCGGCTCCATACCCTTCCAATTGTTGACGTTCTTCCGCTAAAGCAGTCAATAGGATAACCGGTATATGGGCCGTCCGTTCATCCATTTTCAAAGCCTCACAACATTCAATCCCATTCATGACCGGCATCATTACATCCGAGACAATCACGTCCGGTAGGATCTCCATGGCTTTCTCCAAGCCGACCTTTCCGTTTTTCGCTATCACGACCCGGTAATCCGTTTGAAAAGCATTCATCAAATAACGACATAGATCCTCATTATCCTCTACAAACAAAAGCGTTTGTCGTAGATTCTCCGGGACCGGGTTTGTTCCTTCCAATGGAACTGATTCCCGCAAAGATGCCTCTTCCATTTTAGGTTCCGAATACTCCAACCACTCCTCAGGATAAGCCTCTTCCGATATAGGCAAGGCAACCGTAAAAACAGAACCTTTCCCCAATTCACTCTCACATTGAATGGTTGCCTTATGTAACTCCAATAGCTCTTTTGTGTACGCAAGGCCGATCCCCGAACTCTCCGAGCGGCGAAACGCTATCGATTCCCCCTTATAATATTGATCAAAAATATACGGTAACGATTCGGGGGGAATGCCGATTCCACTATCCGTAATTCGTAAAGTCATGACCGCATCGGATGAGCTTTGCTCCAATGAAGCGGAAAAGCTTACCGAACCACCATCCGGCGTATACTTAAATGCGTTCGACAGTAAATTATATAGAACCTGCTCTAGGATATTCTTGTCAAAATAAGCGATTGAGATATCCGGGGCAATCGAATACGTAAACGCGATTTTATAGGAATCGGCCAAAGGAATAAAGGTTTCCGAAATCTCCTTTAAGAATCGACTGAGATCCGCACAAACAATATGCGGGGAAGGAACTCCCCGGGTCAATACCGATAAATCCAGTAATTCATTGACATGCCGAATCAAGCGATTGGTATTCCGGGAGATCGTACGCAAAGTTTCTTTATCTCCACAAGATTCTTCTGAACCGGAATGCCGTTCCAGATCCTCCGTCAATCCCTTGATTATCGTCAGAGGGGTACGAAGCTCATGAGAGACATTCATAAAGAAACGAGTTTTCAACGCATCTTTTTCCTCCAGTTCTTGCTTGGCCTGTTTCAACAGCCGTGTACGTTCTTGTATCTTACGCTCCAACTCGGCTTGGCGAAGCTGATACCAGCGCACCCGGCTCTTATAGGCGATATACAACAGTACGCATACAACCACGAATACCAGCAAAATAAACCACCACGTCCGCCACCAAGGAGGAAAGATCCTGACAGGTTCGGTAATGGGAGCGCTCCAATAGGAACCATTGCCGGAAGTTTCCACCCGAAACACATAGTTTCCCGGTGGTAGACGGTTATATATAGCCGTACGATCGCTGGCGTCCACCTCCCGCCAATCCGTATCATATCCATCCAGACGATACCGGTATCGGATACTACGGGGATGAGAATAATCGAACGCAATAAAACCCACCTGTAAACCTTGCTTCTCACGTGAGTCTCCGATCGTGAGGTTCGTGATTCGCAGAGACTCAGGTATTTTTCTCAAACCGTCCGTTAACTGAACGGGATCAAAAGAAACGATCCCCTCATTACTGCCAAATACAAGTTCACCCGATTTGCGCTTACAGCAAGCGCCACCCATAAACTCATTCGATAATAAACCGTTTGCCGTCGTATAATTAACGATATGCCGGTTTTGTATATCCAAGCGACTCAGCCCTTTATTCGTGCTGACAAACAGGATGCCCGGCTCACCTTCACGGATTCCTCGTACGATATTTCCCGATAAGCCATCCTGTACCGTGAAATGATCAAATCGCCCGGTTCGCTTGTCGTATTGATCCAACCCCGCATTCGTACCGATCCACAAATAACCGGAAGAGTCCACAAACAGACAATGAATATGATTCGACGCAAGGGGATTCATCTCACCCGGTATATATCGATACGTGATAAGTGCTCTCGTCTTCGTATCCCACACCCGAAGCCGCCCCTCATCCGCTCCTCCCCAAAACCAAGATTCTTCGCTCACGCATAAGTTACATAACTCCGACAACGAGTTGATCGGATAATCATAAGAGACTTGGTAATCCGGTATAAAAGGGCGGATTCGGAAATCATCCAGATTCAACCGGTCCGGGTTGGCGTCTTGATAACTGATCCATAGGTTCCGCTCCGAATCCTCACGGATAGAACCTATAATCTTTCCGGATAAAGAGGACGGACTTTTTCGGGGTGAGAAGGTAAAACGCATATCTACCCGGGAAGTCTTATGGTTAATCCGATCTAATCCCCTAGAGGTCGCAACCCAAAGATTCAGGTCCGAATCCTCATAAACGGCTAGGATATGAAGAGAAGACAGATTCTCTTTTTCCGTGTATCCCAAGGTATATCGAAACAAGGAAGGTGTTAAATCCGCATGGCTCACCCCATACGTGGAATGCCCCGCCCACAGATGATCCGAGTCATCCAGAAACAAACAGGTAATCTGGTTACTGCTGATAGAATGTGCGTCTTCCGGCACGTTCCTCAACTGTCCCATTTTCCTCTCCTTCGGAGAATAATAAAAAAGACCTTGATTGAAACGGCTATCATCAAACCAGACCGTTCCGTCCTTACTCTCGAAGATGGATCGCACTTGGCATTCTCCCGTAGGTTCCAGATCCTCCGGCCGGTCAAAGAAATGCTCACATCGCAAGGCAAGCCGGTTCATCCGGCTAATCAAGCTTACCCCCTTATTATGTCCGATCCAGAAATCACCATCACCGGTCTCCAAGAATTGATATACCCGAGTATCCTCACGACCGACAGATTGGAAGATCTCTCGCTCTCCCATATCAAGCGAACGAAAAGCCCCTTCACGTCCCGTACCTAACCACATATAATCAAACCGGTCGATATAGATCGCGTTAACGCCATTCAAATTGCCGGCATTGATATCCTCCCGGTCATTTGTCCGTATCGTATAATCTTGAAAGTGGTTTGTTTCTTTGTCATACAAACTAAAACCAGCTAAAGTCCCTACCCAAAACGAATGATCCGGCGCCGAATACAAACAATTCACAGGAGACGACGAGACTACCGAACCCGCCGGCGAAAGGCGTACCAATTTCTTCTCTTTAGCATCATACTCCAACATCCCGTTCTCCGTACCTATAAAGATATGTCCCGGAACGGAGGCCGAGAAACAAGCAGGACTACCATACACACGTAACTGTTGTCGAAGCCATTCTTTCGTGAAATTCAAAAATGTATCCGAACCTCTGTCATAACGGCTAATCCCACCCGAGGAAAAAAAGATCCAGATACCTCCATCTGAATCCTCGAATAATTTATCGATAGAACTGCTTTGTATACTTTCCGGACAATCCGGTACGGGCAAGAATACTTTAAACGTATATCCATCGTAGCGGTTCAAGCCTTCAGTCGTCCCGACCCAGACATACCCGGTACGATCCTTCAAAATAGAGGTCACCGAAGAAGAAGAAAGCCCGCTATCCATTGTTATCCGGTCAAAAATAACGTTGGTAGCTTGCGTTCTCGTTACCATAAGTACAAACAGCAGTAAAAGGTATATTCTCATCCATTCATCTGATTAATGCCCCAAATATAAAGATTAAGTGGGTGAAAATCACAGAAAACAGAAAGATTGAACGATTTGTACGGTATTATGAAACATATGTCCGGCCCGCTCCCTCCCTATTTCCCTAGCTTTGCGGTATCAATTCTAAAACGAATGTAAAATATGAGAAAACTTTTTCTATCGCTAGTATTCCTTAGCGTGCTACTATCTATCCATGCGAATCCGGGTATTAAAGGAATCGTAATCGATCAAACCACCCGTAAGGCATTAGACTACGCTCACGTTGTATTATATGATGGAAATCATATCGTCGAAGAAGCTATGACTGAAGCGAACGGTTCTTTTCTAATCCAGCCCGTAAAACCGGGAACGTATTCGATCCGTATCCATTTTCTGGGATATGATGTTTATATGGGAGAGGAGTTTATCCTTACAGAGCAGATCAAGGATCTGGGTACTATCCCGATGCGAATGCTTGAGGTAGGCTTACAGGAAGTGGAGGTCGTAGCCAACAAGAAACAAGTCATCTATAAACTGGATAAAAAGATCATCGAGGCTTCTTCCAACCTGCTTTCCTCGGGAGGAACCGCTGTCGATATCCTAGAGAACACGCCTTCCATCCGGGTGAACGCCGAGGGAGAGGTTACCTTCCGGGGGAGTAGCGGATTCACAGTCTACGTAGATGGAAAGCCCAGTATATTTACCGGGACCCAAGCCTTGGAACAGATCCCGTCCGGACAAATCCAGAATATAGAGCCATCACCTACCCCGGAACCTACACCGGCCGTCGACAATTCCAATACAAATGCGACAGAAAACTTGCAGGAAGGATCTTCCATGGCAGAAACTACTGTTTTGACCGGATATTCCCTGAACGGAGAGCTATTGACCGACCAGCGGACCACGCTGTCCGACGGTTTCTATTATGAGCCGTTATCCGAAAAATTACAGAGATACATAACAGGTGTTTCTTATCCAGCCACTGTGGATAAATCTGATAGTTCTTCGGAAACACTGTTGAAATCTGTCGAAATCAGCTATGACGATCTGCGCTATGTACATATAAGGCATTATAATTTTGAAGGAAATCCTGCAGAAGGGGAATTAATCTGTAACAAGGCGATCGCGCAGGACCTGACAGAAATCTTCTACGAGCTGTATTGTAATGAATATCAGCTGGAAAAGGTACTTTTGATCGATGAATATGATGGGGATGACCTCGCATCCATGGAGGATAACAATACCTCCTGCTTCAACTACCGCCCGGTGGAAGGAACTTCCTCCCTGTCTAAGCATGCATTAGGGCTGGCGATCGATATCAATCCCTTTTATAATCCTTATATTACTTACAATAAGGATGGCAGCGAAAAGGTATCTCCTGCAAACGCTTCCGCCTATGCAGACAGAACCTCTTCCTTCCCCTACAAAATTGACGAAAACGATCTGTGCTATCAGTTATTTAAGGAACATGGTTTCACCTGGGGAGGTCACTGGAACTCCTGCAAGGATTATCAGCATTTTCAGAAGGTAGTGGAGTAAGCCGCTTGTCAGCAATCATTTTCCTGTAATAATCGAGTAGACTGTCTCCTACTCGATTTGTATACTTCGAATACACAAAAAGCGCCTCCGGAAATAAACCAACTCATTTCCGAAAGCGCTATTTTTATGTCTGCTTATAAGTTATGGATTAAACTAACTCCAGAACAACAGTCATAGCTGCGTCACCCTTACGCTGACCGATCTTAACGATTCTGGTGTAACCACCCTTACGGGTAGCATACTTGGGAGCATACTCATCGAAGAGCTTTGCAACCAGGTCAACTTCCTTGGTGTTCTTTTTCTTGCCTGCTGCATCAGCGGGAACCTCAACTACAGGGTTCAGAACCTTCAGCATCTGACGACGAGCATGCAGTCTGCTTGGCATATCCTTTTTGATTGTTTTATCAACTTCGTCATATACAGTAACTTTCTTACCATCTACAACTTCTTTTACTCTCTTGCCATCTTTGTCTTTGCGGGCAACTTTAGCTTTTACAGTAACTTTTTCGAAGTTATCTTTTTCTTTAACAGCTAATGCGATAAGACCTTCAGCGATCTTGCGGATCTCTTTAGCCTTAGCTTCTGTTGTAACGATCTTTCCGTTATTCAGAAGTGCTGTTACCTGGTTTCTTAATAATGCTTTTCTCTGGTCAGATGTTCTGCCAAGTTTTCTATATTTTGCCATTTTAAATTTTCCTCCATTTGTGGAACCCACAAGTCATGCTGCCTCGGACTTACTGACAGGGGGTTTTCGTCTACAAATCAAACGGAAAGATAAATCGCTGTGATTTATTCTCCGTCCCCAGGACTCAGTGACAGTCCCAGTTCTTTCAGCTTTGCAAGTACCTCTTCCAGAGACTTGCGGCCCAGGTTACGAACCTTCATCATGTCTTCGGAAGTTTTGTTGCACAGCTCTTCTACGGTATTGATACCGGCACGTTTCAAGCAGTTATAGGAACGCACGGAAAGCTCAAGCTCGTCGATGTTCATCTCCAGAACTTTCTCTTTCTCATTGTCCTCTTTCTCGATCATAACTTCTGCTGTCTTCGCATTCTCAGACAGATCGATGAAGAGTTTCAGATGCTCGCTTAAAACCTTAGCTGCCAGGCTGACTGCCTCGTCCGGATCCAGTGTTCCTCTGGTGTAAACATCCAGTGTCAGTTTATCGTAATCGGTAATCTGACCTACACGGGTGTTCTCCACTTTGAGGTTTACACGCTCAACCGGTGTATAGATAGCATCCACAGCGAGAACGCCGATCGGCATGTCATCGCTCTTGCCTTTGTCAGCACTGATATAACCGCGGCCTTTTGTGATCGTCAGCTCCATGTACAGCTTGCTGTCCGGGCCGCCGTTCAGGGTTGCGATTACCTGATCCGGATTCATGATCTCAATATCCTGATCTACCTGAATATCGGATGCTCTTACAACTCCCTCGCCCTCGAACTCAATATAAGCAACTTTTGCTTCGTTGGTTTCGCTGTTATTGCGGATTGCAAGGCTCTTCAGGTTCATGATGATTTCTGTAACGTCTTCTTTTACTCCAGGGATGGAGCTGAATTCATGAAGAACGCCCTCGATTTTAACCTGGCTTACTGCTGCTCCAGGGAGGGAAGAAAGCATAATTCTGCGAAGAGAATTACCTAATGTGATACCGTAGCCTCTTTCCAGAGGTTCAACCACAAATCTGCCGTACTTCTTGTCATCAGAAATCTCAGTAATTTCAATTTTCGGTTTGTTAAAATCAAACACTCGAAAGCCCCTCCTTTTAAATTGGTTGGCTCATTACTCATGGGAATAAAGCCTTCCGCGTATGGCGATTCTTTATTTAGAATACAGCTCGACGATCTGCACTTCGTCAACCGGAACATCGATCATT
>OMCA01001518.1_pt1 | contig 10739 bp, 8 predicted proteins | sample 1673621 | NCBI WGS metagenome assembly OMCA01 (sample SAMEA103958117, study PRJEB25191) | human gut metagenome | biome: human-associated habitat [ENVO:00009003]; feature: intestine environment [ENVO:2100002]; material: feces | place: Germany | collected 2013/2015
CCTGTCAGCAGTATTGCAGTTTGTATCTTCAAAGATAAGCATGAGTGCTTCTAACACAAATTCAAATGATCCTACAGCAGCACAGGCAAACAGTATGATGAATATGATGACTTACGGTATGCCACTTATGTCATTATTTATCTGTATTAATCTGCCAATCGCTATTGGTCTTTACTGGATTATAGGTTCTGTTATTACAATTATTACACAGCTTATTATCAATAATTATTATAAGAAGTGTGATAAAGAAGCAGTTCTTGAGAAATGTAGAGTAAAAGCAGCTAAGAAGCAGGCAAAGAAAGAAGCAAAGCATCCTGGTAAGAAGTCATTCTATGAAAGAATGATGGACGCTCAGAATGGTAATGTAAGTTCAGATAGCACCCAGTCTGAAAGTATTAACAAAATGGCATCTTCAAGACTGAAAAGTTATACGAATCCGACAGTTGATGAAGTGAAACAGTCAGAAAACAACGTTCATTACAAATCTGGAAGCATTGGTTCCAAAGCAAATATCATGCTTCAGTATCAGAATAAGAGTAATGATAAGGGAGGAAATAAATAATGGAGTTTGTAGAATTTAAAGGTAAAACTTTAGATGAGGCACTTATGCAGGCAAGCGTTGAGCTTGGATGTGCCAGTACAGACCTGGAATATAATGTAGTCAGTGAGGGAAGCACAGGTTTTCTCGGACTGATCGGTTCAAAGCCATTTGTCATCAGTGCCAGAAAGAAGAAAACATTTGTGGATGATGTAAGAGAATATCTTGAAACATTATTCAAGGCTATGGATATTCAGGCTGACATTAAGATCGAGTTTAACGAGACAGACAATCTTCTTGATATCGATGTAGAAGGTCCTGAGATGGGTATTCTGATCGGTAAGAGAGGTCAGACATTAGATGCACTTCAGTATCTGATCAGCCTCGCAGTAAACAAGAAGAGCGACTCTTATATCAGAGTAAAGCTTGATACAGAGAATTACAGAGCAAGAAGAAAAGAAACTCTTGAAAATCTTGCCAAGAACATTGCATTCAAGGTAAAGAGAACAAAGCGTTCATTTGCACTTGAACCAATGAATCCTTATGAGAGAAGAATCATCCACTCTGCACTGCAGGGAAATAAATTCGTGGAGACCTACAGCGAGGGCAGCGAGCCATACCGCCACGTAGTTGTAGCGCCGAAACGATAAGAAAGCGTAAAAAATATGCAAAAAGACGGTACCTGTTGAAAATACGGGGTACCGTCTTTTCTGGTTTTCTGCTAAAATGGAACTATTCAGAGCCATGCGAAAGGAAAGAAAAAATGTGGATCTGAATACTGGGATCCCCAAAAAGAGAGGTTTTAGAAAGGACTGGAAACAATGGCAGGATTTCATTTGGATGATACAATTGCCGCAGTGTCCACAGCGATGGCGCCGGCGGGAATTGGTATTGTAAGAATCAGCGGAAACGATGCGTTCGAAGTGGCGGACCGCGTATTCCGTGCAAAAAAAGAAGGAAAAAAGCTTTCCGCGGTCAAATCCCATACGATTCATTATGGATGGATTACCGAAGGGGAGGAAGTGATTGATGAGGTCCTTGTCATGGTGATGAAAGGGCCGAAAACATATACGGGCGAGAATACCGTCGAGATCGACTGTCACGGCGGGGTGCTGGCGGTGAAAAAAGTGCTCGAGGCAGTCTTAAATGCCGGTGCGCGGGCGGCAGATCCGGGTGAGTTTACGAAACGGGCGTTTCTGAACGGAAGAATGGATCTGACGCAGGCCGAGGCGGTTATGGATGTCATCTCGGCAAAGAGTGCGTATGCCTTAAAAAGCTCCGAGAGCCAGCTGCGCGGAACGGTGAAAAAGGCGATCCGGGCAATTCGCGAGAAGCTGATTTATGAGATCGCGTTTATCGAGTCGGCGCTTGATGACCCGGAGCACATCAGTCTGGACGGATACCCGGAGCGGCTGGCCGTGGTTGTTGCGGAGCAGAAAAAGCAGGTTGAAAAGCTCCTGGCATCTGCGGATGAGGGTAAGATGATCCAGGAGGGCATCAAGACAGTTATTCTTGGAAAGCCGAATGCCGGAAAATCGTCGCTTTTGAATCTGCTGGCCGGAGAGGAAAAGGCGATTGTAACGGATATCGCCGGAACGACGCGCGATGTGCTCGAGGAAAATCTGGTGCTGAAGGGTATTTCCCTTCGGATTCTCGATACGGCGGGTATCCGCAAGACGGCGGACACGGTCGAGAAAATCGGCGTGGACCGTGCGCTCGAACACGCAAAAGATGCGGATCTGATCCTCTACGTGGTGGATGCGTCGGTGCCGCTCGATGAGAATGATGCGAAAATTATGGAGATCCTGAAAGGGCGCAAGGCGATTGTGCTGCTGAATAAATCAGATCTGACCGCGGTGATCGAAAAAGAGGAGAAGGAGCGGAAGACAGGTGCTCCGGTCATCAGCATTTCGGCGCGGGAAGAGACGGGCATGGAAGAGCTGGAAGAGCAGATGAAAAAGATGTTCTTCCAAGGTGAAATTTCGTTCAACGATGAGGTTTACATCACGAATGCGCGCCATAAACAGGCGCTTCTGGAAGCAAAAAAGAGTCTGGAGCTGACGGCAGGCAGCATCGAAATGGGTATGCCGGAGGACTTCTTCTCGATTGACCTAATGAATGCGTATGAGGAACTTGGCTCGATCATCGGTGAAGCGGTAGGAGAGAACCTTGTGAATGAGATTTTCAGCAAGTTCTGTACAGGCAAATAATCACGAAACAGTTCGTAGAGTTTAGATAGAAAAGGACAGGAAAAATGGCAGTTTTAGAAGAAACAATTGATATTGCCGTCATCGGTGCGGGCCATGCGGGATGCGAGGCAGCACTTGCGGCAGCGCGGATGGGGCTGGAAACGGTTGTATTTACGGTAAGTGTCGACAGCATCGCGATGATGCCGTGCAATCCGAACATCGGAGGAACCTCGAAGGGACACCTCGTAAAAGAGATCGACGCGCTCGGCGGCGAGATGGGTAAAAATATTGATAAGACGTTTATTCAGTCGAAAATGCTGAATAAATCAAAGGGACCGGCGGTGCATTCGCTGCGTGCGCAGGCAGACAAGCGGGCGTACAGCCAGTCGATGCGCGAGGTTCTCGAAAACACCGATCATCTGACGATCCGCCAGATGGAGATTGCGGAGCTGATCGTGGAAGACGGCGTTCTGACGGGCGTAAAAGCCGTTTCCGGTGCAATTTACCACTGCAAGGCTGCAGTGCTCTGTACCGGTGTTTACCTGAATGCGCGGTGCATTTACGGTGATGTGAGCACGTATACGGGACCGAACGGTCTGCAGGCGGCAACGCATCTGACGGATTCCCTGAAAGCAAACGGCGTGGAGATGGTGCGCTTTAAGACCGGAACACCGGCGCGTATCGACAAGCGTTCTCTGGATTTTTCAAAAATGCAGGAGCAAAAAGGGGATGAGAGGGTAGTTCCGTTTTCTTTTACGACAAATCCGGAGGATGTGCAGATTGATCAGGTTTCCTGCTGGCTGACGTATACGAACGAGGAGACGCACAAAATCATCCGCGAAAATCTCAGCCGGTCGCCGCTTTATTCCGGCATGATCGAGGGAACTGGTCCGCGGTACTGTCCTTCGATTGAGGATAAAGTCGTAAAATTTGCGGATAAAAACCGTCATCAGGTGTTCCTGGAGCCGGAGGGAAGATACACGAATGAGATGTACGTCGGCGGCATGTCGAGTTCACTGCCGGAGGATGTGCAGATTGCGATGTATCACACCGTGCCGGGTCTGGAGCATGCAAAAATTGTGCGGAATGCGTATGCGATCGAGTATGACTGTATCAATCCGAGACAGCTTCTGCCGTCCCTGGAGTTCAAGGCGATCAAAAATCTGTTTTCCGGCGGCCAGTTTAACGGCAGTTCAGGATACGAGGAAGCTGCGGCACAGGGCCTGATCGCGGGCATCAATGCGGCGCTCCGCGTGCAGGGAAAAGAGGAGCTGGTGCTCGACCGTTCCGAGTCGTACATCGGTGTTCTGATCGATGACCTCGTAACGAAAGAGAACCACGAGCCGTACCGAATGATGACGAGCCGCGCGGAATATCGTCTGCTGCTCCGCCAGGACAATGCGGACCTGCGTCTGCGCAAATACGGATACCGCGTGGGACTGATCAGCGAGGAGCAGTATGCGGCGCTGAAACGGAAAGAACAGCAGATCCAGGAAGAGATTGAGCGCGTGGAGAATACGTATGTGGGAACGAGCTCGAATGTCAATGAACTGCTGGCAGAATATGGTTCGACGCTGCTTTCCGGCGGAAGCTCACTTGCAGAGCTGATCCGCCGGCCGGAGCTGAACTATAAAATGCTGGCAGAAGTAGATCCGAAAAGACCAAAGCTGCCGGAGGATGTGCAGGAGCAGGTCAACATCAACATCAAGTATGACGGCTACATCAAGCGCCAGATGAAGCAGGTGGAGCAGTTCAAGAAGATGGAAGAGAAGAAAATCCCGGAGAACATCAATTACGACGAGATCCAGAGCCTGCGCATCGAGGCGAAACAGAAGCTGAACCTGTACCGCCCGATCAACATCGGCCAGGCGTCACGTATTTCGGGCGTTTCCCCGGCGGATATTTCGGTTCTGCTGGTGTATCTGGGACATAAATAAATGACAGATATGCATGCCTGAATTACGTTCTTATGCAGCGAAGCAGCAAGTGCTTTCACGCTGTGTGAATCGTAACAAAAAGTGCAGCGGGCACTTGGAAGAATAGAGTAGAACGGAGAACAACATGAAAGAATACAATCTTGAAGGATTTGAGCGCGGCCTTTTTGAGCTTGGAATCAAACTTTCCGAGGAGCAGAAAACGCAGTTTCTGCAGTATTACGAGCTGCTGGTGGAGTGGAATTCGTTTATGAATCTGACGGCGATTACGGAGTTCGATCAGGTGATTACGAAGCATTTTCTCGACAGTCTGTCGCTGGTGAAGGTCTGTGATGTGGCACAGGCGGGACGCATTCTCGACGTGGGAACGGGAGCCGGTTTTCCGGGAATCCCGCTAAAAATTGCGTTTCCGGAGGTGGAAGTTGTATTGCTGGATTCACTGAATAAGAGGGTGAAATTCCTGAATGAGGTGATCGGACAGCTTGGCCTTTCGAAAATCACAGCGGTTCACGGAAGAGCTGAGGATTTCGCACGCCAGAAGGATTACCGGGAGCAGTTTGATCTCGTGGTATCGCGGGCAGTGGCGAATTTAAGCTCCCTTTCGGAATATTGTCTGCCATATGTGAAGGTGGGAGGACGGTTTGTCTCGTATAAATCGGGCAAATTGAATGAGGAGCTTACTGCGGCCCAAAAAGCGATTCATGTGCTTGGCGGCGAGGCAAAAGAGCCGGTTTATTTCCAGCTTACGGGAACGGAGGATGAGAGATCGTTTGTCTGTATCGAGAAGGGGAAGGCAACGCCGAAAAAGTACCCGAGAAAAGCGGGAACACCGGCGAAGGAGCCGATTCAGTAAAAAATTCAAAGAAAATAAAAGAAGCGCTGCAAAGAACAGAAGAAAAAAGTTCTTTGCAGCGCTTTTTGACGTTCTGAAAACGTTTAGGATGCCATACAGCAGCCCGGAATCAGAAATCCGATATAGCTGATGAGGAACAGTACCAGCCAGATCGTTCCAGGCAGGAGTGTCAGATGGCAGGAGGCGCGCTTCCACTCGGCGGGAAGTTTTGCGGTGAGAGAAGAGTAGCCGTCGTCGATCCAGATCATCAGAGGGACGAGCGCCGGCATCAGGTAGCGGCCCTGAGACTGGTAATCGCTGAAATACGTGTTGTACATGTCCATGAACAGCGTGATCAGGCAGGCGAGGAACAGCATCACAAAGAGGAGAAGCTGCGGCTTTTTGCGGAACCAGTGCGGAACCATGCCGAGGAACAAAAACACTAGGAATCCGAATGCCATCAGGGCGCCGTACAGCAGATAAAGCACCATCGGGAGATGGACGGTCATGTAGGAGAACGAGCCGATGAAGCTGCTGACGGTCGAGAACAGCCAGTTGGAGGTGCGGCCCTCCGGGGTCTGTAAATACGTCTGCTGGAAGCTCCAGCTTTCGGATGCCGGGGTCTGACGATTCTCTGGTTTGTATTCATCGGCTGCGTACAGCGATGCGGATTCATTCGAGGTGCGCATGCCGAGCAGATCGCCGTCGTGGATGACGGCATTGCGGATGAAGAACCAGCCGCCGATCAGGAAGGCGATAACGAAAACAGCCAGCGCTTTGACAAAAATTTCTTTTGCTGGTTTCCGGAAATGAATCATCAGCGCGAAGAACAGCAGAATGCTGCACAGCAGGTACGCGTAGGCGTTATAGTACGACAGCGCGCAGAGTCCGCAGCCTGCTCCCAGGCCGATACAGTCTTTTTTGCAGAATGCGCTTTTCATGCCGCGAATCCAGAAGTAGATGATCAGTGCGACCGTGAAAACGGCGAACGAATCGTTGTTCACATAGCAGGAGAGGAACACAAACTGCGGCAGAAAACCGACGAAAATACCGCCGAGCAGTGCGGATTCGCGCCGTTCAAAGAGCTCTTCGCCGATCAGAAACACAACGATCAGTGTGCCGGTGCCGGAAAGGACGCTGGTGAGGCGGGCGGCAGTTAAAAGAGCCGCTGCACTTTTCGTAAACAGCGATGTAATGGCCATAAACACGGAGCTGATGATCGCGGTCAGATACGGATACAGCGCATAGGAGAATCCCCACAGCGGGTGGCGCACCGCTTCCTCCATGCCGTTCGGCAATGCGTGGTGTGAGACGATGTATTCCGGAATCAGCATCCGCATCGCCTCGTCGGGGGCGTGTTCGGTTTTCAGGAAAATGGAAGTGCCGAAGCAGATGCAGAAAAAGCCGAAAATCAGCATATACTTGGCCCAGTAGTAGTCTTTTTTATTCATAGAGTCTCCTAAAATCTCCAGTCCCGGACGGGAAAAAGTCCGGCGTAATGTTTCGCGGCGGAACAAAAATGGAAAAGCGTCCGTCCGCGGATACGTTATAGTATACATGATTCTTATGGTAAAAGAAATTGATTTTTCGTCGAAAAACAAACAAACTGCTCCATGGCTTCACCGTTTTTTCACAAATTTTCCAGCAAATTATCACATTTTCAGAATAAGATAAAGTGTCTTTAGAAAATGAGAGCATCTCCGGCTCTTTCACCCCCAAGGGCGGGCTGGGACTGCTTTAAGAAACAAGGAGGAAGGAACATTGATAGAGGTTAAAAACCTGGTGAAACGCTATGGCGACCACGTAGCTGTCAACAACCTGAGTTTTACCGTAGAAGAAGGCCAGATCTATGGTTTCCTTGGCCCAAACGGTGCCGGAAAATCAACGACCATGAACATCATCACCGGCTATCTGGCATCTACGGAGGGCGAAGTGCTGATCAACGGCCACAACATCCTGGAGGAGCCGGAGGAGGCAAAGAAATGCATCGGCTATCTGCCGGAGCTGCCGCCGGTCTACACGGATATGACCGTTCTGGAATATCTGAAATTCGTGGCGGAATTAAAGAAAATTCCAAAGGATCAGAGAAAGAAACAGATTCTTGAGGTCATGAATCTGGTGAAGATCACCGATATGCAGAACCGTCTGATCAAGAACCTGTCGAAAGGATACCGTCAGAGAGTCGGACTGGCACAGGCGGTGCTCGGTTATCCGCCGATCATCATTCTCGACGAGCCGACCGTAGGTCTGGACCCGAAGCAGATCATTGAGATCCGCGATCTGATTAAATCACTGGGCAAAAAACATACCGTTATCTTAAGTTCCCATATCCTTTCCGAGGTCAGCGCCGTCTGCGATTACGTCATGATTATCGCAAAGGGACAGCTCGTTGCGAGTGATACCCCGGAAAACTTAAGTAAACTGATGCTTGGATCAAACACGGTTACATGTACCGTTCACGGAACGAGAAAGCAGCTGGTTCCGGCGCTTAATGCGCTCGATGCAAAAGAGATCCAATATGAAAATACGCCGAATGAGGAGCAGATTAAGGTAAAAATTACCACGGAAAAGGATAAGGATATCCGCGAGGAGCTGTTCTATGCACTGGCAAAGGCCAACTGCCCGATCCTCGAGCTGACTTCCTCCTCGATGTCTCTGGAAGACGTCTTCCTGGAGCTGACCGATGATTCCGGAAAGGCTGCAAGAAAGCTGAAAAAAGCAGAGAAAGAACAGCTGAAACAAAAAGAATGTGAAAAAGAATGTGAACCAGAAGCAGACAAAACGGCTGTCGGGGAAACGTCTGAAGAAAAAAGCACAGATGCAGCGGAATCAGCCGCTGAAACAAAACAGGAGGAGGGAGACGCACAATGACGGCGATTTATAAAAAAGAGTTAAAAAGCTATCTGACAAGCATGATCGGATATCTGTTTATGGCGTTTACTCTGGCGCTGTTCGGCCTGTATTTTACGGCCATCAACCTGCAGCAGGGTTACCCGGAGATCGGATACGCGCTGCAGAATTCCGCATTTATTCTGCTGATCGCAGTACCGGTTCTGACAATGCGTGTCCTGTCGGAGGAGCAGAAAAATAAGACGGATCAGCTGCTCCTTACCGCACCGGTAAAAATTTCCGATATTATCCTTGGAAAATATCTGGCACTTCTCACCATTTATGTGATTCCAGTGCTGATTATGTGCCTGTATCCGCTGCTTCTTGGAACCCACGGAACAGTTTCCTACGCTGTATCCTACACTTCGATCCTTGGCTATTTCCTGCTGGGAGCAGCCTATATTTCGGTCGGTGTGTTCGTTTCCTCCATCACCGAGAGCCAGGTCATCGCAGCCGTTGTCGGCTTTGTGATCCTGTTCCTGTGCTACGTGGAGAGCGGTATCGCAAACTTCTTCCCGGAAGGAGCCGGAAGCTCTTTCTTTGCTTTCTTTATCATCATTGCACTGGTATGCCTCTGGATCGGCAGTATGATTAAAAACCCGATCATTACAGGTGTGATTGCCGTGATCGGCGAAGGCGCGCTGACGACAGTTTACTTCACAAAATCCACCCTTCTCGAGGGAAAAATCCAGGATCTGCTCGGTGTATTCAACATGGCAGGCCATATGGATAACTTTGTGAACGGTATTCTGGACATTGGCGGTGTTGTTTACTACCTGTCCGTGATTGCAATCTGCACTTTCCTTGCAATGCAGTCCCTGCAGAAGAAACGCTGGAATTAGGAGGTGGAGACGATGAGCAGCGAAAAGAAAGAAAAGAAACAGCATAAAATGAATTTCAATATCAAAGAAAAGCTGAAAAAGACGTTCTCCAAAGAACATCTGAAGGAAGTGTTCACCGGCGAGGAGCAGAAAAAACACCTGAAACAGGGCTCTTATTCTTCGATTATGACGGTGATTGTTCTGGCTGTGATTGTGGTTATTAACCTGATTGTGGCGCAGATTCCGACCAGCAAAACACAGATTGACCTGAGTACGCAGAAAATGTACTCCATTACAGATGAGACGAAAACGGCATTAAAGGATCTCGATCAAGACGTTACCCTGTATTATATTGTGCAGAAGGGCAGTGAGGATGACACCATCGAGAAGCTGCTGGAGCACTACGATGAACTTTCGGACCATATCAAAGTAGAGACAAAAGACCCGGATCTGTATCCGAAATTTACGAGTCAGTATACCGATCAGACGGTAGCTGCAAACAGTGTGATTGTCGTATGCGGCGATAAGAGCAAGGTGGTCAGCAACAGTGATATGTGGGAGACTTCCACAAACTATCAGACCTATCAGACACAGACGACCGGCTTTGACGGCGAGGGTCAGATTACCAGCGCCATCACGTATGTGACGAGTGAAAACAACCCGAAGGTTTACTGGGTAACCGGCCACGGCGAGGCTTCCGAGAGTGATCTCTCTACAAACTTCAGTGATGCCATTAACAAAAACAATGTGGAAATCAGTGATCTTGCCCTGATGACAGACGATATCCCGGAGGATGCCGAGGAGCTTGTGATCATGTCCCCGACCACCGATTTCTCCGAGGATGAGGCAAATAAAGTCATTACCTACCTGGAAAACGGCGGAAAACTTCTGATGTTCACCAGCTATACCGGAACGGATATGCCGAATCTGGATTCCATACTGGAGAACTACGGCGTGAAACGCTCCAGCGGAATTGTTGTAGAGACCGATTCCCAGCATTATTATCCGCAGATGCCGTATTATCTGCTGCCGAACATTCAGAGTGATGACATTACAACCGAAGTAAAGAGTAATTACATTCTGATGCCGGTTGCACAGGCAATTCAGAAGCTTGATTCTTATCGTGATACCATTACGATCAAGAGCCTTCTGACGACCACCGAGGACGCTTATATTGAAAATGATCCGGAGAACAGCACCTGGTCGAAGAGTGCGGACAGTGAGACGGGCGCATTTGACCTTGGTGTTTCCATCACAGAGACCGTAGATGATAAAGAGACACAGATCATTTATTTCTCGAGTGCATCGATGCTGAGCAGCCAGATTGACCAGGCAATCAGCGGTGCGAACTCAAAGCTGGCAGCGACTGCACTGACCTCCATGTGTGATGTGGAGCAGACCGTTGTTATTCCAAGCAAGAGCACAAGCTATACAAACCTGGTATTTACACAGGGAGCAGTTAACACCTGGTCTATTATTACCATTGCGGGAATTCCGCTGGTACTTGTTGTGATTGGCGTGATGATCTGGATGAAG
>OMCA01001523.1_pt1 | contig 10712 bp, 5 predicted proteins | sample 1673621 | NCBI WGS metagenome assembly OMCA01 (sample SAMEA103958117, study PRJEB25191) | human gut metagenome | biome: human-associated habitat [ENVO:00009003]; feature: intestine environment [ENVO:2100002]; material: feces | place: Germany | collected 2013/2015
TAGCGCCCTCTTCCTCTTTTCCTTTGATGACTTTGGACGTGATGACTGCCGTGTGTGAGAAAGAATTCCGGACGACATTGCGGGCCTCTTCGTTCTCATTCACCCATTCAGCGATGATGTCGCGTGCCCCTTGCAACGCTTCTTCAGCGTTCTTCACTTCCCCTTTGATAAAGGCTGCCACGCGGGCTGGCAAGTCTCTTTCGTTTTGCATCATCACGATTCTGGCAAGAGGTTCGAGTCCTTTCTTACGGGCAATTTCCGCTTTGGTGATCCGTTTGGGCTTGTAAGGCAGATAAAGGTCTTCTATTTCGGTACTATCCCACGAATCCTCGATCCTCTTTTTCAGTTCGGGAGTCAGTTTGCCTTGTTCTTCTATGGTAGAAAGAATGGTTTCTTTTCGTTTGGCCAGTTCACACAACTTGTCATTTCTGTCTTTAATTTCGCCTATTTGTACTTCGTCCAGCCCTCCGGTTGCCTCTTTCCGGTATCGGCTTATGAAAGGGATGGTAGCTCCCCCGCCCAGTAGAGATAATGTATTGTCTACTTGATGTACGGAAACCTTCAGGGCTGCGGCAATCATTTTATTGAATAGTTCCATGTTTGTTGTTTTCTTTTGGGGGGCAAAGGTATAAAAAAGGTATGGGTTTATCGTATAAATCGGGTGTATTTCTGCAAAGAAAAAGAGTCGGTCCGATGCGTTTCCAGGGCTCACAAGGCTCAAGGCTCACTTATGCGGTATTTTAAACCTTGGTAGATGTGTAAATGTTTGTTTTACAGATTGTTTACTAAAACAAGACGTGCGGATTGAATATTATTCTTTGGTCTTTGGGAAGTTCAGGATTGTCTTGACTTTGTCTGTCGTTTTATAGAATTTGTGTTTGCTTTGACCAGGCTTGTTTTTTGCCGGGTTTTATTCATAATGGCCGGATCAATGGATATGGGGCACATTCGGATTTTTCACGATGCCCGGAATGACCAAGTGATGATGTCAATAGAAGTTTCTTTTATTTATACATTTTTCTTTCCGGTAAATGTCGGATGCGTCCGTGTATGTCTGGGGCTCATTATATTATTCATTTTATTTTTCAGACTATAGTCTTGTTTCCTTTTTCTTATTGTAATAAATTGAAAATCAGTGTATGCATGGATTTCTTGAAGCTTGTTTTGGGCTTAAATACCGCCTAAGTGAGCCTTTGAGCCCTGAGCCTTGGAAAGCCTGGTGAAAAGACCTTGTCATTCCTTTCAAAAGACCTGTTCTTTGTATAAAAAGACCTTGACGTTTTTTTAAAAGAACCTTGTCTTTGACGCCAAACATCAGGACCTTTTTTTTAAATGTCTGGATCTTTTTCAAAAACAACAAGACCTTTTTTCAAAAGGAACGGGTACAAACGGACGGCCGGTCCGTCTCTTTTCCCAGATAGTGTAATAATTATGAAGAAACTGTTTATTTTACTTGTGTGCCTGTTGCCTGTGTTGGCACAAGCTCAAATGGAAACCTCTGTAGCCGGATTCATCCCTTTATCCGGTAGCGGAAGAATAGTATATAATTTCAATCCCGGATGGCGCTTTCATCGTGGAGACATAAAAGGCGCGGAAGCCGTACGTTTTGATGATACATCCTGGCAGGTAGTGTCTGTTCCGCATACTGTGGAACTGATGCCTGCCGAGGCAAGCGGTTGCCGTAACTATCAGGGTGTGGCATGGTACCGGAAACATTTTGTGATTCCTCAAGATATGAAAGGAAAAGAGGTGTCGCTTCATTTTGAGGGAGCTATGGGAAAACAGGTGATTTATTTAAATGGCAAGAGGGTGCAAGAGCACTTGGGAGGATACCTTCCTTTCACTGTGCAACTGACGGAACAGGGGGTACAGCCCGGAGACAGTTGCTTGCTGGCAGTGATGACGGATAATAGTGATGATAAGAATTTTCCTCCGGGAAAACGTCAATATACCTTGGATTTCGCTTATCATGGAGGAATTTACCGGGATGTGTGGATGATAGGAAAATCAAGTGTAGCTATTACAGATGCCTTGGAGGCCGATAAGGTGGCCGGAGGCGGAGTTTTTGTGCATTTTGACAATATAAGCGGGAAAAAAGCGGAAGTGTACGTGGATACGGAAGTGCATAACAGTGGAAAGCAGACGCGTACCGTAGCCGTGGAGACGGTTTTGGCGGATGCCGGCGATGTTCCCGTAAAACGGGTTTCGCAACAGGTGAAGCTGCAAGCAGGGGAATCGAAGACGGTGCGGCAACAGTTTGCAGTTCGCAATCCTAAGTTATGGTCTCCTGACTCGCCTTATTTGTATAGGATACAATCTCGTGTCAAAGCCGGACATGAAGTGTTGGATGGGGGAGTGACACGTGTGGGGATCCGCAAAGCGGAATTTAAAGGTAAGGATGGCTTTTGGTTGAATGGCAAGCCTTTTGGTCAATTGGTCGGCGCGAACCGTCATCAGGATTTTGCATACGTGGGTAATGCGCTGCCCAACAGCCAGCAATGGAGGGATGCCAAACGCTTGCGTGATGCAGGATGTACCATTATCCGTGTAGCTCATTATCCGCAAGATCCGGCATTCATGGATGCTTGCGACGAAATGGGGCTGTTTGTTATTGTGGCTACTCCGGGATGGCAATATTGGAATAAAAATCCGGAGTTCGCAAAGCTGGTACATCGGAATACACGTGAGATGATACGCCGGGACCGCAATCATCCCAGTGTGCTGATGTGGGAGCCTATTTTGAATGAAACGCCTTATCCGCGCGATTTCGCACTGGAGGCATTACGGATTACACGGGAGGAGTTTCCTTATCCCGGACGCCCTGTAGCGGCAGCCGATGTTCATTCGAAAGGAGTGGCGGAAAACTATGATGTGGTGTACGGATGGCCGGGAGATGATGAGAAGGCAGACCGTCCGGAACAATGTATTTTTACTCGTGAGTTTGGCGAGAATGTGGATGACTGGTATGCACATAATAATAATAACCGTGCCAGCCGTAGCTGGGGGGAACGCCCGTTGTTGGTGCAGGCGTTGTCATTATCAAAGAGTTATGATGAAATGTACCGCACTACAGGGCAGTTTGTCGGTGGGGCGCAATGGCATCCTTTTGACCATCAGCGGGGGTATCATCCCGATCCGTATTTCGGGGGCATTTATGATGCGTTCCGGCAGCCTAAATACGCTTATTATGCTTTTCGCAGCCAGTCTGCCGCGACATTGAAGCATCCTGTGGCGGAATGTGGCCCTATGGTGTTTATCGCCCATGAGATGTCTCCTTTCTCGGATGCCGATGTGGTGGTGTTCAGTAATTGTGATTCGGTTCGTCTCTCTGTCTATGACGATACTGAGAGCTGGACGCTTCCGGTAGTTCATGCGCAGGGACATATGCCTAATGCCCCGGTGATATTCAAGGATGTATGGGATTTCTGGGAAGCACGCGAGTATAGTTATAAGCAAAAAAACTGGCAGAAAGTAAATATGGTGGCAGAGGGAATTATAGACGGTAAAGTGGTTTGCACTTATAAGCGGATGCCGTCACGTCGCAGCACGAAGTTGCGTATGTATGTGGATACGGAAGGAAAACAATTGGTGGCAGACGGTTCGGATTTTATCGTAGTGGTGGCCGAAGTGACGGATGATAGCGGTAATGTGCGCCGTCTGGCCAAAGAAAATATCGTATTTACTGTAGAAGGTGAAGGACGAATTATAGGGGATGCCTCTATCAATGCCAATCCGCGCACGGTGGAGTTTGGCTCTGCTCCCGTCTTGATCCGTTCTACCCGCAAGCCCGGCAAAATAAAGGTGAAGGCCCATGTGCAGTTTGAAGGAACGAATGCGCCGGTTGCTACGGAAATAGAATTAGAAAGTATTCCGTCAGAACTGCCTTTCTGTTATACGGAGGAGGAGACGGATTCTCAATCAGTCGGAGCAGGACTAGCCGGAAGCCCTGTTAGAACAGAAAGAATGGCGGGGAAAGTTGTGCTGACAGAAGAGGAAAGGCAAAAAGTATTGATGGAGGTGGAGAGACAGCAAACTGAATTCGGTACGGAGAAGTAATATAGATAGAACGCGGATTTATCTCGTTCCAATCTTACCAATAATTGGTATTTAACTAATTTCAATTTAAGTACCAACGGATTTTTTCTTATCTTTGACCTCGGTTTGAAGAAAACTAAATACTTATGAAGAAATATATACTTATTATACTTTGTTGCCTGACAAGCTTTCCTCTGTGGTCATATAATGTGAATATGATTGTGGAACATTATTCTGTAGATCAAGGGCTTCCTAATAATACGGTAAACTGTACCTTGAAAGACAGAGATGGCTTTATCTGGTTCGGAACCTGGTATGGCTTATGTTGTTTCGATGGAGTGAAGTTTAAAACATTCAATAAACAGGAGCACGATTCGGATGTGCCGCCACGTAAGATCCAGCGCATAGTCGAGGATAAAAACGGGTATATATGGGTAAAGACCATTGACCGTAAGTTATATGTCTTCAATAAAGTGACCGAATGTTTTCATGCTGTTTATGATGACATGAAGAACTATTCGGAGAATATCCAGGTGATAAAATTACAAAATACGGCCGAGGGGGATGTGTTGTTGCTGACTAAAGATAAAAATCTGTTATTGGCCGGGGTAGATGAAAAAGGGCAGGTAACTATCAAGATTCTGTTCGACTCTCGGAACGAGATAAACAAGCATGATTATACACTGAAACACCATGTCCTGTGTGAGACGGAGGAATATATCAGTTGGATAGGAACTGATTATAAGGTAGCCGCCGTGCATAAAGGATCGGAATTGGCATCCCGGCCTGCCGATTTTATAACCAGTAAGATTAATTCCGGTGACAAGGATAGTTTTACCAGTTTTTTTGAGGATGGCAGGAAGGTATGGGTCGGAGATCGTGCGGGTATTTTTTACAGTATCGATGTGAGGACCGGTTTGGTAAACCGGTATGTACTTTCCGAAATAAAAGGTGCGATCAGCAATTTGCTGGTTACTCCGGCAGGTTATGTCTATCTCAGTGTGGCCGGACAAGGCACATACGAATATGATTTGGCTGAGCGCAGGTTGCAAAAGATAAATACTGAAATGAATGACGCTATGGTAACTCATGCATTCATAGACCAGTATGATAAAATATGGTTTCACGAAAATGAGAAGGCGCTGATTTATTATGATCCGTTGAACCATACTGCAAAACGGTTTCCGTTTACCATGTTCGGCAAGATAACCACCCTGTATTCGGAAGATGCCGGCGAAAGAGGGCTTTTTTTCCTGTCTCCGGCAGGAGAGGCCTGGTTGTTCGACAGGGAACATGCGGAGATGGTTTATATCAATAAATTGAAACAACTTTCTAATGATAGGGCAAATCAGCAGTTTTATCATCTGATGTTGGATAATGACGGGGTATTGTGGCTTTCCTCTGCCGATGAAGGGGTGTATTGCATGAATTTCCCCAAGAAGCAATTCAATCTGCTTTCGTTGTCTCCGCAATCAGTCGGTCAGGAAAATTATGCGACAGGGGTAAGAGCCCTTTTCCAATCAAAAAGTGGCGATATCTGGGTGGGCACCCGTTGGCAGAGTGTTTATCGGATGGACCGGAACGGTGTAACCAAACATGTTTTTTCGACAGGTGACGAGCATATAGGTAATGTATATCACATCATGGAAGACGACAAAGGAAACCTTTGGTTCTCTACCAAAGGCGACGGATTGGTGAAAGCTGTTCCTGATGAGAAAACTGCAGGTGGTTTCCGTTTTAAACGTTATCTGCATAATTTGTCTGATTTGTCGTCAATCAGCGGGAATGATGTGTATTTCACTTATCAGGATGAAAAGAAACGTATCTGGGTGGGTACTTTGGACGGAGGATTGAATCTGCTTTGTGAGGAAAATGGGGAAGTCACTTTTAAGAATAAATATAACGGATTCAAGAATTATCCTACGTATGGCCTTTATATGGAAGTGAGGAATATGATAGAGGATAATGACGGGCGTATGTGGGTAGGTACGATGGACGGGCTGATGTCTTTTAAAAACAACTTTGCCTCAGTGGAGCAGATTGATTTTGAAACCTACCGTGGTGCCAACCGGGTAAATTATGCCGATAGCGATGTGTACGCGCTTTATAAAGACGAGTTCTCTCAGATATGGGTATGCGTGTTTGGTGGAGGATTGAGCAAATTGTCGGGATATGATGAGGAAACGCATAAGCTTTCATTTAAATCGTATGGCTGGGAAGACGGATTGAATAATGATGTGGTGATGTCTATTATAGAAGATGATAACGGTTTCCTTTGGCTTGCTACGGAAAAAGGACTCTCTTGTTTTGACAGGGCGACAAGCCAGGTGCGTAACTATGACAAATACGATGGCTTTCCCCCGGTTGTGATGGAAGAAAGCACCACATTGAAAACGCTGGACGGGGAACTTTGGCTGGGGTGTAAAGAGGGTATCTTGACCTTTTCTCCCGATAAACTGGAAACGCAAAGATTTGATTATAACACATTTATTGTAGGATGTCAGATATCAAACCGGGACATACGCAGCTATACGGACCATCCTATTATTGACCGGTCCATTACCTATACAGACAGGATTACATTGAATCATAACCAGTCCATGTTTACTTTAGAGTTTGCGGCGTTGAACTATAATAATCAGAACCGTGTGTCTTACAAATATATTTTGGAAGGATATGAAAAAGAATGGCACTATAACGGGAAGAACCGTATAGCGTCCTATACCAATGTTCCTCCCGGCAAGTATCTTTTCAGAGTACAGACACTGGATGAGGCAAATCCCGGTTTGGAATCTTTCCGTGAGTTGACCGTTGTCATTCTGCCACCTTGGTGGGCCAGTTGGTGGGCGTATGTTATCTATATGATTATAGCTGTAGCCTTATTGCTGGTGGCTATAAAATTATCTCTTTTCATGATTAAGGTGAAAAATGATGTGTATATCGAACAAAAATTGTCCGAATTGAAAATCAAGTTCTTTACCAATATCTCGCATGAGTTGCGTACTCCGCTGACTCTGATCCAAGGGCCTATTCAGGAGTTGAAAGAGAAAGAAAAACTATCTCAGAAAGGAATGCAATACGTGGATCTGATGGAAAAGAATACCAAACAGATGCTGCAACTGGTCAATCAGATATTGGATTTCCGTAAAATACAGAACGGAAAAATGCGTCTGCATGTGTCGTTGTTCAACCTGAATGAGATGGTAGACTCTTTTGAGAAAGAATTCAGGGTGATGGCCGAAGAAAATGAAGTCAGCTTCACGTTCCAGCTGGCCGGTGAGGATATCATGGTATGGGCGGATAAGGAGAAAGTGGCCATCGTGATCCGCAACATAATCTCCAATGCGTTCAAGTTCACTCCTGCCGGGGGGAATATTTATGTCACGATGGGAGTGTCGGATGATGACAAGCATTGTTATGTACGGGTGGAAGATAGCGGTGTGGGTATTCCCCAAAGCAAGCTTTCCGAAATCTTCGAGCGTTTCTCGCAGGCTGACAATGCACGTGGCGCTTATTATCAGGGAACGGGCATCGGATTGGCTTTATCTAAGGAAATTATCAGTCTGCATCATGGGGAAATCTATGCAGAGAGCCCTGAAGGGAAAGGGGCAGTCTTTACCATTGAATTGCAACTGGGTAAGGAGCATTACAAACCGTCGGAAGTCGATTTTTATATGGGCGGGGAAACGGTGAGTGTTCCTGAAACTGAATCTGTTTCTGCTTCTGCCGGCAAGGAAAGCGAGGAGGAGAAAGAACAGCCTGTCGATTCGTCTTTGCCTACCGTGCTGATTGTAGAAGATAATAAGGATTTATGTAATATGTTGAAGTTGCAATTGGAAGATAAATTCAATATTTATATGGCCAATGATGGTGTGGAGGGGCTGAAGAAAGTACATCTCTATCATCCCGACATGGTAGTCACCGACCAGATGATGCCGAATATGGATGGAATAGAGATGTTGCAACGCATCCGTAAAGATTTCCAAATCAGTCATATTCCGGTGATTATCCTGACGGCGAAAGGTAATGATGAAGCGAAGACCAAAGCGATAAGCATGGGAGCGAATGCCTATATCATCAAACCTTTCAGCAAAGACTATTTGGTGGCACGTATCGAACAGTTGCTGAATGAACGTAAATTGTTCCGTGAACGTGTATGGCAGCAGCCCGAAGAACATAAGGAGGAACAGGATACATACGAACAGTTCCTAGTGAAGAAAGATGTGCAGTTCATTGAAAAGATTCATCAGGTTATAGAAGAGAATTTGGATAATAGTGATTTTAATATAGATACTATAGCATCAACTATCGGGCTGAGTCGCTCGGCTTTCTTTAAGAAGTTAAAGAGTCTGACCGGGTTTGCTCCGGTGGATTTAGTGAAAGAAATTCGTCTGAATAAATCAATAGAGTTGATTAAAAATTCGGATATGAGTATTTCAGAAATAGCTTTTGCCGTAGGCTTCAAGGATTCCGGTTATTTCAGTAAATGTTTTCGTAAAAAATATGATCAGACTCCGAGGGAATATATGAATGAATGGCGTAAAGGTTGATTTCTTGATCTTATAAAGCAGGAATCCCGTAAACAGATGCAAGCGAGCATTGTGTTTGCGGGATTGTCTTGTTTATTCACTAAATTATTTTTGGACTTTATTAAGATTTAGTGATTACATACTTTTTTGTGATTCGTCTTAATTCTAAACAATAACTAGATTATGATGAATGTGAAAAAAATTATCAGTTTAATTATGCTCCTGTTTATGTTACTGCCTTTGGGAGCACAGAATTCAGAGGGAAAACAACGCTATAAAATAGCTGCGTGTGACTGGATGATGCTAAAACGCCAGAAGATCGGTTCTTTTCAATTAATGAAGGAACTAGGAGGTGATGGCATAGAAATGGACATGGGAGGCTTGGGAAAACGGGATACTTTTGATAATAAGTTCCACCAACCCCATTTCTGTAAATTATTTAAAGAAACAGCACAGGAACAACATATTGAAGTTCCTTCTGTGGCGATGTCCGGATTCTTTGGACAATCTTTCTTGACTCATCATAATTATAAAGCTTTAGTGCAGGATTGTTTGAATACGATGAAGGTGATGGGGGCCCAAGTAGCTTTCCTTCCATTAGGTGGTATAAAAGAGGACTGGACAGTAGCGGGTGATGCACGTCAGGAGTTGGTAAGCCGTTTGCACGAAGTGGGAGAAATGGCAGTGAAAGATGGAGTAGTGATAGGTATCCGTACTTCTTTGGACGCTGGAGAGGATATAAAACTGTTGAAAGAAATTAATTCGAAAGGTATAAAGATTTATTATAGTTTTCAAAATGCGTTGGAAAATGGACGCGACCTCTGTAAAGAGTTGAAAAAACTGGGAAAGGATCGGATTTGTCAGATACATTGTACGGATACAGACGGGGTTACTCTTCCTTATAATACCCGTCTGGATATGAATGCCGTAAAGCATACCCTTGATAAGATGGGGTGGAGCGGATGGCTGGTCATTGAACGGTCACGGAATAAGGATGAAGTCCGGAATGTAAAGAAAAACTTCGGGACGAATGTCGCTTATCTGAAACAGATATTTCAACAAGAAAAATAAGATAATATTTTAATTTTAAAAAAGATTCTATGGAGAATGAAAATGCATTTCTTCAGAAGCTGGACAAGATTGGCAACTTGACACAAGTGGTCTGTCTCAGTCTGTTTCTGACAGGAGTTTCTGTTCAGGGAGTATCCGCTGAGACAGGATTCCCTATATCCCAGTCGGTGCAACAGACTAAAACTGTCACCGGACAGGTGGTTGATGAAACTGGTGAACCACGCATTGTACTGGTAGACAATGAATTTGACAATGCTGTTACAGTTGTTGCGAAGAATTTGGATGAATTTCTGACAAAGATTTATCACCATGAGGAAGTCTGATAGACTTGGATAAATTTCAATTTGTGAGGGTCAATGATAGGAAAATATATGAAGTTTCAGCGAGAACCACCCTATTGTTGGAAGATCTTTTGAATATTTGGGAAGCATCTGTGCGAGCCACACATTTTTCCCTTTCTGATGAAGCGATTCATCAAATTAAGGAATATGTTCCACAGGCTTTGCGTGAGGTTGCGCATTTAATTCTTGCTGAAACTGTACGGGGCGAATGGATTGGCTTTATGGGGATAGAACAGAGCCGCTTAGAAATGCTGTTTCTTTTACCAGAAGAAAGAGGAAGAGGCATTGGTAAGCAGCTTTTACAGTATGGGATTCAAAATTTCGGAATCCAGGAAGTTACAGTGAATGAACAGAACCCACAGGCAGTCGGCTTTTATGAACATATGGGGTTTGCAGCCTATAAACGAACAGATAACGATGAAGAGGGGAATCCATTTCCACTTCTATATATGCGACTGGTTGATAACTTTTCCAATACGTTTCCTGCGAATAAAATGGAATAGAATCCGTATGGTTGGTCAAAAATGGACAAATAAAAATCAAACAGTTCCGAAGTTTTTTTCAAGTTTCGGAACTGTTTGATTTTTACAGATTGTACTATTTTTACTTTTTATACTCAATTTTGAAAATAAATTTGTTCGCCTGTACGCATCGGATAGCGAATCAGCTGTGCTCCATTCAGATCTTCCCGGTGCATGTCAATCGCAGAAATTTGATGATTGTAATAAGTGGTGTA
>OMCA01001524.1_pt1 | contig 10711 bp, 9 predicted proteins | sample 1673621 | NCBI WGS metagenome assembly OMCA01 (sample SAMEA103958117, study PRJEB25191) | human gut metagenome | biome: human-associated habitat [ENVO:00009003]; feature: intestine environment [ENVO:2100002]; material: feces | place: Germany | collected 2013/2015
CCGTTCAGAAACGGCGTGTCAAACAGTTTTTTCCAAAGTGCCGTATGAGTCGATTTTCCCATTCCCGACGGACCGGAAAACAGCCATGCTTTTTCCAGATAAAGAAGAGATGCGGAATGCAGCACAAACATGCCTTTTTTCTGTGCCAGGAACAGAAATACCGGCCGGATCGCCAGAAAGAGGGAATCCTGCTCTTCTTCTGTCATAGGCAGACGGTAATAAATACAGGCGAAGCTTCCATCCGCTTCCATCCAGATTTCATAGATATTTTTAAGAGCCGGGAACCAGAGGACATAGCCTTCTTCCCACGCGCAGACTGTCAGATCTTTATTCCGGATCAGAATGTTTCCATTCTGGTGGCTTTCCGGTACATGCTCGATCAATTCTAACGTGAGATCCGCCGCATCCTGCCTATTTTCTGTTTTTATCACCGTTTCTTCCACTTCTTTTTCTCCTGTTTTTTTCGCTGCCTCTCCTTCTGTTTTCTCTGTTGCTTCTTCCTTTCCTCTTTTCTTCTCAAAAGAAGCAAACTGTTTTGGAATGCAGCCCTCTTTTCCATAAACAGCAATGGAAATTCCTGCGATCTTCAATTCTCCGGCGCAAGTTCCATCCGGAGAACCAAGTTCCCGTCGTACCGCACCAAAGGCAAGAAGCTCCTTCACAAAAGCCTGAATATCTTTTTTCAGTTCCTCCTGCTCTTCTTCCGGCACTTCATAACAGCGAATCATTTTCTGCTGAAGTTCTTCCATTGTTTTTGGTGTTTCCAGCGCTTCCCAGAGAATCCGTGCGGTCTCATTCAGCTCCATTCCTCGCTGCTGGTCTGCTATTTTCTGCCCATAAGGCAGAAGATAATGTGTGTTCCCGATTTTCTGCAGTAAATATCCTTCCTGCCTTCTGATTCTCATAATCTGATTTCCCTTCCTGTGTTTGTTTTCTTATATTTGCTGTCTTTCGTTTTGTATGTAAAGTTATGCTTTTTCTGCTCATCATCCTTTTTATTTTCAGGGTAAGCTGTTATAATAAAATTCAGGTAACTATTCAGAGCCACTCGTCAAAATGCCACGCATTTCGTCGGTTCGGCGTATCCGCCAAATGGAGTTTTTTATGTACACTTACGATATTGAACAACTTTTAAAAAACGGTTCTGCCGTCAAACTGAAACCGCAGGGCTACAGTATGTATCCTCTTTTTCTTCCGGGCCGGGACGAAGCTGTCATTGAACACTGTGTTCCTTCCGAACTTCATCGCGGCGATGTAATTCTGTATCGCCGTGTGCAGGGAATCCTTGTTCTGCACCGCATCTGCCGAATTACCAGGGATGGCTTCTATCTGGTCGGGGACAATCAGACCGAAGTGGAAGGACCTCTTTCCCCGGAGCAGATTCATGGAAAACTGACTGGTGTCGTACGCAATGGAAAATCGTTTTCTGTTTCGCATCCAATTTATCGGATGCTTTCTTCCATCTGGCTCTTTTTACGCCCTGTCCGCCCGTTTTTCTGGTCGGTAACGGCTTTTTTCCGCAGGTTTTTTCAGAAGCACTGATTTTTTCATTGTCCTCTCCGAATTTTTTTCAAAATGCACAGAGAAATTTCTATTGCATCAGGCTTTTCGCATTCCCTTCACCATGGTTACAATGCTCTGAAGTCTCCAGCCTCTTCCAAAGATCACCAGATCCAGCAGCAGCGGAATCGCAATACACAGGAGAAAGCAGACGCAGAACAGAAGCATACCGCCTGCTCCGTATATCAGTGGTACGATTTTCTGCATCAGCAGAACTTCGCCCGCTATGACTGCCAGATACTCTCCGATATCCTGCGCATACCGCAGCGCCTCTCCCGGCATCTCGAGGAAATCCCGGAAATAAATGATATACCGATACAAGATCTGCAGCAGATAAGACAGTAAGGTTCCAAGCAGAACGCCTGCCATCCCATACGGTTTTACAAGTGCCAGTGACACGATCAGATTAAGAAGTGCGGAGGATGCTCCGACATTTTTCTCTTTTTCAAACAGTCCCGTCACGCCCATCACAAGGCTGAGCGGCAATCCCATAATTCGAACCAGCAATACTACAATACAAAAAACAGTAATTCCCCAGCCAAGTTCGTAGGAAGGACCAAGCCAGATATCACGGACAAATGGTGTAATCAGAGAAAACAGGCCAACCGATACAACCGACGCAATGCAGAAAAAGCCAAAGGTCAATTGCCGCAGAATCTCATAATTTCTCTGACGATTTTTTTCTGTAAAATAATCTCCGACCGTCGGCTGGATCGTATTCGCAAGGATCGTGAGAATATTGCTGATCGCCTGCGTAATCATACAGTAATTTGCATATCGTCCTACCGTACCGACCCCGATAAAACCGGAAATAATCAGGTTGTCCGTGCAATACAGCATTTTTTCTGAAATTCTGGAAATAAACAGGCTTTTCAGATCTCTTACAATTCTTTTCGTCAGAGACGATGTGCTCTTTTCTTTTCTCCGCTGGCGCAAAAACGGATATTTCTGCTCCACATACCAGCTGATCCAGATATTCAGCACGACTTCCGTTACGGTTCCAATACCAAGCGCCAGCAGATAATTCTGTTCCCATGTAACCAGCAGAATAATCGCCAGATAGCTGACCACATTTAAAATCAGTCCGGTGATGCTTGCAATGTATTCTTTCTGATCCGCAATCAGCAACGACTTCCGGTACGTTAAAAGATAAGAAAGAACGGTTCGAACCAGCCACATCGCATACAGAACGCGGATATAGGATAACGAATAACTGTTATTTTTCATAAAAAGGTGGATGAACGGCAGAACCGCCATTCCCGCCGCAAATACAAGAACAGCAAAGACGTGATATGCCTTTCGGTAAAGATTCATCAGCGATGCAATCTCTGCCTCATCCTTTCTTGCAAGCGCGCCATACAAATGGTAAACGATTGCCGTGGATATGCCAAGCTCCGTCACGGAAAGGATATTGATGACATTGGAAATAACACCATTCATTCCAACCAGCTCCGCGCCCATGTACAGGTTCATGGCACGCTGGCTGAAAAAGCCGAGGATCAGAAGCGCAAACTGTGAAAGCATACTGAAAAAACTGTTTCGGAATAAATTTTTAATGCGCATAAGTTCCTCCTTCTTCTCGTTTTTATAACATGCTACGCGGGTAAACAGTTCCGTAATTTTACATCACTCTTATTTTCCACTGTTTTCATGGATTTTGTAACATTAAAATGGTATCATATATCTAATACCTGCTATCGTTGCTGCCGTTTCCAGATACCTGTGAATGGCAGTATCCCTTTTGGAAAGGCTTTCCTTTATGAAAACAAATAGAAAAAAATCATTTTCTTATCTTCTGTTTTTTCTTCTGCTTCTGGTATTCCTTGCACTGTTCGCATTTCTTGGTATCCGTTCTTTTTATCGTGCGAATTACATGCCGGAACCATGCACAGAATCCGCAGACGAGTTATCCAATCCATACATTGGATTTTATCACATGTATGGCTATGTTCTTGGAAGCGATTCGCTCTCGAATCTTCCTGCCGCCTCTGATTCCGACGCCAAAAACAGGCAGGGAATTGTCATGCTGGAAGTGAATCTGCAGAATTTTTCAAACGAAGATCTCTCCGATTCAGCTCTTTCCCAGCTTGATACCATTCTCTCTGCCTGGCAGAGACATGGCAGTCAGGTGATCTTACGTTTTCTCTACGACTGGGATGGAAAAGCAATGGAAACAGAGCCGCAAAGTCTGGAGCAAATTCTGCGTCACATGGACCAGACAGCTGAAGTTGTAAATCGCTACACGGACTGTGTTTTTCTGATGCAGGGCATTTTTGTCGGAAACTGCGGGGAAATGAACAATTCTCACTACATGTCCGATGAGGACTGTACTACCCTGATGCACCATCTGGCAGAGGTAACGGATCCTTCGGTTTTTCTGTCTGTCCGCACACCGGTACAGAGGCGGAAAATTCTGGATTCCTCCGAACGGCCGACAAAGGAAACAGCTTTTGATGGTTCGCTTTCCTCCCGGCTTGGACTGTTTAACGATGGTATGCTCGGAACGGCCAACGATACCGGCACTTATGGTGATACCGCTGCCTCCGCAGACACTTACCGTTCCGCCTGGGTTCGTGAGGATGAGCTTTCCTTCCAGAATGAACTCTGCAATTTCGTCCCAAACGGCGGCGAGGTCACTCTGGATAACCCATTGAATGATCTCGCACATGCCATTCAGGATTTATCGCGCATGCATGTCTCCTATCTGAATTCGGAACACGATCCCGCGGTTCTGGATAAATGGAAAGCAGCTGCTTACAAAGACAAAGCTTCCGTTTTTAACGGATTGTCCGGCTATGATTATATCGAGCGTCATCTGGGATACCGCTATGTCATCCAGGACACTGCTTTGGATTCGTCTGATTTTCAGATACGGCTGGAAAATGTTGGTTTTTCTGTCTGCTATCGAAAACTGGATTTACAGCTCACCCTGGTTTCTTCCGATGGTGAGGTTTTCTCATTTCCCATCTCTTCGGATTCCAGATTCTGGATACCGGGGACTACTGCAGAGCTCTCTATTTCTCTCCCGCTTGCGAGACTCACCAAAGGCAGTTATACGGTATATTTCCAGATGACGGATCCTGTTCTGCAAAGGGAAATTTTGCCCGCAAACACATTTTCTCATGATACGCATGGATTTTCGATTGGTACGCTCGAAATCAGCAAATTATATTAAAACAATCGGGTCAATTTTGAAAATTCCCAAAAAGGGGCGTCCCTGTTTTTCTCCCTGATTGGCAAATGAAATAGTTCTTCCATCCCGCCTGCGGTACAGCGCCAGATACAGTTTCTGTTCTTCTGGTTCTGCTAATTCCGCAGGCAGTTTTATTTTCTGGCAAAGAGTGGTTTTTTCTCCGCTCTTCCAGAGTCTCGCATCTGTTGCAATCTGTATTTTTTTCTGAAGCGTTCCGTTTCTTTCCAGCTCCAGATAACAGTCTGCCTCTTCGGTCAGTTCTGCAAATCCTTTGTTTTCCAGTGTAATCTGAAGTTCTTCCCTTTCCGAAACAAACTCCACACCTTCCACAACAAACCGATAGCCGAGACGTTTTCCAATTGCCTCCAGGCCGCTTTCGTCCTCGACCGTTTCTGCTTTCCATTGTTCCAGCCGTCGTAAATCATACGTACTGTTCAGATAGGAAATATGCATTCTTTCGAGATCCGCCATTGCTTTTGGGGCCGAGACGAAAGGAGCCGGTTCTGCCCCACTTCCCCATATGGCCTCTCCGCCGCAAAATTTTCCGCACATTTCGTTTTTCTGCCATTCCAGTTCTTCTTCCCGGCTGCAGATTTTCTGTCCCGGTGTTTCCGGTGACAGTGTGCCATACGTTCCAAGATCCGTTTCCGATCCGAATATCCCATCGTTAAACAGAGTCAGTTTTTTCTTTTCCTGCTCCGTCCATCCCAAAGTCATTTCCCGCCACTGCGCCGGTTTCCGCACTGCAACCGGGCAGGCGCCGTCCACTGCTTTTATCATGGTATCGGTCAGGGTTCGAAAGGCATCCGGGGTCAGATAACGGGAACCGTGCATTTCGCCCCAGTTCCCGATCAGAATTCCCTGTACTGCAAAAATATCGTCCGCATATTCCCGAATGACTTCTCCGATCTGCTGCATATGTTCTTCCACCAGACGGATACTGCCCGGCTCTTTCTCCAGTCCTTTTCCCTCAAGATCATAGGAAAACCGCAGGATCATTCCTTTTCTTTTCTCCCGAAAAAATGCCAGAATCCTTCGAATCCATTCCAGAGACGGTTCTGAAATCGGCTTGTCCCGGAATGCTCCGATATCAATTCTGAGAAGGACAAGTTCTTCCTCTTCACAGGCGATGTAGAGCGGTTCCCCGGTTTGCGCCGCGTTGAAAGTATATAAATGATACCAGCCACACCCGGGATTCTGTATCGCTTTCCTGCTTTCCTGAAGTATCGCTTTCTGGAAAAGCTCTTTTTTATCCTGTTTTCCCCGCAGTTCTGGAAATTCTTTCTTTTCTGCCCTGCCTTTAGCTTCTCTTCCCTTCTGCCAGCTCAGGATACTTTTTATCTTCTCTCTCCACATCAATCCGTCCTGCTCCTGCATCCATTTTCAATACCTTACACCGGAAAATCACAGCCAGGACACTGTAAAACATCCGCATCATATACCAGATTGGCTTCAAACCAGAATGCATGCTTTTCCCCGAAGTCCGAGCATGCATAACAGCTGGAATCTCCACAACTTTAAAATCAAGAAGCAGCATCTGAGTAATCATATTAGTATCCGGATATTTATCATCGAAATGATTATATTTGGAATAGTATAAAACAGCTTTCCGGCTTAAACCCTGCAGTCCGGTTGTCGGATCCGCAATTTTCCGTCCAGTTGCCAAATACAGCATTTTTCGAAACAGGACAAATGCCATTTTTTTTGCAAAGGAAACTTCAAACTCTGTACTCCCCTTCATGAAACGGGATCCAAGCACAATGTCCGGCGTTCTTCCATCATCATCTTTTTCCTTTAATCTCTGGTAAATTTTCGGGATATTGCACACATCGTGCTGCCCATCCGCATCCATCTGAATAACATAAGAATAGCCCCTTCGGATTGCATATTTATATCCAAGCTGCAGCCCACTGCCATATCCCAGATTAAAAACATGAGTAACCACCGCACAGCCATATTCCTTCGCCAGCCAGTTGGTATTGTCAGAAGAAGCATCGTTCATGACCAGCACATCAACAATATCTGCTATCTCCGGCTGCGCCAGCTGTTTCATGACCTTTTCTATATTTTTTTCCTCGTTGTATGCCGGAATAATCAGCAGTACCTCTTTTTGTCTCATATGTATGTCCGCCTCATTTCATTAGATTCAGCAGTTTCCAGATTTCCTCTGTCTGACCGTTCATTTTCTGTTTTGCCGCTGCTGCAAGCCGTTCCCGTTTCTTCGGATCATCCAGCAGTTCTTCTACTTTTTCGGCAATGCCTTCCGGTGTCAGCGTACAGAGAAGACCATCTTCCCCGTCCACAATCTGCTCTCTGTTTCCCGCACAGTCCGATGCAATCACAGCACAGCCAAGTGTCTGCGCTTCCTGGATGGCGATGCTTTTTCCTTCAAACCGTGTTGCATGAACGTAGAGATCACACTGTGCATAATAAGGAAACAGATTCTCTTTTGCACCCGGCAGCTGGAAATCTTCCTGCAGGCCAAGCTCTGCAATCTGCTTTTCGAGCGCATTTCTCTCGGATCCCTCTCCCAGTACATACCATCGCGCCTCATAGCCATCTTCGCGGATCTTTTTCATGGCCGGAATTGCGATGTCATATGCTTTCTGATAGGCCAGTCTTCCGACAGTTAAGATTCGAATTCCTGTATAGGAATCTGAAAAACCGCCCGGCAGCTGCGCCTCACGCGCAATCCGGTCTGTATCGAGAATATTGTGAAAAACCTGCACTTTCTTCTCATATTCCGGATAAAATTCCAGAAAATGACGGCGCGTCTCCTGCGAAACGGTAAAGATCTGATCCATCTTTTCGTAGCAGTCCCGATCCATTTCCCTTGTATAACCGGAATTGCCGTATGCAATATGGACAAAGGCAGCTTTTTTCTTAGCATTCACATGATCGGCAACGTAATAAGCAGAACCGCCTTCCAGGTAAGCAACCGCCAGATCGAAGGTTTCCGAAAATCGGTCTGCTCCATCCGAAATTACACGCCAGAGCAGCTTGTCCGGCTGAATGTTTCCAGTTTTTTTCATTCGGAAAAAATTTTGTATCACATATTGCATTTTCTTTATGGTGCGACCATGGCGGAAAAACGCCAGAAAAGATGTCTGTATCAGTTTTCTCCGCCCCGCACCGGACAGCACAGAAGCGGTACAGATTTTCTTATTTTTCACATGTACCCTCTGCGGTACCTGGGAAATCATTTCACCCTGCCCCAAAAGTACGTAAAGTGAAATTTCATATTCCTCCGCATCCAGGCGGCGCAAAAGTTCCAGCAGCGCTGTTTCCGCTCCCGCCCGGCCAAGGGTGTTGATCACAAACAAAATTTTCTTCATTCGTTCTTCCTTCTTCTATTCCCTTATAACTCTCTTGCATTTTTGCCCGTCAGTTTTTCCAGTTCTCTCAGAATTCTTTCATTCTCCTGGTTCAAAAGAGAAACCAGAATCGCCAGTTCCTGGTTTTTCATTAACAGGGAAGAGATCTGAATTGTCATCTGGTAAACGCCCCACAGAACCAGAAGCGCTGTGATCAGAAGAACAACGAGGCTCCCAAGCCCGATCCGGCTGCTCCATCCGGAAAATCTCGGAACCGCTCCGCTTAAGATTGCTGCAATTCCAAGCAGTTCCCAGGTAACTGCCAGGTTTACGGTCAGCTTCTTTTTCGCATGAAGCACGAAGGTAACGATCATAATTCCAATTCCCATCAAAATAACGCAAGCTTTTACAATTGCTGCTGTGCTCATTTACGCTTCCTCCTTCTGCTCTTGCTCTGCTTTTCTTTCATAAACCATACCGGATGGCCGTTTCCCCTTTCCCTGAGGAATCAGATTTCCATGTTTTTTTCTACCCATCGCAGTCTCGCATATGCCACACTCCATCCTGCAAATGCTCCTGCTATGACCCCGGCGCCATACCAGATCACCGGTAAATGTGTTGCAATCAGACTGCCAATCCATGTCACCAGGCAAAACACGATCGCTGTCCAGATTGCCCCTGTCAGATCGTCAAAATAATACAGGAAGATAATTTCCGCATACATCAGAAACAGAATAAAATATCCAACCGCAAGTGACGGATAAATTTTCAGTGTCATACCGGAAAATCCCTCCCCTGGTAGCAGAATAACACAGATCAGATAAACCACAACAGAAATGATAAACTGTAACCGCGCCAGTGTCATCAGTTCACTGGAAAGCTGACGGAACATCCGTTTCTTCGCATTGTCAATATCGGCGCCTTTTCCGCCGATGACTGCCTCCGAGTACAGTTTATATTTTTCGTGAAAGTTCATCTCCACACGCGCAATAAAGATGATCGTTGCGGAAATGTTGGTAAACATGGCGAGACAGGATGCCATATCGTATGGCTGGTTACATACGAAACTTTTTGCAATCTCCATCCGCATATCCGTTGTCCAGAACACAAAATTGTGAATGTATAACCCAAGGATATACAAAAAGTTTGTAAAAATCAATTTCCAATATTTCCTAAAATACTGCAGTACCGGCCGGTAATGATTGCTATTTCGCACAAAATACCGGCGGATCAGCGCATTTTCCAGCGTTGCCGTCACAAAAAATCCGATCGTCAGAGAAAACAGCATACTCCATGTTGTCTCCCACTTCAGAATAAAGTGTAAAATCAGGGCAAGGACAAATGCCACCAGCATGCCGAAGAAAAAATACTGTGAAATCCGTTGATAATCTTTGCAAATAGAAAGATAAATCATCGAGTAAAAAACAAGCACCAGACTGATATAACCGCAAAAGCCACAGAATACATATGCGGTTGGTACCTTTCCCACAAAATGTTCCCAGAGACAGAACGGAATCCCCAACAGACAGCTGAGACCAATGTTCAGAAGCATACCAATATGATAGCAGGGTAAAATATCCTGATACCGCTCTTCGTAGATCACATCAGACATATAGCGGGACAGCACCGCATTAAACGGGGACGCCGTCAGAAGAGAAAAGATAAAGGTATAAAGAATCGTGCAGGAAAACAGCTCTCTTGTCACATATCCCACACTGGCAAAATCCAGCAGATATTCCATTAAAATCAGATTGATAATGATGACAAACATGGGCGCAACCGTCACTACGGTGCTGTAGAAAAATCCAACCAGATTTGTCGTAAGTGTATTTTTTTCAAAAATCCGATTCAGCCGAACTCCGATTCCTGCCATATCCTCTTCCTCCTTTTTTGTGCCTGCTCCGGTTTTACTTTTCCTTATCCGGCAGTTTTACCGATTCTTCCTTCCACTCCAGCCCCATCTGTTCTGCGAAATCCCGGTAAATCTCCCAGTATGTTTTCTGCATATATTCTACTCTATATTTCTCCATCACACGGCGATAGCCGGTCTCTCCCATTTCCAGGCGCATTTTTTCATTTGCCGCCATATCCAGCATCGCCTGCGCGATTTCTTCAATATTCATGATATGCGTGACAATTCCGGCCGCACCGAAATCATCACTTTCCCCGTAAATCAGTCCATAGCAGTTTCCGACATCCGTTGCAATCACCGGCTTATGCGCCGCATAGCTTTCCAGAATGGTCAGCGGCTGTCCCTCACTTATGCTGGTCAGAATGGTCACATCCATTCTTCCAAGATAATCGCGGATATTGATTCTTCCGGTAAAAACAACATCCGGGATTTCCATATCCGAGACAAGCTGGAAACACTCCTCGGCATATTCCCGGTCTTCTTCCCATGGTCCCATAATCCAGAGTTTCAGACGGTCATCTTTTTCTTTCGCAAAACCAAATGCCTGAATCATCGTTTTGACATCTTTAATCGGGGTCACACGCAGTACCGCACCGATGTTGATTTTTCCTTCATCTTCTTCCGTTTTCCCCGGAATATTCTGCAGATTTTCCACACGGATTCCGTTTGGCGTGACCATGGTTTTTTCGATCGGGCAGCCAAGTTCGATCTGCAGTTCCCATGCATGTTCAA
>OMCA01001528.1_pt1 | contig 10691 bp, 10 predicted proteins | sample 1673621 | NCBI WGS metagenome assembly OMCA01 (sample SAMEA103958117, study PRJEB25191) | human gut metagenome | biome: human-associated habitat [ENVO:00009003]; feature: intestine environment [ENVO:2100002]; material: feces | place: Germany | collected 2013/2015
TTAATGTAATTTTGAACCGGCTAACACCGATTCTATTGTTTTATTTTTATTTATCAGTAAAAATTTACCGAAGTATTGCTTTTATATATAGCCCATAAAATTACGGAAAGATAACTAATCGCCAGTACGACTAAAGTAAATATAAGCCAAGGGGTGGAAAGCCAAACGCCTTCATTGTTCTGAAGGTGTTTGGCCATTTTGTCACTATGCCTTTCCAACAGATCTTCTTCGGCCTTAATATGTCGGGCTGTGCATTGATGCACTTTCGCTAACTCATCTGTGCTGATTTTGGCACGGATAACTATATTTTGTTCCGCTTTGACAATAGCACGGCAAATGCCTGAAATAATGTTGTCGGCACTATCCGTAGCTGTTTTGAGCGCAAAAGTAACTTCTTCCATTTTGCGGGTAGCGGCTTCTAACTCTAAACGTACATCCTTTAGTTCTTTAATTTTCTGTTCAAGTTTACTTTCTTCTTGGGCTACTTTGTTTTCATTGTCTGTACCTTCTATAAGGCCGTCAATGTTTATCTTATCGGATTTTCCCTTTCCTATTCCCATATTCATTTAGATTTTGAGTGAAACAATTACCTGTGTAAACCTCGTCTGCGTCTGCAAAGTCGGTTGGCCATTTGAGCGCAACGCCTAACCCATTCACGCTCGTCCTCATCTTTATCTTTTCCCCAACCGCTCATGTCAGAACCTCCGCCGCCACTGGATGCAGCCATGTTTGTTGCACCGTCAAGGTATTTAGCGAAAAGGAGCAGGGCGGTTTTCTGCACATCTTCTATGGTCGCAAAGGGATTGTCGTCCGGAACAGAACACTCCTTGCGGATAATTTCGTCCGCTTCTTCCGATATGGCCACATGGTAATGGTGGTATTCATCCGTGGAAATGTCGTAGTGTCTGATAATTGGAGCCGGATGGTTGGTCTGTGGAATTTTAGGCGAAACGATAGCTGGCCGTATTTTCTGTTCGGTATTTGGAATTACCGAAGATTTCCGCTCTCCATGAAGCCTCGCCCATGTCGCTTCTATCTTTGACGGCATGAGGTGTCGGCCTTTGCCAAGAATGGAGGATTTATAACTGGAGTTGCCCAAAAGGACAGAATAACCTCGTACATTCCCCTTGTCATCCTCTTGCAAGTGTATGCCGTAGCCGTGCGCTTTCAGTCCGGCTTCGTAGCCTGACCAACTGAAATTCGGCAAGGAATGAAGCACATCCATGCAAGTGTTGGCTATCTCTTGTCTGCGATGTTCAAAAATATCCTCCGGCTGTACCCATCCCCGCCGTTCATTGATGATGTACGCAGCCGACATTGCCCGTTCCGCTATCAAGTGGTCATCGTTGACTTTTCCGTCCATGTCCACACGGTTCACATCTATGTGCAGATGGGGTATGCCACTTTTCGCATCATGGTGGAGTGCAACCACATACTGGCTGTTCTTCACATTGGTGGACTTAGCACTGGCACGTTTAGCCTTTTTTGAGAGGTCAATGGAGTCGAATACTTGGATGTACTCGTTTGCCAACCTTACCCAATCAGCCAGCGTCCAGCCTGCGGATTCTTCCTTAGTTGGGGATATTTCCATTCTTATCACATTCCGTTTAAGCGGTCTGCCCTTGTTGATTGTACTGGCAAATTCTTTTTGCTTGAGTACCATGCGCTGATACATGGCTTCAGCCGATATGTCATCGGGTAAGAAGTTTACTTTCACTATCTCGGCCTTGTCCTTGTTGACCGAATAGCGGACGGCGTTTCCGCCGTGGCTGATGGTGGCCGCTTTTGCTATCATCTGGTTGGGTATTTATTTGGTGATGTATTCCTGAATCTCATTCCAACGGGCTATAAGGGGAACGGCGGCACGCATCCACTGCTCCACGAAACGGGTGTCTGCAAAGTATTGCACCCGATGGCTGCCCTGTATGGACTTGACGGCTGCCGCTATTCGCATTAGTTCACTCCGAGCATCGGAAAGACTACAAAGGGCTTCCACCTCCTTGTCGGTAAGCCGCCGTCTCGGATGCTGCCCCAAGGCGCATTTACGGATATAGTCACTTAAAGTCAGCCCGCAGGTCTCAGCAAGTTCCACGGCTTTTGCGTATTCCTTTTCGGTCACTCTGGCCTCCAGTCGCTTTGTGCGCTTTATAGCCTCTTTCTTTTCGTCCTTGTTTTCTTCCGTTGTTGTCATATCTAATGATTTATAATAAGGTGATACGATAAAATAAAACTGGTCAACCCGGTGCGAGCTTGCGAGCGCCTGTAACGGCTTATGTGGCATGGAAGCGCGGAGCGGTTTTGTGCGACATAGGCAATTCTTGTAACAGTCCTGACACGAATTTTGGATATATCACAGTTCCCAGAGCAAATGGTTTGTCCGAAGTCTTAAATGTACTCCGCCACATTCATTCCTCAAAAAACTGCTTTCAAACGCATTATAATGATAATCTCAACTTCCCGACATAAACCAACGCCTTTTCAAAAGGTCACGAAATGTAGCGTGAAAGGCCATGTTTCGCATTGTAAAAAGCCATCTTTTGAAAGCCAATACACGTCATTTCGCAACGGTCTCGGTTTCAACAGATTTTATGCCCCGTCTCCGTCATGAACATCATTGTCCGAAATAAGGGATAAAGACGGCTGTCCATTGTTACAACAGGCGATGGTGTCCGACTTTCCAATTCCATCATTTGACACATCGGCAGCGATACCATCTTTATCCATACCATTGTCGCCAATCTCTCCGACACAGTGGTGCCGCTCTTTCACACTCACATAATGCGGATTGAGTATCTTTTGATTGTCCGCATACCATGCCGACACACAATGCACAATGTGTATGCTTGTGCGGTTGGTCTGCTCAGATGTGACAATCCCCAACTCGGCCATTTTGTCAAGCAGCCTTGAAACGGTTTTCTTGTCATAGCCTAAACGGGTGGCCAATTCCACTTCCGAAAGGGCGGCTTGCCCGATATGCAGCGTAACGGCAAAACCTTTCTTCTCGTACTTTGTTTCCTTGATGACCACTGCATCAATGAGGCATTTCAATACCTTCATACGGTCGATACCATACTTGCTTCCTACCAGAAAATCAAGCTGGCTATCGGAAAGCACTATACAATAATAAATGTCTTTTTTCATCTTCATATCTATTTATTGTTCTACTAACTCTAACTGAAATTGGTCAATGAGCGTTTGTAAACTCGGACAACGCTTTATCATCTTTTGGAGCGTCATCATGGGGGTGTCTGTCATCAGCAGAAAGTCAGCTATATCTAATCCCTTTTCCCTCTGTTCGTTTGTAGCACACTGCTCCAGCTTGTCGCTGAAAACCACCTTTGAGCAAATGGAAGAGAGCAACTGCACTTTCTCCTGCCAAACCTCCTTCGCGCCCAAATCAGGACAAAGTATGACAGCGCGGTTCTTTAACGCGGCAACGGTGTCAGTCTTGAAACAGCCGTGTATTCCTCCGGTCGCCAACCAAACAAAGTCAGGCATAAAGTGGCAGGCCACTAAAGCAGATTTCTCACTCTCCACAATGGCTACAGCTTTTGTTGGATAGCCAGCTAAAAGATGTTCGCCAAACAAGCATTGTTTCATGTTGAAGTGTTCAAGCCCTAATTCCGTATGTACCCAACTCACATAGCTTCTCGGTTCTTTTACCCGATGTCCTGTCGCCGGATTATACAGCATAATCTTTCCTGATCGCACTCTTCCTTGTCGGTCAATCTGCCAGAACACCGTGGAGCCTCCCCATTTCTTGGATGTCCCAACACAGTATAATTTGAACAGCCGGGATGTTTCTTTCTCACCAAATACACTCGAAAGAAAGATGAATAACGGATTCCGTTCGTAGTTGGCAAGCGAACGGCGCATAATATCACGGTCAATGTAATCTGTTGGCTTGGGCTGCATAATTTTTGTTTGTGACTTCCACAACTTCCTATCTTCCAATGCAATGGGATTATCTTTGAAATAATCCGATGGTTTATAATGGTATTGGCACGAATGTTCATGGTCGCACCTACCTACATAATCAGGAAACGCAATCTGTCCTTCGGTATCAATATACTTAACAAAACATTGTTTCCTTCCACATTTAGGGCAGGTCAGCTTAGAGCCTCGCTTGTATTTTTGGAGCGTAAATCTGTATTCAGTCATAGTTCCTCCTTTTTATAAATGCAGTTCGTGCAGTATGCAGTTATTGCAGTTTTGCAGGTCGCCCATGCCCTCTGAACCGCAAACTGCAAATACTGCAAGCTGCAAATAGTATGGCTTATTGCAGTTTTTCATATTCTCCTCTCTTGATTTTCCTGATTACCTTGTTCGCGGCAAGTTTGTTCAACACATACATCACAGTTCTTTCCGACATTCCGACTTCTTTACCGGCTTGGACGGCTTCGGCTGTAGAAAACAAATGAGGTACAATATCAAGCATTTCTTTCTTCTGTGAGTCTATGCTTTCCATCAACATAAATTTCTGAACATTGGAATAGCAATCCTCGAAATATGCACTTAGTCTGATGGCCGATTTTGTGGAATCAATATCCACAAAATCTTTATGGACTTCGCCACAAGCCCATCGGAGTATTTGGAATACTAAAGCCAACCGTGCTGCAATTATGGGTGTTTTCATTACTCGGCTATCAACCATACTATCGTCTTTGATTTGGTTTACCTTGTGGATTAAGTCATTGCGCCAGTCGGTGAAATAGGCACCAGCCTCTGCAGAAAAGTTCAGTACGCTTTGTAAAGCATAGTTGTTGTTCTCTTCCGTTATGAAACAAATCTCGCAAATACGGTTGATTACATCCTCCCACAAGGCAGAATATTTCTCAAACGATGAGGATGTGGAATCTTCGTTAATCTGCCAGTCTGATATTTCTTGGGATGAGGGATAAACGAAGATTATCCTATCCAACAGGCCATTGTCCTTGTAACCTTTATCTATCAGTTCATGCACACGGGTAGTCTGCATTGTACCGACTATGTTTATAAAAGGACGTTCAATGTGAATAGGTATCGGCATACTGCACCTTGACACGTCAAGAGGTTTACCGCTGAAAGCCGTCAAGAGCTGTTCTATCAGTTTCCCCTTGCTGTATTGGTTTACGGCATTGAACATTCCCATTATTTCATCCACATATACGGCCACCCCTCTTGGATTGTCATTAAGCGCACGAATAAGAGCTTCAGGAGTAAAATCAGAAATGATTGTCCGTTTCAAAATCGGCTTGAACGGCAATAACGGTTTTTCATCTTTCCTGCCCTTCTGACTTTCCAATATTGAATTGTAGTTTTCCATATCTACCTTGAATTGCTTAATGACTTTGGCATCACGCTTTCGGATGGGGCGGAAAGCAAAGTCAAGCGGAGGTGTCTTACCCATGCCTGGCCGTCCGACCAATATCATGTATAAGATTGGGCTGCTAACCCAGCCGCCACGAATGCGGATGTTGACCGCATTGCCGATAGCCGTTGATGCTGCTGCAATAAGGGAGGCCATCGTGTATTCAATGGAATAGTTCTCTTGCCGTGCCAATGCCAGAACCATGTCCTGCAGTTTTGCAGGAAACACGTCCAAAGGTATCTTGTTCTCAATGACACCCTCAAACTCCATTCTGATACTGTTGCACAAATCAAGTGAATCCATTAGAACGGTCTGTTTCGTTTGGCATTAATGAATTGGGCGGCTTCATCAGCCAGTTCCTTCTGCGATTTCCGTTTGCCGTCATGAAGCCATGCGTCAATCTCCGATTTGAGAAACATGATACGCTTCCCTCTCTTATGAAACGGAATCTGGTGGCAACTCGTCCATCCGTAAACGGTCTGTTCCGCCGGATGGCTGGGTAGGTATTCGCACAGTTCTTTCAGGTTCATCCACTGGTCGACAGGCCGTACTTGTGGGATGTTGTTCAGACTGTCAATCTTGGAATCAAGTTTATTGAGTTTGTCCATCATCCATGACATTGCCTTAGGCAAATCTTCAAATGTAATGTTCATGTCTTCCATATCGTTATTAGTTGATTTTGCTGCAAAGTAATGGCAAATTTCAATACTGATTTATGGATGGCAAATATCACATAAAGAAACATCAGCAGGTCATAAGAATCATAAACTATATGCACTGATTATCAGTGCATATAATGACAAATTCCATTATTAGATTTTTTCGTTTATGCCTCTCGACATAAGGGAATCATCATCGAATCATAAGGTTGTGAAGATAAAAATGCACAGAAACAGAAAGCCACCCACATGAAGATGCAGATGGCTTATGACTTAAATGAAATGATATAAGAGGTTATTCGGTCATTGGCAAATCCAGCTTAATCGTCTTGGTTGCCTCTTCCTTTTTAGCATCAACAACCTTTGCATACACTTGAGTTGTACGGACATTCGTATGACCAAGCATTTTGCTAACAGTATAAATGTCTGTTCCTCCGGCGAGTTGCAGGGTTGCATACGAGTGTCTAAAACAATGGTAGGTGATGTGCTTCGTAATTCCGGCTTCCGCAACCCATTTCTTTATTGGACGGTTAATCCATGACGGGTCAGGCAGTCCGGCAAAAACTAATTGTTCGCCGTCCTTCCTTTCACCACATAATTGAAATGCTTGTTCGGATATAGGCATATATTCAACTCCTTTGGTCTTTTGCTGGGTGAAGTTCAATCTGTAACCTCCGTTGAATATCTCTATTTCTGACCACTTCAACTTTTGAATGTCGCAATGGCGAAGTCCAGTCAGTGCGGAAAAGAGTGCGGCCCGTTTCAACAGAGGGTCACATGGAGTTTGAGCCAAACGGTTCAGTTCGTCAATAGTCAAGTATTCCCTGCGGCTTTCTTGACCTTGAATGCCCTTGACCTTCGCCCCAATATCAACCGTCAGATAGCCGTCAATAAAAGCCTGCTTCAATGCGGCCTTGAATATGGAGAAATAGGTGGATGCCGTGTTTTGCGAGATGACACCTTTTTTGCCACCTCCCTGTGGGGCGTTCAATAAAAACATACGGAATGATTCTATCAGCTTCAAATCAATCTGTGAGAAAAGAATGGTATCGCCTTTCGTAAAGATTTTCAACAGTTCATGCACACGCTTCCAGTTGATGATAATGGAATCGGAGCTATGGGCATGGCGTAACCGCTGCACGTGGTCGAAATATTCAATGAAGTTGCAGCGTGAACGCTCCAACTGCTCCGCTTGTTCTGCATCTGTTTCGGAATAGAGTGAGGCATTGTCGTATTCCTTTTGGCGCAGGCTCCTTATCTTGTCGGCATAGATACACGATTCTTGGTCTAACTGTGATTTGCATTGGATGATGCCGTTCAAGTCACGCTTTGGCTTATAAGTAGTCTTGCCGTCCTTGTCTGTTCGGGCGTTCCGTGACTTATCCCAAATGGGAGTGGTAATAGTGCGATTGAGATATTCACGCACTCTTTGGGGAGTGGGTTTGTCCGCTTGAAAAACCGGATAGGCTTCAACATACAGGTACCATTCCTCACGGTATTCCGACTTGCGGAGTTTTACCGAAACTCGTGTATTGGCCAACGCTTTCTTCATTGCTTCGCTCCTTTATATAGATTATCAATTTCTTTCTTGGGGGCATAGACGAAGTTACCTATCTGACGGGTAGGGATAGAATATCTGCGGATATGCTGATAAACCGTACTGTCATCCAAATGGAATTTCTTGACTATCTCGCCAATGGTATAACAGTCTTTGGGTTCCAGACTGTACAGTTTGGCAACAGGCTTTGATTTGGTTAGGGCTTTCCTGCGCAGTGGGTAGAGCTTCATCAATTCTTCCTTGCTGACACGGATTTGGTTCGTACCAAGATTTATGTGCGAAATAGTACCTTTATGAATCAAACGATACAAGGTATCTTTGCTGATGCCAAACAAGGCATAGGCTTCCGACACCTTGATGTAATCTTGGTGCTTCGGGATGCTTTTCACGATTTCATCCAATCGCTGGTTTCGTTTCTCCTCGTCTTTCCTACGCTTATACGCAATGTTAGAACAGCGTTTAGAGCAATACCACGATTCTATGGTCTTGACGATGAACTCCTGACCGCAGACTTGACATTTACGCTTTATTTCAAACTTTGCTGCTGGCATAATGCTGATATTTACTTGTTTACATTTAACCCATTTGTATTTTGTCGCAGATTTCCTACTTTTTTATCGCGGCACAAATATGGTACAAATATACAATAAAAATCCGAGAAACAAGCAAATCTATCAGAAAGTGCTAAAAATAAAATAGGGCGTAACTCATTGAGCTACACCCTACTTTTCTATTGTTAGTTATCGTTGTTTACCGATACTTATTTCACTTCCTCAAAATCAGCATCCTGAACATTATCATCCTGTTTGCCATTGTTTTGAGCATTTCCTTGGCCGGCGTTGGCACCACCTTGGAAACCTGCACCTTGCTGTGCGCCACCTTGAGCACCAGTCTGTGCATACATCTCAGCGCTGGCAGCTTGGAAAGCAGTGTTCAGTTCGGCCATTGCACTGTCGATAGCAGCCAAATCCTGAGCTTTGTGAGCGTCTTTCAGTTTTTGCAAGGCAGCTTCAATAGGAGCTTTCTTGTCGGCTGGAAGCTTATCGCCCAGTTCCTTCAACTGATTCTCGGTAGTGAAAATCATTGAGTCAGCCTGATTCAGCTTATCGATACGTTCCTTTTCCTTCTTATCTGCTTCGGCGTTGGCTTCGGCTTCGGCTTTCATACGTTCGATTTCTTCTTTGCTCAAACCGCTGGAAGCTTCGATACGGATGGCCTGTTCCTTACCGGTAGCCTTATCCTTGGCAGATACCTTCAAGATACCGTTGGCGTCGATATCGAATGTAACCTCGATCTGAGGAACACCACGACGAGCCGGAGCAATACCTGTCAGGTTGAACTGACCGATTGACTTGTTCTGAGCAGCCATCGGACGTTCGCCTTGCAATACGTGGATGGTTACTTCGGTCTGGTTGTCGGCTGCGGTCGAGAAGGTTTCACTCTTCTTGCAAGGAATAGTTGTGTTGGCTTCGACCAGCTTCGTCATCACACCACCCAGAGTCTCGATACCCAGAGTCAACGGAGTTACGTCGAGCAATACGATGTCGCCTACACCAGCTTCTTTGTTCAATACGGCACCCTGTACGGCAGCACCTACAGCAACTACCTCATCGGGGTTAACACCCTTAGAAGGAACTTTGCCGAAGAAGTCTTCAACCAACTTCTGAACAGCCGGTATACGTGAAGAACCACCTACAAGGATTACTTCATCGATATCAGAGTTACTCAAACCGGCATCGCTCATAGCCTTCTTACACGGTTCCAGACAAGCTTGGATCAGATTGTGAGCCAAAGCTTCGAACTTAGCACGAGTCAAAGTCTTCACCAAGTGCTTGGGCACACCGCCTACAGCCGTGATATAAGGCAAATTGATTTCCGTAGTCGTAGAAGAAGACAATTCAATCTTGGCCTTCTCGGCAGCTTCTTTCAAACGTTGCAATGCCATCGGGTCTTGCTTCAAATCAACTCCTTCTTCCGACTTGAAGTCAGCAGCCAGCCAGTCGATAATCACTTGGTCGAAATCATCACCTCCGAGGTGAGTATCACCATTGGTAGAAAGCACCTCGAATACACCGCTACCAAACTCCAGTATGGAAATATCAAATGTACCGCCTCCCAAGTCGAAGACAGCAATCTTCATGTCCTTATTGGACTTATCCACACCGTAAGCCAAAGCCGCAGCCGTCGGTTCATTCAAAAGCCGCAGAACGTTAAGCCCCGCCAGACGCGCCGCGTCCTTGGTGGCCTGGCGCTGGGAGTCGGTGAAGTAGGCGGGCACGGTGATGACCGCCTCGCTGACGGTCTGGCCCAGATAGGCCTCGGCGTCCGCCTTCAGCTTCTGCAGGATCATGGCGCTGATCTCCTGCGGGGTGTAGGCCTTGCCGTCGATGGTGACCTTGTGATCCGTGCCCATCTCACGCTTGATGGAGGAGATGGTGCGGTCGGGGTTGGTGATGGCCTGGCGCTTGGCCACCTGGCCAACCATGCGCTCGCCGGTCTTGGAAAATGCCACCACGGACGGGGTGGTGCGGTTGCCCTCCGCGTTGGGGATAACGACTGCCTCGCCGCCTTCCATCACGGCTACGCAGGAATTGGTCGTACCAAGGTCGATACCGATAACTTTAGACATAATGATTGCCTCCTGTATATAGATAAATATTTATTGCTTACTGTATTTGATCTGGCCGCTTAATAGGGCCGGTCCGGCATGATGAGCGCGGCAATGATATAGGCCAGCACACCGCTTCCGCCCAGCAGGCAGAACACCACCCACGCCAAACGCACCAGCGTGGAGTCGATGTTGAAATACTCCGCGATGCCGCCGCATACACCGGCGATCTTCTTGTCCGTGCTGCTCTTGTACAGTTTCTTGCCTTCCATAATAGCTTCCTCCCTCTCAGTTGGCTACCTTCACCATGGCGAAGCGGAGTATTTTGTCGCCCAGTGTGTAGCCCTTTTGGAATACCTCTACCACGGTGTTCTCCGCCGCGGTCTCGTCCTCGGTGTGCATCACCGCGTTGTGCTTTTCCGGATCGAACTTCTCACCCAGGGCGGGTATCTCCGCAACGTCCAGCTTGGTTAAGACCTCCTCGAACTGCTTGCAGATCAGCTCCATGCCCTGCCG
>OMCA01001529.1_pt1 | contig 10674 bp, 8 predicted proteins | sample 1673621 | NCBI WGS metagenome assembly OMCA01 (sample SAMEA103958117, study PRJEB25191) | human gut metagenome | biome: human-associated habitat [ENVO:00009003]; feature: intestine environment [ENVO:2100002]; material: feces | place: Germany | collected 2013/2015
CATAAATATTATGCGGACAAAATATTTCCTTTTGTTGTTCCTGTTATTGCTTGGAGCAGGGTGCGCTACTTCACAATATGGAAGTGAAGCAACGGCTGTTTTAGAAGAAGGAGAGCCATCGATAGCAGATACTACATTCTTATATGATTCTCGCGTTATTGCCTTAGAGACGAAAGACGATGCGCTGATTGCCCGTGTCAACAGGTTGATAGAATGGAAGGGGAATCTTTATATACTTGATAAAGCGGGGAAACAAGTGGTGGCTTTTAATATGGATGGGAAATATTTGTTTACTATCCATCGGGTTGGGATGGGGCCGGAAGAGTATAGTGCTGTGATGGATGTCGCCATTGACAAACGAAAAAATCAGTTGGTGCTGTTGACCGAACCGTCAGCGTTGCTGCGTTTTGATGCGGAAGGCAATTTCATCAGTAGCCGGAAATTGCCCGGTTATTATCACTCTATTGCTTTGGACGGAGATTTTATTTATTTGGAGAATGAAACTTACGCCAATGGCCGGTTGTCGGAAAATTCTATAACTGCGATTCACGGGGAAGAGACAACGGGCTTGTTGGAACCATTGATAGAAATTGCCCCATTTTGTTTTATAGCAGGGCATCAGTTGAGTGCTTCATCGCCTGTGCTGTTTACCCGGAAATTTGATAATACAATTTATAAGTTAGAAAACCAATCGGCATCTCCTTCTTATACTATTGACTTTATGAATGAAACATTTCCGGAGGATGCAAAGGATAAGGTGTATGACTGCCGTGACTTGAATAAATTCTCCAGAGAGAAAGGCTTGGTTTATTTGATGACGGATGTGACCGAAACTTCCGAACATTTATTGTTCCGAACGAACTTGTTTGATAGGTTGTATATCTTGTCAAAATGGGACGACGCTGTTCGTAAATATGATTATATATTCCAGTCTGAATACGGGTATAACTTGCACGGTTATACTCCGGTGGGCGGTGAAAAAGAAAGGATATGCTTTGTGGCTATGGCAGGAAGCTTGATGAGCTTGAAGTCTTTGGTTGAAACTTATCCGAAAGTCAAGGCAAAGACCACCGTGAAGATGCTGGAATTGTTAAACCGGGTGGAAGAGGATTCTAATCCGGTCCTTTTTTATTACAAGGTAAAATGAAAGTGGTTGCCTGTGATAGGTTTTTCGCTTTTTAATTCTTGACGGGCAACTTGACCCATAACCATTTGGGAATAAGCCTCCAGAAGAACACCAGCACTTGATAACGCCGGTCGATGATGACGGTGCGTTTCTTTTTGTTGAGTGCATTGATGATGTGGGCGGCGACTGCGGAAACGTTCATCAGCAGAGGATATTTGTCGTCTTTCAGTAGCGGGGTGGCTACAAATCCGGGACGGATATCAGTAAACACAATGGGCAGGCGGTTGATATGCGCCAATTGGTCGAGAGCCTCGATGTAAGTATTCTGAAAACGTTTGGTGGCGGAATAGGCGGGAGCCGAACCCAGTCCTTTGGTTCCGGCAATGGAACTTATCACAGCCAGATGTCCGTGTCCTTACTGTTCAAAATAATGATAGGCTGCCGTCACCATGCGGATGAAACCCTCCACATTGGTGGCGGCAGTCTGTAATTCGATATCGGGTGTCAGAGAGAGGTTTTGTTTACCAATGCCTGAGCTCAGCAAAAATAAATCCATACCTCCCAACTCGTCTATCAGTTGTTTCAGCAAATAGGGTGCATCTTCGTGAGTGACGTCCAAGACTTGGGCACACACCTGTCCGGGAGCAGTCCGGCGGAGCTTTTCCAATTCCTCTTCCCTGCGTCCGGCTATGCCTACCTGCCATCCGGCCTTCAGGTAGCCTTTGGCTACTTCCAGCCCGATGCCCGAAGTGGCTCCGATGATAACAACCCGTTTGACTGACATGGCTTATCTTATTTAATCTGTTCTAAAGCTTGTTCCAGATCGGCGATGATGTCGTTGGCATCTTCGATACCTACCGACAGGCGGATTAAGTCGGGAGCAACTCCGGCTTCCATCAATTGCTCGTCCGTTAACTGGCGGTGTGTATGGCTGGCAGGATGAAGCACGCATGTGCGGGCATCTGCCACATGAGTCACGATGCAGGCCAGTTTCAGTGCATCCATAAACTTGATGGCCTCTTCGCGGCTGCCGTTCAGTCCGAAAGCGATAACACCGCAAGAGCCGTTCGGCATATATTTCTGTGCCAGTTCATAATATTTGCTGCTTTTCAGACCGCAATAGTTTACCCATTTCACCTGTGGATTGGCTTCCAGCCATTCGGCCACCTTCTGTGCGTTTTCGCAATGACGGGGCACGCGCAGGTGTAATGTTTCCAATCCCAGATTCAGCAGGAACGCATTTTGCGGAGACTGGATGGAGCCGAGGTCACGCATCAGTTGGGCGGTTGCTTTCGTTATGTAAGCCATTTTGCCGAACGCTTTGGTATAAGTCAGTCCGTGATAAGACTCGTCGGGCTGGGTCAGACCGGGGAATTTGTCCGCATGGGCTTCCCAGTCAAAGTTGCCGCTGTCCACAATGGCGCCTCCTACACTGGTGGCATGACCGTCCATGTATTTGGTTGTAGAATGGGTGACGATATCCGCTCCCCATTCAAACGGGCGGCAATTGATGGGAGTGGCGAAGGTGTTGTCCACAATCAAAGGCACACCGTGCTTGTGTGCGATGCGTGCGAACTTTTCGATGTCCAGCACATCGATGCTCGGATTGGAGATGGTTTCGCCGAACAACGCTTTGGTATTCGGGCGGAAAGCTTGGTCTATTTCCTCTTCGGATGCATTGGCGTCAATGAAGGTACACTCGATGCCCAGTTTTTTCAGCGTAACGCCGAACAGGTTGAATGTACCTCCGTAGATGGTAGACGAGCATACGAAGTGGTCGCCTGCCTGACAGATATTGAAAATGGCATAGAAGTTGGCAGCCTGGCCGGACGAGGTCAGCATAGCACCCACACCACCTTCCAATGCTGCGATTTTTGCGGCGACGGCGTCATTGGTGGGGTTTTGCAAGCGTGTATAGAAATATCCCGAATCTTCCAGATCGAACAGACGCGCCATCTGTTCGCTGGTGTCATACTTGAATGTGGTACTTTGATAAATAGGCAAAACGCGCGGTTCGCCTTTTTTCGGAGTCCAGCCTGCCTGTACGCATAAGGTCTCCCTGCTATACTTCTTATCCATGTTTATATTGTTATTAAAATTACATATTCATTTATTTCGCAGCAAAATTAAGAATAATCTGTCATTTAGGGTTCAATTATTGAGAAAAGTGTTATATTTGAACGATTTTAATAAGCTTAACTATGGCAGAGGATATAAAATTCAGGCATACTATGCCGGTGCAGATACGATTCAGCGATGTGGACCAGTTTGGTCATATGAACAATTCGGTTTACTTTTCCCTCATTTCCGCAACTCTTTTATCCTCTCATGACACGACAGTTTTTTTGCGATTTTCATGAAAAGTCTGAAGACTTCTGTGTGTCATGAGAGCTTGGGTCGTACCTTTCAGGCATAACTTCCCCTTACCCCACAAGGCAACTTGAGGCAATATGCCATAAATCCCACAAAGCATAAGGGCTAATCCGCCCCGCCCTTAAAGACATTCTCATAAGCCCTGTTTCCGGTGTAGATATTCAGCATGTGCATTCTGGAAGTCTTTATCCATTTAGCAGACACAGAAACATACTTGAATACGAAAGCTTTGATGCGGCTTGTCCTGTTGAGTCCGAATGCCTTTACATTCATTCTGCGGATAATGGTTTTGTAGAAGTTCCTTATCAGTGCGGTCATCAGCAGATAGACCGTATTTTCAGCCAGGAAGGATTTGGGCAGACGCTTCCATCCGAATCCGTTGTTCATTTCGTCAAAGATTCTTTCCTTTCCTCCACGCAGGTTGTAGAATTCTACGATATCTCTGACATCGGATTCGAAATCATTGGTGAGAATGCACCTGTAGGTATATTCACCTTCCCATAGTTCCTGAGTTTTGTCAGTCCTTCTCTGTCTCTGAACAACTAGGCGATAAGGCTTTCCCTTCCACTTTTCCACGATAATGGAGTTCAGTTCGAATTCTATTCCGTTGATTTCCTCAGTCCTCCATCCTCGGAGAATGAACATGTCATCGTAAAACGCCGAGCATCTGTTGGCGCGGATGTAGAAATGGTTACAATGATCTTTTACCACATCCACAATCTCTTCGGAACATGACCCGCAGTCCATACGTACCCTGTCTATATGGATACCGTTGTCTTCAAGCCTTGTAAAGATCCTTTCAAGCGTATCCTGTTGGCGGAAACGGACATTGGTATTGCCGTCGCGGTTTTCTATGCCTACGATATGGTCGCCGATGACAGCTACTCCGGGGCTGTATCCGGTAAACTTCTTGTAGGTGGGCTTGGCGTCATACTTGCCTGTCTCGATAAACTGATGGTCGAAATCGAAATCATATTTCTGTCCCTCGTTTAATTCTCCGGTAGATATGAGTGCCTTGACAAGCAGTTCGTTCATGCGGTCTGCCACATTGAAATCATAGGATTTTCCCGAGACGGAAGACGTATAGGTTATGTTGGGGACGGTCAGTTCCTTGATGGCACGGAGAATCGTATCTGCGCTGCAGCTCCTTAGCACAGGATGAAAGGAAAGATGAGACATGAGATGGGTGGATATGTCTTCAACACAGGAGCCGCCACAGAAATACACGCACATGAGAGAACGGAAGATTTCACTGTATTGATAACCGAATGTCTTGGTACGTGGTCCCAAAGTGGAATCAATTATGTTAGACAAAAGAGCATCGAATTCTTCCATTACACAAAATATTCCACCAAAAGGAGTGATTTGTTCAGATTTTATTTGTACTTTTGCCATGCCTGATGAAGATTTGTTTGATTTTTATTGCAACACTAAGTTAAGTGAATCTTCTGACATGGCAAAATACTGGGTAATATATTATTACTCAGTATTTTAAATTTATTTCTAACAATATGTGTTGCGGAATTAAGGTTTTCTTTGTATGATTTGGCAAAGACTACTTATATAAAAGATGTATTTGGCAGTGCCGACTGGAGTAAGCTGGCTATTGTGGTGGCCAATATCAATGCAAACTTCTTTATGCCGGTATTTTTCTCAGATCATCTGGTGATAGAAACGGCTGTGGTACATTTGGGGCATAAGAGTTTTACCTTGTTGCAGCGTGCCGTGACTACGGATACCCATGAGGTGAAGTGTGAGTGTAAAACCGTGATGGTGGGTTATGATCTGGCCACCAAAGAACCGAAATTGATTTCCGAGGATTATAAGAAGGCCATTTGCAGGTACGAGGAAAAAACATTGGAGGAGCTGTCAAAAGAACGGAAATAGTTATTGATTTTCTGTGTTGTTGATGTTTTATCAACTATATGCATAATGAATAAAGGTGTATCTCACGACACACCTTTATTTTTCTATGTTAAAACATCTGTCCTGAAAAATAAACAGGAGGATTTGGCTTATTTTTTCCCGTATCCCGGAGTTTGAGTTAATAACGGATTCACATTCAAAGTACCGATATTAACCGGCCAAAGCATTTTATATGCTTCTTCTGTACCGAGGATAGGATTTGTGCCCGGATAGTTGGCATCGGCAGAAAAGACCAAAGAACGTCCGGATGCATCGTGCATACGCAATACGTCAAACCAGCGCTTGCCTTCACTGACAAACTCTTTGTCCCGTTCCTGCAAAATGGCTAGTTCATTTTCCGCATAGCTGCCTTCCGTGTATTTGTTTTCTTCAAAGGTGTCTCCGTATGCACGTTTGCGTACTTCGTTGATATACGAAGCACAAGGGTTGTTCAATCCGTTTTCAATTTCCGCCATCATTAGTAACGCATCGGCATAGCGGTAAACAGGGATGTCCGAAATATAAATGCGGTTGTCATTGGAATTGATTGTACCTATACGTTTTTTCATTACGCATCCGAATTCGCTGAGCGTACCATTATCATTTTTCATGTAATACTCCATGAATGTGGCATCACGACGGCTGTCTCCTTCTTTGAACGTTTTCCAGAAATCTTCTGTGTACTCGTCACGGAATACCCCACCGGTACCTTTCAAATTTAAGGTGTCTTTTTCAATTACTTTACCGTCACGACCATGTGCCTGCCCCAGAAATACAGCATCCTGATAAAGGAATCTGCTTCCGTCATTGCTGGCCTCACCCTCTACAAACGGCATGGCGAAGATAATCTCAGCGTTCTTTTTATTGTCGCATGAGAAGATGGAGGCAAAGTTGTCCATTAATTCAAAATGTCCTATGATTCCGGATAAGGCGGTCTTGGCAGTCTGTAAATCGGTTGCCCCGGTTGCTGTGAATCCGGTGATGGATACTTTCGCTGCCCACATATAGATTTCTGCTTTAAGCATTAAAGTGGCATAGCGTGACCAGTCATATGCATCAAAGGAGGTGTTATTTCCGAAATAGTTTTCGGATTTATTAATATCTGCTTTGATAAATTCCATCGTGGCTTCGGGTGTGGCGCGTTCTACATAGAATTTGTCTGCCGATGGCTTGCCGTCCAATATATCTACTTTGGTGATGAGAGGTACTCCCCCGAAAGTTCTGTATAGCATGAAGTAATACAGGGCTCTCATGCCATACGCTTGTCCCAAATACCGGCTCCGGGTCGCATCATCCAGAAACGTACACCCATTTTCTACTTCTTGGATAAAATGGTTTACTTGCATGATAGGAGAGTATAGTCCGTTCCAATTGGATATGCCGGGAATATCTTCCGAGATATTCTGTGACCGGATATCGGCATAGTTCAAGCTGGTGTTCAGCGAGGAGGTGCCCACACGTTGTGTGCCGCCGCGGAGTTCGCCCAAGGTGTAGAACATGTCATAGTAACTTCTTAATTGGGCGTGCAGACCCAACATGAATGCTTTGGGCTGGGAAGCTTCTTTCCAGAAATTTCCGGCTCCATAATAATCTTCCGGTGCCAGATCCAGTGCATCACAGGACGGCTGGAGAATGGTCATCACACATATTGAAAGGATATAGAATATTTTTTTCATAATCTGTTAGAGTTTATAAGTTTAGAAAGAAACGTTTACGCCGAGAATGACAGTGCGAGGCAATGGGTATCCACCATTGTTGTCCGTCTTTTCCGGAGAGAATAAATGTTTGGCTTCTGTCAGGTAACCCAGGTTCTGACCGGTTAACGAGAGCATGACTGAACCCAGTCCTGCTTTGCGTACCCAGTTGCTTGGCAGATTATATGACAAGGCTATTTCACGGAAAGATAGATAGTCACCGTTGTAGGCAAACATGGAGGATTGACGGCAATAATTGCGCTTACCCAACTGGTCGGCCCATACATAAGTAGGATATTGTGCACCGGGATTTTCGGGTGACCAGGTGTCGTGGGTTTCTGCAATGGTATTATAAGTACCTTGTGCGCAAGACATGATCCACATGGTTTTCCAGTCTACCGCTTTGAAACCGAGCGCATAGTCAAAACGTGCTGATAAAGTAAGGTCTTTCCAGGTGACTGAAGTATTGATACCTCCTGTCCATTTGGGTACAGTGTTGCCCACTTTCACCATGTCGTAATTGTCGATGATGCCGTCGCCGTTTACATCCTTCCATTTCACATCACCCGGCTGGATGCGGAGGGAGTTCGCTTTTTGATTGGCTGTCAGTTTGTTATATCCTTCCTCACCTCCGTAAAGGGGACGGTTGCTTGAGCCGTTGTTACCACTTGACAAGTCGATCAGCCCTCCTGGTATTTCATCTTCGGAACGATAGATTCCTTCGGCTACGAACATGTACAAATCACCTGGACGTTGTCCTTCCTGATAACCGCCTACCCATGCTTTTTCATAGCTTCCGTCCTCCAGCTGGCGTCCGGTATATACTTGAAATGCATTTTGACGGTTTCTTTCCAGACCGTTGTCGGGCAATGCCACTACTTTGTTTTTATTTAATGCGCCGTTCCAGTTCAGATTCCATTTCCAGTCTTTGGAGTCGATAACTTTGAATGCCAGTTCGAATTCAAAGCCTTGGTTCTGGAACTTACCGTTGTTGGAGGTAAAGGAAGAAACACCCGAAGTAGACGGGATGGTGATGTTGGCATACTTGTCACTGGTCAGTCGGTTGTAGTAAGTCAAATTGGCATTGATACGGTTGGCCAGAAAGCCTAGATCCAGACCGATTTCGAAAGTTCTTGACTTCTCCCATTTCAAGTAGGGATTAGGAAGGTTGTTCAATAGGAAGTAAGCGTTGCCGTTGTATTTGCTGCCTGCATAAGCACCTTGTACTGTGTAGTTTCCTACAAAATCTTTGTTTACATTACCATTCAGACCGAAGCTGGCACGCAATTTACCGAATGAGATGATATCGGCCCATTCACTGGCAAATTTTTCTTTGGAGAACACCCATCCGGTAGATACTCCGGGGAAGACACCCCAGCGATTGTCTTTGGCCAGTTTGGAGTAGCCGTCCCGTCTTAGAACAAAAGACAGCAAGTATTTTGACTGGTAGTCATAATTTACACGACCGAAGAATGACATGATACGCTGGCGGCTGTGTGAGGAGTCTATGCTGCGTTTGCCTTTGTCATCACTGGTATATTCCAAATCACCGAAAGCGTCACTGGGAGCTCCCGATCCTGAGGCACTGAAACCTTTATAATATGAGTCGTAGTACTCGAAGCCGGCCATGGCATCCAGATAGTGGTCTTTGTTTATTTGATAGTTGTAGTTTAACACTGCATTATAAGTTTGGTCCAATGTGCGCCCGTAGGAAGCCGAGGTGCTGTGTGAGGTTACCCAGTTTCCGGGAGAAGATAAATAATCTTTGTTGAAAGCTTCATATTTTTCTTCTGAATAGAACCAGATGGCGTTCACTTTTAATGAGAGTCCTTTCATGATATCTGCGGTAAAAGATTGGTTCATGGTGAACTTGTCTGTATTGTTGTCACGGACAAACTTGTCAAAATTGATTTGTTGGTTTCCGTCGCCTGAATTGGGTCCCAAAAGCATTTCACCGTCAGCATTATATCCACGGAAAGTGGGAGGTAATGATAAAACGCGTGAGAAGTAGTTGGCTTCTGCGCTTTGGGTAGGAGGAAGGTCGTTCCAGGTTGCATCTGCAAAGTTGAAGCTGGAGTTGGAGGTTAACCATGGTTTCAGCTTGTAATCGGCATTGAATGTGAAAGTGATACGTTGGTACTTGTTTCCTACGGCTGTACCTTCACTATGGTTGTATCCCAAACCTGCATAGTAGTTTCCCTTTTCATTTCCTCCGCTTACACTCAGGTTGTAGTCTTGTGAGAAAGATGGGGAATTGATATTGAAATCCGCTATATCTGTATTCTTGAAAATCAGTTGGTCTCCATAAATAGGATCAGTCATGGTTTCCCATCCTTGGTTGAGCAGGAAAGCCAGATCGTCCGAATATTTCATGGTACTCCATATAGCCTGGCTGTTTTCGTTTCCATTCAGCGGGATTGTCTTGTCATCATCTGCCCAATATTTGTTGCCTGTTCCATAAGGAGTGGCACCAGTCAGACCGGTCAGTGAAGACCATCCTTGTACGGCCGATCCGTCTGGATGTTTCATGTCTCCCGTGTAAGCATTCATGTAACCAGTGCGCATCCAGTAAATGTAATCACGCGCATTCATAAAGTTATAAGAGTTGTGGAAGTAGTTCCAGCCTAGTTTGGCCGAAAGTTCTACACGTGTACTTCCCTCTTTGCCTCGTTTGGTAGTGACTAGTACTACACCGTCATTGGCTCGGGCGCCATAGATGGCGGTGGCGCCGGCATCTTTTAATACTTCCATGGATTCAATATCGGCCGGGTTAATGTCACTTAAAGAACCGCGTACTTGGCCGTCTACCAGGATTAGAGGTGAACCTGAACCGTCAAAATTAGTACCTCCTCGAAGTACCAAGGTAGGAGCTGCTCCCGGATTACCGGAAGTCTGGCTGACGGATAGACCTGCTACGGCTCCTGATAAGGCTTGTGCCGGATTGGAATAAAGTCCTTGTTTTAATGTTTCTTCTTTTACCTTGGAAATGGAGTTGGTTACTTTTGTGCGCAACTGTTTGCCGCCATATCCGGTTACAACAACTTCTTGGAGCATTTCTGAGTCTTCTTTCAATGCTATTTTAAAAGTTGACTTTCCCTTTACGCTTAAAGTTTGTGTCTGATAACCGACAAATGATACTCTGATACTGCCATCATTGGCTACGGAAAGTGTAAAATTACCATCTAAGTCGGTAACTGTACCATTCGTGGTGCCTGTTTCTACAATACTGGCGCCAATAACCGCTTCACCTGTGGCGTCTGTGACCACACCCGTGATTGTTTTCTTTTGTGCCATGGCTCCTATGGAGCATAACAGGCAAAAAAGCATGAATAAGGTTTTCTTCATAGATTTGTTTTTAAAGTTACTGTTTGAAGTTCTATCAGAACTATTCCGTGTCCATAAAGGGAAAATAGATTGTATTTTATTTTATTTAAGAAGGAATTTTAAAAGGATTTTTCTACTGAATTTCTACTGTTATGCTACTTTGAGGCGGAAAAAGATAAAAGATATCCCTTTTTATATACTTTTATTTAGCTTATTTATCCGTGAATATTGACTGTTTCATACATTTTGTGT
>OMCA01001533.1_pt1 | contig 10652 bp, 5 predicted proteins | sample 1673621 | NCBI WGS metagenome assembly OMCA01 (sample SAMEA103958117, study PRJEB25191) | human gut metagenome | biome: human-associated habitat [ENVO:00009003]; feature: intestine environment [ENVO:2100002]; material: feces | place: Germany | collected 2013/2015
TAATAAATTGGTGCGGAGTTATAACAGTGACCGTAAGTATCGCAATTTCTCTGTCCAATTGTTTGGTACATGGAAGGTAACAGACCATTTACGGATGCGGCTGAATGGGGGCTGGCGATATGTGACTTACCCTTCTACTTCTAAAAGTTTAGATAATTTTTGGGGTAATCTGCAAGTGGATTATTACTGGAAAGACTTTTCGTATGGTTTGTATGCCAAGTCGAAGACCAAGTGGCTTAATTTTAACCTGATGTCTGTTACTATGGCTGCTCAATGTGGAGGATACGTTAGTTGGAATCCCAAAAACTGGCGAATGGAAGTGGGCGTGACTAATCCTTTTTCCACTAAATTTAAGGAAAAGTCTATGATGGACCGTGAGATATATCGTTGCCAAAATAGTATGTTGGCTAAGCCGGATCGTTTCGCCGGTTATGTTAAGTTGGCTTATACATTCGATTTCGGCAAGAAGACCTCTCGTGAAAATAACAGTGTGGACAGAAGTATCAATAGTGCTATACTGAAAGTGGAATAATTATGAATCTATACAATAATATTATTATCCATCCGTTCTCTTCTTCTGTACAGGAGAAAAGGTTTCTTTTGTCCTGTAATGGATTATATTATGAAACCAGTTTAGCTGTTACGGAATTGGTGGAAACATTGCAGCAATACCAAACGGAAGAAGAAGGCATTGCTGCCTATATCTACAGGAAAGAGGGGAAATATACACAAGAACAAGTACAGCAAGTCATAAACAAGTTTATTAAGCCTTTGTTTGCAGCTACAGAGAAGAAACGTACTTTTCTCTATGAAAAGGAATTGTTTAGTGCGGTAACCATAGATTCGTTTCTTGTTCAACAAGCTGGGTATGTTACTTGTTTTGCTTGTTACTTTTATATTGGATGCCTGTTTTTTTCTTGTTACTGATAATTTGTTGCTGTTCAATAGTCAAGTAACCGTTTATGTGATAGTAGGGTTATTTGTCTTTATGCTCCTGTCTTCGTTCTTTCATGAATTGGGGCACGCTTCTGCTTGCAAATATTTTGGCTTGCACCATGGAGGAATAGGTTTCGGGCTTTATTTAAACTTTCCGGTTCTCTATACGGATGTAACGGAGGTATGGAAACTGAACCGGATGCAACGCTGTGTAGTAAACATTGCCGGTGTTTACTTTCAAAGTTACTGGTTGCTTGCTTTGTTGATAGCCTTTTTGTTGACAAATAATGATATGTTGCGTTATCTTATTCTTACTATGAATTTGAGCTTTTTGATGACACTGAACCCTTTTTTCAAGTTTGATGGTTATTGGATTGCGTCCGACATTTTGGGTGTACCCAATTTGCGCGCCCGGTCATTGGAACTGCTCAGTTATTGGTATAAGCGTATTTGTAAATATCCAATAGAGAAGAAACCTTATTTACTGCAAATCCGTTCCTTGGAAAAGTACGGTTTACTGCTTTATTCTATTGTGGTGAATTTGTTTATGGGATTCTATTTCTTTTATATCATTCCAAGGTTCTTTTATCGGTTTGTACATACATTTCCCGATAAGGCAAACGAATTGATTCTTTATTTGTCTAATAATATGACACCTCCGTTTGCGTTGCTACGTAATATCGGTTCGCAATTGCTCTTTTTGATGTTAATAGGATACTTTTTGTACAGACTGGTAACTCCTTTAATGAAGCGATATGTCGGCAGGTAAACTTTCTCTTTCCCGTCCGGCATGTGTAGGGATGGCTTTGCTGGTATTAGCGATAATGGCAATGCTTTTGTTCCGGATGGAAGACAACTATCATATAGGTTTGCTGCTATCGACATGCGGTTTGGCATGGGTAGGGGCATTGCCCTTTCGCCAATGGACACGGATAGATTGGATTCTTTCTCTTATTACGGTGTATGAATTGTTTTCATGCTATTGGGCAGAATGTATGGCACCGGCAATCTTTCCGGCATTCTATGTTGTTTTTGGTTGGACGGTTTACTTTCTGCTTCGTCGGATATTGGCTGAAGGATCTATCTTTCATTGGGTGGTAGAAGGAGGACTTATCCCGATAGGAATAGCCTTGTTGTTGGCTATTGGGAGTTTTTTCGTTTTTCGTCATTCTGTATTAAATGCCGGGTTTGCGGATACTTATCACTTCCGTTTTCTATTTCGTCCATTGGGTTATATTACGAATGTATGGGCGGAAGTATTGCTCATTCTTTTAGGATGGACATGTCTTGCGCGACGTTATTCTGCCCTATTCATTTTTCTATGTGTACTGGCAATTCTCTTTTCTTTTTCACGGGGAGCTTATATTTCTTTAGGCATTTATTTATTGGCGGGGCTTTTGTGGATGAAAACAAAACGGGAAAAAATACGTTTGCTGGCAGTCGGTTCGACAGCCATTGTTTTGACTGCTTGTTTTCTTCCACAGGAAATGAAAACAACTTTGCAAATGAACCGTACGGTTTCCCAGCAACAAAGTACGGAAGGACGGATTGATGCTGCACACGCTGCTTGGAACGCATTTCGTGAACGTCCGTTACTGGGCTATGGAAGTGGTAATTTTACTTATGCCATAGACCATGCCATGAATCAGGACAGTACGCATGCTTTTACATCGTTCGCGCCAAATATTATAGTGCAATTGTTGGTAGAGAAAGGAATCTTGGGTGTAATGTTTTATCTGCTGTTGACGGTAGTGGTACTACATTTTATATGGAAACATAGGCAAAGGTCGGAGTGTAGGATTATAGGTTGTGTCCTATTGGCTTTGCTGGCAAAAGAAATGACCCAAGCCACATTATTGTGTGTGCCTTTTACATTCTTTATGCTTTATGTGTTGCTGGCTTTCTTGCAGAGTGGGGAAGTAGTGAGGGAGGAGAAGATGGAGAGAAAAGCAGCAGGCTATATACTTCCGGGTGTGGCACTGGTTTGTTTCATTGCTTGGAATACTCCTTCCTTGCAATCTATGGAGGCTACACCCCAATGGGTGAACAAGGCTATAGAAGAGATGGCACTTTATAAAAACGATGGTAAAACGGAACATTTGAGTGAAGCGGCAAAAGCTTTGGAGGAAGCATCGGAAAGGCATCCTGAGGATTTGCAAATCACCTATTTACAAGCCCGTCTCCATTGTGCTAAAAAAGAAACAGGTGAAGCCGAAACATTATTGAACGGGCTTGTTGCGGCTTATCCGAAAAATTCGTTTTATCTGGCCTCTTTATCAGATGTACAATACTGGCAAGACAAGAAAGAACTTGCTTTGCAATCGTTTGTGAATGCCGTTCGCTATATGCCTCGCTTGCTAACAAATGAACGTGTCAGAAGATGGCGGCAAACCGATACGTTATTTTATCAGAACTTGCATAACAGACTTTTGCTTCTTCGACCTGCACCGGGAGATACTCCATCTGATTATGCTCGCTATGGTTACATTGCCCGCTGGTGTGGCAATCCTTCTGCCGATACATATTTGCGGAAAGCTGTTGCGGCTTTGCCGAATCTTGCTACACCATGGCGTTTGCTGGGTGATGACCGGAAATATCGATTGTTACTATTTGGCGCTTTTCGTAAAGAGCTTGATACTGCTGAACTGCCTGACGAACAAGAACTGACTGACGAACTTATACTGGAAATGGCTTATTCCGCTAAGTTTAAAAATTGGTATGGCTGCCCATTGATAACCCTCCAATGAACCTATTTCCCTACCTTTTAGTTATTTTAATTAAAACGTATGCAGTCTTTAAACATCTATTTCGTTTCTTTGTTAAAGAAGACTTAGTACGAACTAAAAGATTGTAGATATGAAAATTCGTTATTTATCTTTGATAGTGCTACTGGTAATGAGCGTATTTGCTCCTATGCAGGCACAAACCTATGACAATTTGTGGAAAGAACTGGAAGTATTGGAACGAAAGGATTTGCCCAAATCGGTTATTTCCGAAGCAATGAAAATCTACGATAAAGCAAAAGCGGAACAGAATGTACCGCAAATGATGAAAGCCTATCTCACTGCCATGCAGTACCGTTCCCTTTTAACTCCCGATAGCTTGAAGGTAGATATGAATGGTTTGGAACAATGGGCTTCCCAAACCGGCAGTATGGAAGACAAAGCTATATTGTATTCTATTCTGGGTGAAATGACCATGCCTGCCGACGTAAAAAAAGGATTGGGTTATTTGCAGGCCTCTCTCAAGGATAAAGACCGGTTATTACTTATCCCGGTCGAGAAATTGAGACCTATGGTGAGAGTGGGAGAGGCTAGTAAACGGTATTTTCGTGATAATCTGTACAACTTGTTGGCACGTCGTGCCATACAAATCATGCAGCAGTACAGGTGGCAGGCGGCTGCTAAAGCAAATCAGACGAACAGTCTGCCTGCGGATATGACGGATATGGATAAGTTTGTTACTTATCAGTTTGTTCCTGTTTCTGATTGTGACCTGACGGCAACTGTCATGCAGACTTATCAGTCCTTGCTGAAAGCATACGATACGGAAACGGAGCGTGAGGGTTGGTTGCTGACCGGGATAGACGCATTGAATTACCTGTACCGCAATTTTTCCGGAAACTTCTCGAATGACGTATGCCAACAGGAACTCCGGAAGTGGATTCATACTTATCCGGCTGTGAAAACAGTCCCTGAAGCTTATCTGGCTTTGGCACAATTCCTACAGTATCAAAATAATCAGGTAGAGCGCTTGCGGATAGTTCGTGAAGGAATAGCCGGATACCCCCGTTACGAAGGTATCAACCAACTGAAGAATATAGAAAAGGAAATTCTGAATGCAAGCCTTTCACTGGAAATAGCTACGGCCTATCCGGGTGAACAGCAGTCGGTGAAAGTAAATTATAAAAACCTTACCGGCATCACTTTGCAGTTATATAAGGTGAATTTACCCGTTACCTCTGCCGTATTGCAGAACAGAACCACCCATTTTGAAAGTAAATATGCCCGTTTGCAACGCGAGGAGCATTTTTCTTTGAAACCTACTACAGATTATTTGAATGTCGATACCACCCTGACCATACAGGCTCCTCAAGCGGGAATTTATTTCTTAAAGGCAGTGCCCGATGGGAAGAAGGGCGTTTCGGACGGAACATTAATGAATGTCACCGCTTTAAAGACCATTTATCGTCCTCTGCCGGATGGTACGTTGGAACTGGTGGTGGTAGATGCAGTGAGCGGACAGCCGGTTTCGGAAGCGGAAGTAACCATTTATACGGAGAAGGGAGGAGGCTATTCTCCCCAACAGACCTACCAGGCGGATAAACAGGGTACTTTGAAACTGGATTTCCTGAATAGTAACAAATACTGGTATAATGCACATACGGCGGCTGATAATGCGATGCCCATCTTGAATCTTTGGAAAAACGATTATTACTATAAAGAGAGCAAGAGGAAAGAAGTTTTGCAATTATTTACCGACCGCTCCATTTACCGTCCCGGTCAAACCGTATATGTATCCGGCTTGGCTTATGAAATGGAAAAGGATTCTACGCGTGTGCTGACGGATAAAAAATATACGGTATCCCTATATGATGCGAATAATAATGAAACAGGAAAAGTGGAAGTACGGACGAATGGTTTTGGCTCGTTCAGCGGACAGTTTGTTTTACCCTCTCCTTGCCTGACCGGTTATTTTAGCTTGCGTGCGGCCGATACTTCTGTCAGTTTTAAGGTAGAAGAATATAAACGTCCCACCTTTGATGTCACGTTTGAGCCCGTGAAAGTGGAGTATCAAGTGGGTGACTCTATAGAAGTGGTGGGGATGGCAAAGACTTTTGCCGGTGCGCCTGTGCAGAATGCCAGGGTACACTATAATATATCTCGTTCCTATGCCTGGTTCTGGCGGTTTATGGGCAGAGGTTCAGCCCGTTGGGAGGGAGAGGCAATGACCGATGCGGATGGTAAGTTCACCGTTCCGGTGCATTTTGAAATAGACTCGGACAGGAGAGAATCTCCGTTGTGGTATTATACGTACAACATACAGGCGGATGTGACGGATGGTGCAGGTGAGACACAGCAAGCTAATTTGTCATTGCCTTTAGGAAGCACTTCAATGGTGCTGAATATGGATAATCTGCCCGATAATTTGGTTAAAGAAAAGAAGTTGGAAATAAAACTGACAGCCATGAATCTTTCGGGTGAGCCGGTAGATACTCCGGTTACTTATCAGGTAGTCGAGATGGAGAAACAGAAAGACGGTCAGGAAAAAGAAGGCAGAAAGGTATTGACCGGTACGGTGGAAGCTAACAAGAGTTTTATTCCTGAGGCTATTTATGCCCTGCCTTCCGGTAATTATCGTTTGAAGCTTTCGGCTAAGGATACACAAGGCAGAGAGTGTACGGCATCTAAGAATTTCCTTTTGTTCTCATTGAACGACAAGCGTCCGCCTTTCGTGATAACGGATTGGTTCTATCAGGATGGTCTGGAATTTGATGCAGCATCTCCAGCTACTATATATATAGGTAGCAGCGAAAAGAATGTCTATCTGCTTTATGATGTGTTTGCAGGCAATAAGCGCTTGGAAAGCAAACGTATACAGCTTTCGGACTCGGTGATCAGTTTCCGCTTCCCTTATAAGAAGGAATATGGTGACGGCATTCTGGTAAGTATGGCATTTGTGAAAGACGGCAGACTTTACAGTCATAATGCACGGATTATGAAACCGGCCCCTGAGAAGAAGTTGCAGCTGAAATGGACTACGTTCCGTGACAAACTCCGTCCGGGACAGCAAGAGGAATGGAAACTGACGGTACTTTATCCGGATGGACGTCCGGCTGAGGCTGAAATGCTGGCTACCATGTATGATGCTTCTCTGGATAAAATCTATAGTGCACATAAGCTGGACTTTGGAGTGGACTTTCATTATGTGGTTCCTTTGACTTATTGGAATACATCCTATATGCGGAATGCTTATTTGTATGTTGATTTCCCGTTGAAGAGGTTCCGTGCGGTTCCTTTGGAATATAGTGAATTGATCATTCCATCTACAGGAAGAATGGAGGCTGTGGTGGTAGGTTACGGAGGCAGTCCTCGTGCCACTCTTACAGGAGCTTTGAAGATTAGAGGCAGGAGTGCCGCAAATGCTGTGATGAACCAGGAGGCTGTTACTGATATGGTACTCCAGGAAGAAATGGTAGAGACGTCTGCACAGGAAAAGGCAGAAATGGGTAGTTCTGAAGAACTGGCAGAAACAGGTGATATACAGATACGTGAAAACTTTGCGGAAACGGCATTCTTTTATCCACAGCTCCGCACCAATGAAACAGGTGAAGTCAGTATTTCCTTTGTATTGCCCGAGAGCCTTACCCGATGGAAGTTTATGGGCTTGGCACATACCCAGAATGTGGATTATGGAAAAATAGAAGCTACCGCTACTGCCAGCAAGGAATTTATGCTTCAACCTAATATGCCCCGTTTTGTCCGCGTGGGAGATAAAGCGAATATTGCCGCTTCACTGATGAATCTGTCGGACAAGGGGGTGAAAGGGACTGTCCGCATGGAATTGTTTAATCCGGAAACAGAAAAGGTATTCTATTCACAAAAACAGAAGTTCGATATGAAGGGAGGAGAAACCGGGCATGTGAACTTTGCTTTTGAAGTGAGTGACAAATATGCGGTAATGGCATGCCGGATGGTAGCGGATGGAGATACCTTCAGTGATGGAGAACAGCGTTACATTCCCGTTCTGACAGACAAACAGTGGGTAACGGAAACCGTTCCTCTGAACGTGAATGGGGAAGGTGTGCATACTTTCTCTTTGGAAAATCTGTTTAACAAGCATAGCAAAACGGCTTCCGAACAACGGTTGACCGTAGAATTTACTGCCCATCCGGCTTGGTATGCCGTGCAGGCTTTGCCTGTAGTGGCTAATCCTCAGAATGAAGATGCTCTTTCCTGGGCTACCGCTTATTATGCCCATTCATTGGCTGCATGTATAGTCAAAGAAAATCCCCGTATCAAGCAAGTCTTTGATAGCTGGAAGGCTCAAGGTGGTACAAAGGAGACTTTTATGAGCAATCTGCAAAAGAATCAGGAACTGAAAAATATCCTGCTGGCTGAAACTCCCTGGCTGACAGAAGCTACCAATGAAGCCGAACAAAAACAGCGTATCGCCACTTTGTTTGACCTGAATACAATGAACAGCGGACTGGCAGTTTCTGTAGAGAAACTGAGAGAATTGCAAAATGGAGATGGCGCATGGAGTTGGTATAAAGGTATGCAAGGCAGCCGCTATGTAACCACTCAGGTAATGGAAATGCTTGTCCGGCTGAATGCATTGACTCCTCAGGATGCTGACAGCCGGATGCAGCCTATGATTCAAAAAGGGTTCGAGTATTTAGGCAAGCAGGCTGCCGAAGAGTATAAGTCTATGAAAGAAGCTGAAAAGAAAGGGGCTGTCGGTATCCGTCCGTCAGAACAGGTTCTCAGGTATTTGTATATCTGCGCTTTGGATGGCAAGGCTCCGGTTGATGAAAAGGTGAACCGGTATTTCATAGACAAGTTGTCCGGTGAGGGAAAAGAACTGACGATTTATGGAAAGGCGTTGGGAGCTATCATCTTGCAGCAAGCCGGTAAGGTGGCAGAGGCCAAGTTGTTTATGCAGTCATTGATGGAGTATTCTGTTGTGACGGATGAAATGGGGCGTTACTTTGATACTCCTAAAGCCCGATATTCATGGTTCAGTTATAAAATTCCGACTGAAGTGGCTGCTATGGAAGCTATACAGCGTATAACAAAAGATACGAAAGCTATTGATGAAATGAAACGCTGGCTGTTGAAGCAGAAACAGACACAGACTTGGGAAACGCCGATAGCTACGGCTGATGCGGTGTATGTATTGATGGCTACAGGAACTTCGGATTTATTGGCAAATACAGGAAGAGTAGAGATTACTTTAGGTAAAGAAGTGATCCGGACTTCGGCAGATGATGCCATCGGTTATATCAAGAAGACGATGTCCGGTGATGTGATGAATATCAAGAAAATAAGGGTGGATAAAGAAGGAGCCGGAATGGGTTGGGGAGCCGTTTATGCCCAATATCTGGAAAGTATGGATCAAATTAGCGGGCAGGGAAACGGATTGTCTGTCAGCCGTCAATTATATAAAGGGGATGAGGCTTTGAATGAATCAGCTCCGTTAAAGGTTGGCGATAAGATTACCGTTCGCCTGACTGTAAAGGCTGACCGTGATATGGATTTTGTTCAGATCAAGGATGACCGTGCAGCTTGTATGGAACCGTTACAGGCAGTTTCGGGATTTCGTTGGAGCAACGGGCTGGGATATTATCAGGCTACCAAAGATGCTTCGACCCAGTTCTTTATCGATCAGATGAGAAAAGGAACTTATGTGATAGAGTATCAGGTGTATGTGAACCGGACAGGAGAATATCAGGCTGGAATTGCAACTGTTCAGTCTGCTTATGCTCCGGAATTCGGAGGGCATACGGGAGGATATCGGGTGATGGTGGAATAGAGAAACAGGATGTCTGGAATTAGTTGTGTGATTTCATAAAAAGTAAGTTAGCTTGCTAACTTACTTTTTTTCTTATGCTTCTGCCGTCCACCCATTCTAATCTTATTTCAAAACCATCTTCAGCCGTGCCATAAAAATAGCGGCCTGAAACGGATGGATATTCAATTATAAATGTATAACCATCTGAATAATATAGATATAACCAACCGTTTTGAATTTCCCAGTCAAACTTATATACCCTATAAAGTTCATCATCATAGTAACAGCGTTCTTCCGTACCTACACCATGATCCGGGAAAGCACCTGAGGTGAATGTAATATAACTGTAAAGCCGTTCTCCGTATGGGTCCTCAAATCCCATTTCGCCCCACCAAGTCTTACCGTATAATCCTGAAATATCAAATCCTCTTTCTTCATCGCTTTCACATGAAGAAAAACTTATCATTGTAATCAATGCAATGGCAATGAACCAGTAATGTTTTACTATTTTCATAATTTATCTGATTTTTAATGCGGGACAAAGATAAAGGTTATTCATAAGATAAAATAAATTATAGGCTGAAAAAATGGGTAAAGGATGTTTTTTGTCTATCTTTGCTATCTAAAAAGCATAAAATAATTGTATGAAACATATTATACTGATAGTAAGTTTGTTAATGGGAGTGACTTTGGGAGTACAGGCACAACCCAAAGCATTATTTGATAAGACAACGCATGAATTTGGAACTATTTTATGGAAAAATCCGGTGACGGCTACCTTTAAAATCACTAATAAAGGAGATAAACCTTTAGTGATATCTAATGTGACAACTTCTTGTGGCTGCACGGTTGCTGATTGGACCAAAGAACCGATTGCCCCGGGAAAGACCGGGATTGTCAGTTCTACTTTTGACGCCAAAGCCATCGGACGTTTTCAGAAGAGCGTAGGCATTTATTGCAATGCCTCCAATAAACCTATCTATCTGGCTATTCGGGGAGAAGTGACTGCCGATCCTAAAAACTATACTTTCACTCATCCTTTTCAGATTGGAGCTATCCGTTTGAATAAGGAGGAAATAGAATTTGAAGATGCTAATAAAGGGGATAAACCAACTATGGAACTGTTGGTTGCCAATACGTCAGATAGGTTATACACCCCTGTGTTGATGCATTTGCCTCCTTACCTCAGTGCTGTTGCCATT
>OMCA01001556.1_pt1 | contig 10544 bp, 11 predicted proteins | sample 1673621 | NCBI WGS metagenome assembly OMCA01 (sample SAMEA103958117, study PRJEB25191) | human gut metagenome | biome: human-associated habitat [ENVO:00009003]; feature: intestine environment [ENVO:2100002]; material: feces | place: Germany | collected 2013/2015
GAGCGAGCGCGGCAACATGAAAAGTCGCCTTCAGCAAACGCAAGAAATGCCGGAATGGGAAAAATCGAGGGATTTTGAACGCTGCGGCGAAAAAGCAGGAGAAAGCCAAGGTGTCGTGCGCGCACCTTGGCAGACACATCTGCCCGCAGTGCGGGCAGTTTGGGACTTTCGGACAGGGGTTGTTGAGAGGGCAAAAACAGCCCTGTTGGGGTCGGAAGCGCAGATAGTCCCGCTGTTTCAAGGAAAACAGCGGGGTTGCGCACAAAATTGGAGGAAAATTGGCATGGCAAACAAGAAAATCAAATTCCCGCTCTGGCTCATGCCGGACACCAAAGCGACGGTCGAATGTCTCTACCGGCAGGACGGATGTAACAGCCAGAGCGAGTTCATCGAAAAAGCGATTCTGTTCTACTGTGGCTATCTGCAAAGCGAATACGCTGGTGACTTCTTGCCGAAGATCCTTGGTGAAACGCTGGAGGCAATCCTCAGTATGTTCGGGGATCGTATCGGCAAGCTGCTTCTGAAGCAGGCTGTCGAGCAAAACGTCTGCAATCATATTCTCGCTTCGGACACGGATATCGACGCGCAGACATACCAGCAGATGCGCGGCAAAAGCTATCAGGAGGTGCTGCGGACGAATGGGCAGATCTCGTTCCCGGAGGTGCTGCGGACGAATGGGCAGATCTCGTTCCCGGAGGTGCTTCGGCAGCAAAGTCGACTGTAACAGATGGCGCGGCTGATTCAAAAAACCGGCTTCATCAGCCGTAAAAGCGCAGGCGGATACATGAAGTATATCGCCACGCGCGAGGGCGTCGAAGTCTTGACCGGCAAGGGACCAGCAACCGAAAAGCAGAAAGAGATGGTCGCAAAGCTGCTCAAGGACTTCCCGGATATGCGGGATTCCTTCGAGTATGAGGACTACAAGCAAGCGCCGACGCTGCACACTGCGTCGGCGCTCATTTCTGCGGCATTGGATTCACATATGCAGAATCTTCAATCCGAAAACGGCTATCTCAAGTACATTGCTACGCGCCCCGGCGCGGAAAAGCATGGCGCGCACGGCCTGTTCGGGCGGCAGGAAAATACGAATCTGACTGCGGCTATGCACGACTTGACCGCGCACGACGGCAACGTCTGGACGATCATCTATTCCCTGCATCGTGAGGACGCGGAGCGTTTGGGATATAACAATGCCGCAGCATGGCGGAAGCTGCTGGTCAGCCAGCAGAACAAATTTGCGGAAGCATTTCATGTGCCGAGTGATATCCTCCTTTGTTCCGAAGCGGGCGGTGCCGTATTCTGCATCCCGCCGGAATTTTTTCGCCTGCCTGATCTTTGACTGTATCAGCAGATACATCCCAGCCGCACCGGCAAGGCCCACCAGCAGGTCAATACCTCCCAGCCCCGGCCAGTAGGTTTCAAAGGCTTTGGGGAAGGTATCGAGCATCCCCATGAGCTTTGTCCCGAAGTCTGTGCCGGGGGCGATCCGGTAGGCCGTCCCGATTTTGGAGAAGAACCAGAACACAAAGAGGTACGGCAGGTTTGGGAGCACATATTTTCTGATCTTGTCACTCAACGTCCGTCCTTCACCGCCTCTCTGGTCCGCTGCTTTTCCTTTGCCTGTGTCCTGATCTGCTCCGTGAATTTCCGAAGCTGGCCGAGGATGGAAGCCTTGTCCTGCTCTTTGTTCAGCACCTTTGCGCTGTACTTCTGGAAGGCCGCCGTGATAGCGTCCGCCTGATTGGCTTTGAAAAACAGCAGGTAATGACCGGGGCTCACTTTATGGAAAGCGTAGTCCACATGGAACTCCTTTGCGATCCGGTCAAAATCCTTTGGGGCTCCCACATAGGGCATGGCGCTTTTGCCGCCATAGTGGTTCATCAGCTTTTTTACACTCTGGCGTCCCTGCGGGGTCAGCGCCTTCCGGTGGTGCTTTTGCAGCGCCCGCGCTACCTTCCCAAGAGCGGCAGCCAGCACTTTTCCCGTGAGCTTCGTTGTCCTGATCGAAAGGGCAACCGTTTTTTGGTTTACTTCTTCCTGCATAAAACCTCCTTTCCGTCGGGGTTCCCGCTATCCGGGAGGCCCCCGTACAATCTCGGGGAACAGAAAACCTCGGGCCAATGTGGCCCGAGGCTTACCGCTCGGCATCCCTGCCGGACGGAGCTTTCTTTTCCGGCTCCGTCTGGACTTTTTCGCCCTGTTCCCGCATGGTCTGCAAGATAGAGGGCTTCTTTTGAAGCTGGGAGGGCTTTTCGCCGGACAGCGGCTTGATACATTCCAGACGGTCAGCCGCCCGGATGGCGTTGTCCGTGAGCTGCCTCTGCCATGCGCCCACGCTGGGAGCCCAGCGAAAGCCGCTGCTTTTCAGCTCGGCCCGGGTGTCCGCGTCAGGCTTTCCGTCAAAGAACACCTGCAAGCGGTTGTCCTCCCGGTTCATTTCCACACGGCCCCCATCGAACTCCCAGCCGGAAAATTCCTGCTGTGCCTGTTTGGAAAGCTGTTCGATACGGGCCTTTACCCGGCGGATCTCCGCATTGTTGTTGGTAAGCTGGTAGCTTTCAAAGGGCCTCGGGTCGCTCCGCCAGCTTGACGCCATGCTTGCTTTCAGCTTTTCGATCTGGTCCGGCGACAGCAGCGCACAGCCGTCCAGCTTGCCATGCTTGCGGTAATAGGCGTTGACCTCCTTCATAATGAGCTGGGAGCGTTCCAGCCCGTCCAGCTTCTTCTGGAGCTTTTCAATCGCTGCCGGGTCATCGGCGCTGATCCCGCCCATGCCGGTACTGCGTATCTTATCCAGCAGCCCTTGAATATACCGCCATTCCTCCATGTTGCTGTCCCGGGCCCGGTTCTGTTTTTCCTTCTTTCCCACCGGGAAATTGGCAGGTCCGGCGATCATCACAGAGGGAACCCTTGCGTCAATGGCAAAGCCCTGGTTCATGTTTTCGGCCAGCTTGCGGGCGTAGGTGTCTAACAGATGGTCGATCTTCTCATGGTACATGGGGTCCACCCGGGATTTCTGCTTTTCCGCTATGGCGGCGGCCTTGTCCACCATTGCCCGGTATTCCGCCGTTGCGCTCCCTTCCTTGTAGTCGGAAAAGCTGTTCATTTCTTTTGCCCGGCGGGCGGCTCCTTCATTGATAGGGTAATAGTTGATGGTATGCACCTCCTTTATGCTTCGGGCCATGCTGGCCCGAAGTCTTACCGTTCTTCATGGGAAGGCCCCGCCTTGTCCTTTTTCGGAGCGGGCGGGGCTTCTTGAAACCGTTTGAGTGCAGCGAGAATGGAGTGGACAGGCTCGGCCTTTTCAGGATAGGCAAATATCCGGTGTTCCGGCGGAATGTCCTGCGGCCCGTGGTAATACTCCTTGAAGCCCTCCGGGACTGCCGACACATACCCACCGGGAGCGAATACGCCGCCCTCGTTGATACGCACATCCCGCCCGTATGCCTCATAATCGAAGTAGTTCTGAATGTGCTCCGGTATGTCGATAGTCCCAAGCTCGTCGGCGTAAAGACGGCCCAGCCCTTCATCATCGGAAATATCCGGGTAAAAGCGGTAAAGGTCAAGGTTCTGCGTCAGGTTTATCAAATCCTTCACGCTCCTTGTGTGGTTTCCCAAGACAAGAGCGGCTTCAAAGGTTTCCAGTCCGCCCTTATCCCGTACTTCCAGCAGGGCGTGGCCCAGCTCGTTCAGCTCGTCGATGTTCTCACATTCGTAGAGATAATCGTAGAGCCCCAGCACATCACTGTCAAAGCTGGTAAAGAACACTTCGCTGTACCGTTTCCCGTCTATCCCGATTTTGGCAAGGGCGGCCTGCAACTCCTGTGTCGTCATGGGGAAATGTACCGTTGTCCCTACCTCAATCCCCATTAAGGGGTATAGGGCTGTATTGGTTATATAGGCTTCAAACATGGGCTCATTCCTCCTTTCCGGCCCGGTCAGCCAGCACCTCATAAATCCCGGCCATAATGTAATCGGCGCAAGGGAGGGCAATCGCATTTCCCAGCGCCTTGTAGCGTTGCAGAGGCCGGATCTCCACGCCGTCCGCCCCGTACTTTGTCCAGCCCTCTGGCAGCCCCATCAGCCGTTCGCTTTCCGTTTCCGTCAGAAAACGGATACAGCCGCCCTCCGGGTCGCCCTCATACCAGAAGGCAAAGGGCGTTACATCACTGGCTAAAAGAGTGGGAAAAGGGTCAGTTGGTAATCCGAAGCTGTTTCGGAAGGCCGTTTCTTCCTGCCTTTTTGCCGCTCCCCGCATACGGAAGCACTGAAAGGGGTGGATGACTGGTATCTGCCGCCCTGTTTCAAAAGAAGCTGTTCGATCTCCTTCGGCGGCGGCCCGCCCGCCCTCTCCGCAAGGCGGAGGAAGTGGGAGCATTGGACGGGGCTTAAATAGTATGTCTGCGGCACGTCTGCCTCCAAAATCCGCCACGACGAAAATCCGCTGCCTTCGTGCCAGCCTTCGGGAGCCTGCCCAATACTGGGCGTCCATGAGCCGCCAGCACACATCAGGCGTTCCCCCTCGCACCATTCCGGCGTTTCCCCATCTTCCCGAAGGAGGCATTGGAACTTCGGTGTCCGAGAAGGCGGATAGGACGGCTCTAAAGTCCATCCGGTCATTTGTAGAAAACGCTCCCATGACGTTTTCCCAAACAGCGATAGCTGGATATAGGTTATCAGTAGCATCCCTCATTTCCTGTATGATACGAAACGCCTGATAGAACAGGCTTGATTTTGCCCCGGCAAGGCCGGAGCGGTTGCCGATCAGAGAAAGGTTCTGACAGGGAGAGCCGAAGGTTATCACATGGACCGGCGGGATTTTCCCGCCGTCCACCTTCGTAATATCCCCCAAATGCACCATGTCGGGAAAGTGCCTTTTGGTTATGGAGATGGGCGCTTTTTCAATCTCACTGGCCCATACCGGACGGATACCGCACCGGGAAGCAGCCAGAGGGAACACGCCGATCCCGTCGAAAAGGCTCCCCAGCTTAATGTCCGGCATGGCCCGGGGTGCCGTGTCCCTTCACGGCAAGCACCCCTTCCAGTGTGGTCGCCGCAATGCCCAGCCGCCCGGCAACCGCAATATCGTTTTTTACATCCTCGTCCACAGCGCTGCCGCAGACGATCAGGGTGTGGGAGCGCCGCAGCATATCCCGGCGCATATCAATCCCGGCCTTGTGTTCCTCGGGAACGCTGTCATTCAAAAACAGCGGCAGATACAAGAGCGGGCAGATCGGGGAAAAGCCCGCCTCATAAGCAAGACGGCAGTAGTGGGCCGCCAGCTCCATATCAACATCCGGCTCGCCGCTCCATGCGGCGGTCAGGTATGCTAAAGGTCGTTTCATTGGTTGAGCCTCCATTTCTGTTTTGGTTTAGGGAAAAGCAAGAGTTCGCCCAACCCCTCCGCCCCTTCCCCCGGGAAGGGGAACGGCTCTGGAGAATTTATATCCCCGTCGCTTGACCGGGAAAAAGCATAACCGGGAGAAATCCGTCAAGGGTGCCTCTGGCACCGCCTGCGGCGGCGCTGCCCTTGACTGATTTTCCCGGCTATGCTACGGAATAACTGGCGACGGGGAATAATTTATATCTCCAGAGCTTCGGGGCGCGGGGCAGAGCCCCGCAATCCTCGGGCCATGCTGACCCGAAGTTTGGGCTTACTTTTCCTGTTCGGTTTTCTTCTCCGGCTTTTCATGTTCCTTCTGCTGACCCTTCCAGTCGTCCAGCAGCTTGATGATCTGGTCCTTCATTTCCCTCGGCGTAGTTTCCTTGCCGAAATACTTGCTCAGTTCCGCACCTGTCAAAATCACTTTGTCTACCTCCTTTTTGTCCTCCATCATAATGCCGTCGATCACATCCCCGTTGAGCAGCTTCTTTTCGTCCAGCTCACGCATACGCTTTGCCTGCGCCTGTGAAGGCGAGGACTGCTGGCTGTCAATGGCGACGGCGATATAGTTCTGGTTCTTCTTGCCGATATAGGAAAGCTCCACCGCCGTAGTAAAGCCCAGCTTTTTTTCATCCATCAGCTTCATCAGGTCGGGAACCAGCTCATTGAGCCGGATATACCGCTGCACCTGCTTGACCGCCATCTTATTGCGCTCGGCTACAATTTCGTTGGAGCGTTTTCCTGCGTCCTTCGGGTCAATCTGGCCCGAAGTGCGGGAGCCCTGGTGCTTGATGGCCTCAAGCTGCATTTTCAAGGCTTTGGCCCGCTCACTGGGGAGGATTTCTTCACGCTGGTTGAGATTGTCCTCGACCATCTGCGTGATGGCTTCATCGTCCGTCAGATTGCGAACAATACAGGGCATATCCGCATATCCGGCAAGCTCGCTGGCCTTCTGGCGGCGGTGGCCGGACACGATCTCATAGCCGCCATCCTCACGGGGACGGACGATAGCGGGCTGGGTCACGCCCTTGTCCTTGACGCTGGACACCATAGCCCGCATTTCTTCATCATCCCGAACCTCAAAGGGATGGTTCTTGAAGGCGTGGAGCTCGTTCAGCTTGATATAGACGATCTGCTCCTTGCCCCGGCGTGGTGCATCCTTCGGCTTTTCGGGTTCCTTCGGAGCGGGAGCGGCCTGTACCGTTGGCGCCGTTTTTTTCTCCGGTTCCTTTTTGACCGCATTTTCCGGTTTCTGTGCGGGAGCTTCGGGCTTCGGGGTTGCGGCCTTGTCCTTATCTGCTTTCGGGGGACGGCCCCGGCGCTTCGGCTGTTCCGGCTCTTTGGGTTTTTCCTCCGCTTTCTTCGGAGCCTCCGGCTGCTTTTCCGGTTTTTCCGTTTTTGCCGGGTCAGGCTTTTCCACGCCGGGAGCTGCCGCCCGTTCCTCGGCTTTCTTTTCCTTCATAATTTCAGCGAAGTTATAGACAGAAACCTGTGGGTTCTTTACCTCTGGTTCCGTCTTTTTTTCCGGCTCCGAGGAAACGGAAACCTTCTCCGGCTCTTTTGGGGGAGCGGGAGGCGTTTCCTTGCCCGGCCCGCTATCCGTTACCGGCTGTTCCGGCGTTTTTGTGGTTTTATCATCTGCCATAAGCATTTACCTCCTGTTTTTTGGCATGAAAAAAGGGGCTCAACTTTTCAGTCAAGCCCCCGTGGGAAGTTCCTCCTTTCTCCGCCATGATACAAAAATACCGCCCGTAGTCTCGTTTGGGCGGTACTTTGTGTAAGATTGGCAGTCCATTATTAAGTTTTTTATTATGTTCCCTTTGTACACCGTTGCAACCGGTGATTCTGACACAGTAGTCCGGATTTTCCTTGACCATATCAGCGTTATGGTTGATGAGGGCAATTCTCATTCGCTCGGCATGATCTTCGGAAGCGCAGAACACAATAGTTTTCTGCATCCTGTCGGTGCTTTTCAGATACTCGGTAATCTCCCTTGCAACCTCGTCAATACGGTCTTGGAGAATGATATTGTAATCATAATCCCTATTGTTATAGATTCGGTCTTCGAGCACATTGCCGTATATATCGGTTTGCCCTTTGTGCGGCCTCCAGCCGTCACCGATGTTGGTCGTGATATTGATAACCTTGAACGGAGCAAGGAAGCCGTCTTCGATGCCTTGCTTTAAGCTGTAAGTATAGACAGGCTCTCCAAAGTAATCTATATTCGATACCTTTTCGCTCTCTTTTGGAGTAGCGGTCATACCGATTAGGGTTGCAGAAGAAAAATACTCCAAAACTTTACGCCAGTTGCTGTCCTCCTTGGCACTTCCACGATGACACTCGTCTACGATAATTAGGTCAAAGTATTCTGCGGGAATCTGTTTGAAGTGTTCTTCATCATTCTGCCCGACCATCTGATGATAAAGAGCAAAGTTTACTTCATGGGATGCGATCTTACTCAAACATTCCTTGTCGGAGAAATCCACTTTGTAAATGGTTTTTTCAAGTGGTGCAAAGTCCTGCAAAATACTCTGGTCAACAAGAATATTTCTGTCAGCCAGATACAGGATTCTCTTTTTAAGGTCAGAGCGGAGCAGGCGATAGACAATTTGAAAAGCGGTGTATGTTTTGCCTGTGCCGGTAGCCATAACGAGCAACAATCTTTGCTGTCCTCTAGCGATTGCTTCAACGGTCCTGTTTACTGCGTTTCGCTGATAGTATCGTGGAGGGTACGTGCTTTGAGAAGAATAGTACGGCTGCGAGACAATTTTCTTTTCCATATCGGAAATGCCCTTGCCGCTGTGCAGCTCAGCGTAATATCTCGCCACAAGCATCTCTTGAGTTGGAAATTGCTCCAATGCAATTTGCTGCTCTTGTCCGGTCAAGAAGTCATGCTCATAGAAAGCATCTCCGTTTGAGGAATATGCAAATGGGAGATCCATCATCTGAGCATAGGTCATTGCCTGCTGCAAACCATGAGATACAGAATGATTATTATCCTTTGCTTCGACTGCAGCGATGGGCTTCCCGTCATTGAGGTAAAGCATATAGTCGGCAAACTTAGGCTTACTACGAGCAACGATATTGCCACTAATGTTGATCCTACCATCCGTGATCTTGGTCTCCATCGTAACGTGACCCTTCCATCCATCAAGAATGACCGGAGTAATATAATTCAATTTGATGTCTTCTTCCGACATCTGTTTCTTTCCCAATATGGTCATGTCAAAACCTCCTAATCAAATTCTTTGGCGTTGGTTAGTCACGAACCGTTTCAAGAATATCTTCAATCCGGCAATCCATTACCTCGCAGATACGAAGAAGAACATCCGTGGTTATGTTGTCTCCTTTGCCGAGCTTTGCAAGGGAGGCAGAACTGATGCCGGCTTTTTCTCTCAAATCACTCTTTTTCATATTTTTGTCAATAAGCATCTTCCAGAGCTTGTTATAGCTGATGCGCATATTGGGAAGTCCCCCTTATCAAAATACATAGTCACATTATAGCACACATTTGTGAAGATTGCTACCAGATTTGCAAATTGAAAATCTGTAAACGCAAATGAATTTTTGCATTTACAAATCAGATGTTTATATGCCATGTGCAATGCGTGTTCTACGCCTGCAACATATTTTGGATATTGAAGATATACCGGCGTGGCGGTGCTTCTATGTGTTGTTGCGGTCAAAACATTCCGATTATTGGTAAGCCCTGTTCTCACGTAAGCTCCTTTCTGCGTCCCTGTTACGCAATAGGGGTGTTTTTCGGCTGTTTTCTCCGGCTCATGACTTGGGGAAAACGGAGATTTTCAAACAGGAGCACGCCGGACAACGCCCGGGTTCGTCCGACGCGCTCCTGTTGGCTATTTTCGTATTTTTACGGCTCTACACCGTAGTTGCTCACAGCTCCATGTCGCGCTTCTTGCGGCGCGGCATATCACGGTTTCCGGACTGTTCAGGTTTCTCCGGCTCGGTGTGGAGCATGAATTGTATGAACTCCTTGACCTTGCGGGGCGCTCGTTTGAGTGCCGCCATGAAGTCCTTTGTCTGCTCTTGCAGCTTTTCATATTTGCGTTTCCATACGCTGACATCGCGCTTGAGCGTTTCCACTTTATTCTTCAAATCTCCGATCAGCCCGCGAGAAGCGACTCCCTCCTTGGCAAGCTCCTTGAGAAACTGCGCGTCCTGCGGCGTCATGGAGATATTGCCGGAGATGGTCTTTTTCCCAATGCTGTCGATTTCGTGGAAGGAAGCTGCCGCGCCCTTTTGCTCCCTGATCTTCTCGTTGTATTTTTCAAGCGTCTGCTTCCTCCTGTCAATCGTATCCTCAATCGATTCCAACCGCGCCTGCTCCTGCTGCACTTTGAACTGCGTCACGGTCAGGTGTTCCTCCGAGCTGCCGCGTTCGCCGCGCTCCACATCGTCATACCCTGCCTTTCGCATGGCGGCGAAGAAATCATCTTGCAGAACGGAATAGGATTTTCGGAGCACAGTTTTCCCGTTTGCGTTCAGCAGCGGCTTCCCATGCTCGTCCAGTGCGGGCTTGGAATCCCACTTTTTGCTCATACTGACCTGCTGAATCGTCTCCTTAACTGTCCCTACCAGAGATTTATCCTTGCAGCGTTTCGTCCATAGAATCTGTTTTTCCACGACGGGGATATAGACCACATGAAGGTGATAGTGGTACACGTCCTGCCCCAGCGCGTCGGACATGGCGCGGTTGCGCTCGTCGGCGTGCATAACCGCCGAAAGGATATACTGCTCGCCGCCGACGATTTCTATTGCGGATTTGTAAGCATCGGTGTAAAATTGTTTTGCGAAGTCATAGCCGCCATGATTGTGAAAATAGGCGGTGTTTACGTCAAAGACCAGCTCGCCGTATAGAAAAGCGTCCTCTTTCAGTCCACGGGTGGAGATCACGCCGTCCTCTTTCAGCTTTTGGAACATCTCGGCATAACTTCCCGTCGGTTCCTTGAAATGGACGTTGAGCCGCGTTCTTTCCGGGACAATATCCTGATTGACATAGGATCCCTTTTCCCGTTCGTTGTGTTGCTGCGCGTTGCCGATTCTGGCAGCGGTCAGCCTCATATTTCTTGCGTTGGTACGATGGATACCGTCGCCTCTTGCCATGGGCATTTACCTCCTGATTTCAGATTTCGCAGGA
>OMCA01001566.1_pt1 | contig 10491 bp, 1 predicted proteins | sample 1673621 | NCBI WGS metagenome assembly OMCA01 (sample SAMEA103958117, study PRJEB25191) | human gut metagenome | biome: human-associated habitat [ENVO:00009003]; feature: intestine environment [ENVO:2100002]; material: feces | place: Germany | collected 2013/2015
TGAAAAAATTTAATATAAAAGTAATTTTACTTGTTTTGTTTGGATTTGGACTTATATTTATTGGAGTAGGTTCCTTAAACATTAAGCTTGGCGCATCTAAGGTTAATTCGTCTAAGAAGTTTGCTAGTGGAGACTCATTTATAACCGAACTATCTTCTAGTTCACCTAGTGTAGTAGCGGGGGATAGTGTTACTTTAACAGTTAAACTTTTAAATATTAATATTAATAGTGGAGATAAAGGTATCGGAGTTTTATCTTTTAAACTTGATTATGATAGTGATGTTTTTAGTTTGACTAGTTCATCTTCTGCTGTTGGAAAGATTAGTACTAATAATAATGGTGACTATATAATTGTTATGAATGATGGTAAGGTATTAACTGCCGATACTACAGTTTTTACCTTTACTTTAAAGAGTAAAAGTAATGTAAATAATGTTAATTCTTTAATTAGTCTAAGTAATATTTTGGGTAGTGCTGGTAGTAGTGTTTCATCAAAAAATGCTTCTTTGACAGTCTTAGTAAAAGATGAAGGAGCTCCTAGAGTAACATTTGATGTAAAAAATCCTAATGAATATGCTAAAAGTCATAGTGCAACTATATCAGTTGTTGATAGTGACTTGGATAATAGTAGTTTAAAATATCAATGGGTTCAAGGTAATACTAAACCAAGTGAGGCTTCATTTACAGATTCCTTTACAAATAACCAAACAATTACTAAAGCAGGACTTACGGGTAATAATTGGTATTTATGGGTGTTAGCTAAAGATACAAAGAAAAATACGAGTATAGTTCGTAGTGAAGCATTTTACTTTGATAACACTGCTCCAACTTGTAACATAACATCAGATGGAAGTAATTTAATAGTTAATGGAAGTGACAGTCAAAGCGGTTTAGATACTCTTCCATATTCATTTGATAATATAAATTTTACGAATGTTAATAAAAAGAGTATTTCATCAAATGGAACATATAAAGCTTATGTTAGAGATAAGGTAGGAAATGTTGCAGAATGTAGTTATGTTGTTAATGTTACAACTCCAACGATTGCCATTTCTAACTCACAAACTTTACCTACTAAGAGTTTAAACGTTACAATTAACGCCTTAAAAGGAGCATATGAATTAGATACTAACAATACTTATCAATATTATTTATCTAGTAGTTCTACAATGTTAACTGATGGTGAGTGGACCAATTATCAAAGTGGCGAAAGTTTTACAATAGGCACTAAAAAAGATGGTATATATTATTTGTTTGTAAAAGCAATAACTGATACAGCTTCAAATAAAAGTACAGATAATTTTAATGATACATTTGTAATTGATAATGTTACTTATCATAGATTTGGTCCTTATATATTTGATAATATTTCACCTAGCTGTTCTATTACTTCTTCAACTTCAAAATATACCAATACTAATTTAGTTTTAACGGTTACTGGTAATGATGAAAATGGATTAAGTGATGCTGCTTATTCTTTCGATGGAGTAAATTTTTCTCACAACTATCAAAAAACGGTAAGTGAAAATGGAAAATATAGTGTTTATGTAAAAGATTATGCTGGCAATGTTAATTCTTGTAGTATAGATGTTAACAATATTGATAAGGATCGTCCTGTTATAAATATAAAAAATAATGGTTCATTACAGTATAGTAAAACACACAGTAGTGAAGTTATTGTTAATGATATAAAGCTAGCCGAAAATGGTCTTAAATATCAATGGACAACTGATACTGTTCAACCTGATTTATCTAGTTTTACAACACCTTTTACTAATAACACTACAATAAGTAAGAGTTCTTATAGTGGAGATTATTATTTGTGGATTTATGCAGTTGATGAAGCAGGAAATTACGCTGTTGCTAGAAGTGAAGTATTTAAATTTGATAATACTTTGCCAACAGCACCGACAATTAGTGCTAATATAAAAAATGGAGAAACAGCAGAGTCAGATGTTTTATTACAAATAGATTCTTCAACGGCTTTAAGTGGTATAAAAAAATATCAATATTCTTTAAATAATGGAGTTAGTTTTATTGATTATGATAGTAGTAAGAAAATAACATTTACGGAAGAAGGAGAATATAGCGTTATTGCAAGAGCTGTTAGTAATGTTGATATAAATGGAGCAAATAGTAAGAGTTTTTCCTTTAAAATTAAACATACTCCAATGGCACTTACAATGAAAAAATCAACTTCACTTCCAACAAATAAAGATGTTGTAGTAACAATTACCTCAAGTACTAAATTGTTGCCACTTACAGGATTTAATTTATCTAGTGATGGATATAGTTTAAGTAAAAGCTATAGTGAAAATACAACAGGTGATAAAGTTGTAGTAACAGATATCTATGGTAACAGTGAGACACAAACTATTGTTATTTCAAATATAGATAAAGAAAAGCCAAAATTAAGCGTTACATATGATAAAAGTGAAGATTCAGTAGAAGCGGTTATTAAAGCTAATGAGGAGTTGGATGCTAAGAGTGGATTTGTTCTTTCAGTAGATAAAAAAGAACTATCTAAAGTGTATTTTGAAAATGGAACTTTTCAAGAAAGCTTTTGTGATGTAGCAGGAAACTGTACAGATATCTCACTAAATATAGATGGTATTAAAAAGAATGACTTAAATATAAGCTTGTCATACGAATTACAAAACGATGGGACAGAGAAGATAATAATTTCATCACCTAATGAATTAAGTAGTTTAGAGGGATTTCAACTTTCTTCAGATAAACATAGTTTAAGTAAAATAATTTATAGTGATATTGATAAAGAGTATACTGTAAAAGATGTATTAGGAAATTCTAGAGTAGTAAAGATTAAATATTACTTTGTGAATGAACCATTAAATATAAAAGTTAATTATAGTATCACAAAATTAAGTAATGAAAATGTTGTAGTAACACTTACAGCGAATCATGAACTTAAGGAAATAGAAGGATTTAGTTTATCAGATGATAAATATAGTTTAACTAAAGTTTATATGACTAATACCAAAAAAACTATATTAGTAGAATCAGTTGATGGATTACAAAAAGATATTACCATTAATATTAGTAATATAGATAAAGAAAAACCTACTATTAATGGGGTTATGAATAATGGAGTTTATGATAGTATAAAGTTAGAATTTAATAAGAATGTTAAAACAATAAAGGTAGTAAAAAATGGTGTTTTACAAGAATATAAAATGGGAGATGTTATAAATTCCCCAGGGGATTATGTTATTACTATTATAGATGAAGTAGGAAATAGTAGTACTTATAATATAAGTTTAAGAAAAAATGGTGAACTAGTTAGTGTTCCTGATACTTCTAGTAACTACAGTAAATTATTTATTGTTGTAGGAGTTTTAGAAGTTATAGTTGGTATCCTATTGTTTAGTCAAGTTGGACTAAAGGGAAAAGTTAATTTAAGTTTAATTCTGTTGGTAATATTGGTTGCTAAATTTAGTAATAATAGTATGGCGGCAAGTACTACAGCTATAGATCTTAATGGTTATGAAATTAAGGATAATTATTTGCTTAATGTTGAAGCTTCTACTAGTTATTCTAATATGAAGAGTAACTTATTTGATAAAAGTGTTACTGTTAAAAGAAGTGACAGTGAACTGTCTAGTAGTAGTTATGTGGGTACTGGTGATTTATTAACTTATGGTAGTGATAATTATAGAGTTATTATAAAGGGAGACATTACAGGAGATGGTAGTGTTGATTATAATGACTATGGAAAGTTGATATTAGTTTTACTTTCTAAGTCTAATTTTAATGAGTATGAAGCTAAGGCAGCTGATTATAATGTAGATGAAGTTATTGATATTAGTGATTTATACTACATTAATAAGAGATTAAATAGTACTTATGTTATTAAACCTAAAGGTATTAGAGTGGTTAGTGCTAATACAAAACTTAAAGCATCATCATCCACTAAAATAGTTGCTCAAGTGTATCCTGTTAATGTAAGTGATGATACATATGATTCACGTGTTGTTTATGGAAATAGTGTTAATGTTTCTAATAATACTGTTAAAGGAATTGATGCGGGAAATGCAATAGTTTTAGTTTCGTCAAATGCTAATCCAGCACTTAATACTACTTTGACATTTGAAATTAAAAGTATTCCAGTTACTAGTGTAAGTCTTTCTAAAGACAGTGCAACTATTAATATTGAAGAGAGTAATAGTATAAGTATTACACCTACCATTTCGCCAAGTAATGCAACTAATAAAAATGTAGTTTACTCATCATCTAATAGTAGTGTAGCAAAAGTTTCTTCTACCGGTAAAATTACTGGTGTCTTCCCAGGAGTTGCAGTGATTACTGTAAAGAGTGCTGAAGATAGTAGTAAAAAAGCAACTATTAAAGTATTAGTTCAAAATGATGGTAAAAACTATGTAAATGTTAATAGCGCAACTAGAAGTCTTTATACACAATATGTTGTTTCGGCTTATCCATCAACGATTATTCAAGGATTTGATATTTCTAAAAATTATATATTTACTGTTCAGAATCTTTACTCAACTAGTACAGATATGAATACTAATAGTTTATTTATTAATAAACATCCAAGACCAGGAGTATCTGGAAGTGATTCTAATATGAGTTTGTATGGTTTTGGACATGGTACTAATATAGCGTTTGAATGGGCTAATTCAAAATATAATGATACGTCTGATGCTTATATGTGGTTAGCAGGAGGACATTATACTTGGAATAATGATAACTCTAAATTTAGTTTTGATGTAACAAGAGATGGAGCTTTCCCAACCAGACTTGCTTATCATGGTAATAGTACTTATACTTCTAATTCAGTTTCATTTGATACAAGAAGTAGTGTTAGTAGAAATGATATTAAACTTTATAATGGTAAAAATTATAGTACAACAGCTTTAAGCTCTAAATATTATAATATATATAAATTCTATAAGACTCGCTCAAATGAACAAGTGGCAATAGATACAACTAATAACTTATTTATTATTAGGGTTACAGGAAGTTCAGGTCAAATCTTTAGTATCTATAAGTTAACAGATATTAAAAATAGTTCAGTAGACTATATAGATGGTAATATTCCTAAATTAGCAACATTTACCATACCAAAAACACCGCTTGATTTTCAGGGATTTGATATAGCTGGAGATTATGTATATGTTTATTATGGTGAAAACAATAGAAATGGTACACAAAATTCTCAGGGATATGTTGCTATGTACGACTTCTTAGGTAATGAGAAATTTAATAAAAAAGTGTATTCAACATCTACTTCTATTTTTGAAGAGCCAGAAGGAATTAAAGTATATAAAGAATCTGGAAAATATGTAGCTTATCTTGGTAGTAGCTTAGTTTCTGGTAGTCAAAAATATGTAAAAATATGTACGTTTAAATAGACAATTGTAATGATTGTCTATTTTCTTTTTTTTGAAGAAAGTGTAAATTTATTGTTAATTATGATGCAGTACAGAAGAAAATGGATTAGTGTTATTAAAAGTAATAATACTAATTTTTTTAATATACTATATTATATAGTTGACAACTATTAGTATCCGATGTAATTTATTCTTATAGTAAAATAGAGGAGAAAACATAATGCAGTATTTTAGTAATAAAAATTATCGGATGCTATATTATGATAGTTTTTTTAAAACTTTCGCTAATAGTATTTATGCAGTTTTTACACCAGTTATTTTATATAAAGCTGGAGTAAGTATAACAATGATTATATTTATATTTATGATTCAGTTTTTGGTAATGGGGTTGTTTTCGCCCTTAGCTGGAACTTTATCTAAAAGAATAGGAATAGCAAATACAAAGTTTATAAGTTATATTTTAAAAAGTATAAGTATGTTACTAGTACTTACTGTTGATACAAATATAAAATATTATTTGGTTATTGCAGTTGTATATGGATTAAGTGGTGCGGCAAATAATCCAATTAATACCTATTTACCTAGTAAAATAGTAGAAAAAAGTTTTATGGGGAGATTTAATTTTGCTTATATTTTAAGGTGCTTTTCTAGTATAGTAGGATATATATTTACAGCAATATTTTTAACAAATGGTAAAAGTTTAACTATAGTAGTAGCAGTATTTATTTCTTACTTTCTTGCGTATTTAGCGTTACTTAATGTAGATAAAGAAAATTTAGAATATGAAATGGGCTCATCTTTTAAAGATAGTTATAGTTATTTAATAAAGAGAAATGAAAATCAAAAATTTAAAATAGTAAGTGGATTAAGATCATGTATAATAATAGAAAGATTAATAGCTGTTCCATTATATTTATATATTTCATTAATGAATCTTAAAACATTTACAACTCTTTATGTTGTTTCTACAGTTGTTGAATTATTAAGTTTATTTGTATCAGGAAAAAAATTAGATAAAGATCAAATAAAAACATTTAATGTAATTTCAGTTATAAAAGGAATTATAACATCAGTATTTTTATTTGCTAAAAACACTTATATATTGATGGTTAATCAATCGGTATATAAATTAGTTGATAATGTATATGATTCATCATATTTAGCCTTATCACAATGTAAGGTAGAAAATGATAAGAAAGATACAATGTTACTTGCAATTGTTCATGAAATGTGTTTATGTTTTTGTGAATTTGTTATATTGTTAGTGTTGTTAATTATAAGTACAATAAATATTAATTTGTTATTTAAAGTGATGTTTATAAACTCAATTGTTGCGATATTGATAAATGTAAAGTTAATAAAGCAGTGGAATAGTTAGTTACCATTAAATGAACAAGTAATCGAGTTATTTCATATATTAAAAGATGAGATGATGTTATGTAATATTCATGTGCTCTAAGTTTTTGTGATGTACTTAATGATATTGATATGTAAAACTTTGTAAAATGAAGATTTATTATTTTAATATTTGTGCACTATAGTTTAATTTATGATAAAATTATAGTGTATTAGGAGGTATGGATATGAGATATGTTAAATATATTTTTATGTTTATATTTTGTTTATTTATATTTCCATTAAATGTTCATGCCTTAACGAGTAGTGAATATCAAAATAGAAGTGTTTGTAGTAATTATGAAGTTGCTATTGCTAAAGAGGGTAAAGCTGGAGATCCTAGCAGTACTTATGCTGATACAGTAGGGTGTTATGGAACTTATAATGAGGCAGTAAATGCTATGAATGCTAATACTAATAAAGATGTTATTATCTTTGAAAGAAATAATGGTAAAACTAAGATAGTAAATGCCAAATATGCTTTAGTTGATTTAACTTTAAAAGGTAGTAAAGTAATTAATTATTATCCTGATACTACGTCTACGACTTCTAATTCATATATGGTTAATAATAGAAGTACTGGTGCAGTAGACGGAGCTTTTTTAGGCTTTGATTATTCATCTAGAAGAGCATTAGTTAAAGTTGCTGGTTATAAAGGCTGGACAAATGAGGACAGTTACGAAATAGTTCCTCTTGTTTGGGTTTATTCAATAGGCTTTTATAGGAGCACAGGAAATATTTTTAAACATAACTTTGCTAAAAAAATTTCTAATACTTTAAGTAGCTATTACGGAATACAAATAGGACCTTTACCTGAGGGACTTCTTAATAATAAAAATTATTATAGTTATGATGCACATTATTTTTATACTAATCAATATAAGATGATTGATGACTATAAGAACAATAATTATAATAATGCAGTAAATAAAAATGTTCCATATTATAATTATTATCAGTATTTACCAAATCACTCAAAAACTAATTATTCTGCAGCAAATATCAATAAATATATTAGAGATGGGTTAGAATATACAGAAAGTGTTTATGGTAATACGTTAAATATTAAGAATCAAGATACTAGTAATGTTTCAAAGTTATATGGTATGGGAACTTATCTTATTTATGCTGAAAGTCAGTATGGGGGTAATGCCATATTGTCATTAGGTTTAGGTAGAAATGAAAGTAATTCGGGAAGAAGTAATATAGCTATTTCAAAAAATAATGGCTATGGTCAAGGAGCAGTTGATTCTAGTCCATTTGGTTCAGCCTATGGATTCTTAACATATCAAGGTAGTATTTATAATCATGCCCAACATTTTGTTACCGACATGTATCAGAATGCTAACCACTATAATTATAATGGTGGACACTTTGGTAATAAACAAGGTGGATGGAATGTGAGATATGCATCTGATCCTTTTTGGGGAGAAAAAGCAGCGTCTTACTACTATCGTTTTGATAAATATTATGGACTTCAAGATTATAACTATTATCAGTTAGCAATCAATACGACTTCTTTAGTGGCAAGAGCTAGTGCTTCTAATAGTTCTAAGGCCGTTTATAATATAAAAAATATGGAAATACCAGTCATTGTTGTAGCGGAAGTTACAGGTGATTATGTTGCTGGTAGTAATGTTTGGTATAAAATAGTAAGTGATAAGAATCTTAATAGTAATAAAGATAGCTATGGTAGTTATGCCTCTAAGTTTGATTGGGAAAATAGTTATGTTTATGTACCAAGTGCTTATTTTAAGAAAATCAATACAGCTAAAAGTGGTTTGAAAGATGTAAGTGATGTTTATCCATATCAAGGAAGAGATTATCAATATAGTTATTATAATGATTCTAATACTTTAACACCTAAAGTAGGACTTACAACAAATGATACTATGTATTATTATGATGGTGGATTACTTGAAGAAACAGGTAAGAAACTTTTAAAAAATAAGTATGTTATGGTTTATGATAGAGCAGTTGATACTAATAATAAAGTAGTTAGTTATTTAGTAAGTAGTGATTACAAACATGATCAAAAAGAATGGGTTAGTGCAGCTAATATTAAGTTAGTTGGTGGAACTTATGGTAAACAAACAGTAATACCTGTAGGATATAGCTCTAATGTATTTGTTAGCGCTAATGAAAAGTCAACAATTGTAAGTGGAATTTATGATGGAACTTATTTACCTGTTTTAGGTGAAAAAGTTGGAAATGATGGAAAAACTTATTTAAAAGTACCTATAAGTCTTACTTCTAATGATAATAGTTATGGTTACACTTTAAAAACAGATAGTGATGCATCAATTAGTTTATTAAAGGATAATACTGTTCCGGTTAATAATGTACCAGTGATTAGTGCAAAAGATACTCAAGTAGTACAAGGTAAGAAAATTGATTTAGCTAGTTTAGCAACAGCGTTTGATACAGAGGATGGTGATCTTACTGCTAGTATTACATATAGTGGTACAGTAGATTTTAATACTCCAGGTAAATATGTTATTACATATAAGGTAGTAGATAGCTTGAAAGCTGAAGTTACTAAACAAATTACAATTACAGTAATTGCTGATTTAGAGCCAGTAATCAATGCTAATGATGTTTATCTAAGTATAGGTGATACATTTAAGGAAAAAGAAAATGTAAGTGCATATGATAATGAAGATAAAGACATAACGAGTAAAACTAAAGTAGTATTTAATAATGTAGATACAAGTAAGGAAGGAACGTATAAAGTTTCATATGAAGTAGTAGATAGTTTTGGTCATAAAGTAGTCAAAGAAATAAAAGTAATAGTTGAAAAAGAAAAGACAGATGAAGAAAAAGAGAAAAAAGATGGAGAGTTTTATTTAAATGATTTGTCATTTAATAAAACAACAAAAAAATATAGTATTAGTGGGTACCTAATCATAAAAAATATTAATAATAGAGCAAGTGATAAAATCAATTATTATTTAGTTCTAAAAAATAAAGTTACTGCTAAGACATATAAATTTAAAGTTCAACGTTGGACTACTGATGTTCCTTTTGATTTAGGTAGCGAGAATGGATATGATTATAGTTCTTCTTGGTTTAAGGGAGAAATTGATTTTGGTGAAGGTTTGATAGGCGATTATGATCTATATATGGAAGCCGCAACAAACTCATGTTATTCTTTAGAAAAAGTTACTAATGTATTTAATAAAGATATTTCAAGAAGAAATGTGGATGATAAATATGGTTATAACTTTAAAGTTAATTTAAGTTCAAAAGCTCAAGAGATTGAATTAAATATTCGTGAGAGCTTAATTACTACAAGCACTTCAAATACTTATCGAAATATGATTAATAATTATGATGATATAAGTTTTGTGGATAAGAAATTAAAATTAGTTGGTACTTCATACAACTATGGTATCAGTTATGAACAAAATAGTGTTTTGGAACGTAGTGTTATATTTGAAGAGACAACATCCTTTAAACAATATAAATTTGATTTAGGAAGTACAAATAAAGGTAGTTATGATGTCTTAACTTCAGATAATAAAAACAAAGATTTTGTTTGGTATGATAAAAGCCTAGATATTAGTTCTTTAGAAAAGGGAAGATATGCAATTATCGTCTATACAAAAACAAAAGATGTAGCCGATTATGGTGAAGTTAGTGATGTATTTGGAATGATTAATGACGCTAGTGCAGTAATAAATAATAAAAAATATTCTATTATACTTAATAAAGAGAGAAATAATAG
>OMCA01001567.1_pt1 | contig 10484 bp, 8 predicted proteins | sample 1673621 | NCBI WGS metagenome assembly OMCA01 (sample SAMEA103958117, study PRJEB25191) | human gut metagenome | biome: human-associated habitat [ENVO:00009003]; feature: intestine environment [ENVO:2100002]; material: feces | place: Germany | collected 2013/2015
CTGGGCAATCAGGATACTGTCTATACCGGTGCTGCCGGTACCCGCCTTTATTTCAAGGATTGCTACATCGAGGGAACAACCGATTTTATCTTCGGCCCTTCGACCGCCCTGTTCGAGGACTGTGTCATCCATAGCAAACGTAATTCGTACATCACGGCAGCCTCTACACCACCCGGTGTGGAAGTGGGCTACGTGTTTCTGAACTGTCGGCTGACAGCGGCTCCGGATGTGGATAAGGTCTATCTGGGGCGTCCGTGGCGGCCGTATGCCGCTACCGTATTTGTGGGGTGCGAGATGGGTGCCCACATCTGTCCCGCCGGGTGGGACAACTGGCGAAACGCCGACAACGAGCGGACAGCCCGTTATGGTGAATACGGCAACCGTGGTCCGGGAGCCGATACCTCGCGGCGTGTAGGCTGGGTGAAGATGCTGACTGAGGAAGAAGCTGTCAAATATACTGACTGGAACTACATCTTCAGCCAGTGTCGGACGTGGACACCCTCCGAAGCACAAAAATAAGGCTCCAGCCCCCCTTCAGAAGCCTTCTGGCGGGGGATGTGAGCCACACTTGCACGGCTCGTGTTCCACACTTGTGTTGCTCGCGAGCCGTACAAGTGTCTCTCGCGAGCCGTGCAAGTGTCCCGGAAACGGGATGCAGGTGAGGGCTGAAAACGCCCTCTGCCAAATAGATATGAACCAAGAAACTGTAAAAAAAGAATAATATGAAAAACAAACTGATTCTGCTGCTGGCCTTGTTTCTGGTCTTTACGGCGTTCAAAGCCGACAAGCCAGCAATCACCATTTTTATGATTGGCGATTCGACCATGGCCGACAAGGACCTGACCGGCGGCAACCCCGAAAGAGGATGGGGAGAGATGTTGCCTGGATTTCTGTCCGAAGAGATACGGGTGGACAATCATGCCGTGAACGGACGCAGCACCAAGAGTTTCATCGACGAAGGCCGGTGGGACAAGGTGCTTTCGCTGCTGAAGAAGGGCGATTACGTCTTTATCCAGTTCGGCCACAACGACGAAAAGACCGATCCCAAGCGGCATACCGATGCCGGTGGCGGTTCGTTCGATGCCAACCTGAAACGTTTCGTTACCGAGGCACGCGCCAAGGGAGCCATCCCCGTATTGTTCAACTCCATCGTCCGGGGCAATGGGTAAGCCGTCTGGTAAGCGGAACAGCTGACCGCAGTTGCTGTACTTTTCCGGGGCGCTCTGCTCGTCCTGCTTCATCTTTTCCAGCCATGCCAGAAGCTCCTCTTTCAAGGGCTTGGTCATGTACAGGATGCGGTTGGACTTTTTGGTCTTAGTCCGCTTGAGGATCAGCGAGGACTTGCTCCCCTCCCGTCTGTCCGGGAAGGTGTGGTAGATCTGGGTAGGATCAATCTTGGACAAGGCGACCTTGTCGGCACGCTGCAGGGCTTTGTTCACCGAGATGGTTCCCCGCCCGTCTGCTGCATCAAAGTCGAGGTCTCCCGGCTGCAAGCCGAGGATCTCACCCTCTCGCAAGGAGAGGATCATGCTCATGTGCACCGCCAGATGCAGGGCGGGGTTTTCGATGGTCTGCAGTGCCGCCAACATGGTGCGCTCATCCCAGATGGTGCGTTCTTCGGTGTTGATCTTGGGGGCTTCACGGGGAGTAGGCGACTTGTGGATCAGATCCCAGTCAACGGCATACGAAAAGGCAGTCTTCAGGAGCGTGTGGACTTCGTGAATGGACGTGCTGGATAACAGCCGTTTCTTCTGATTTTCCGTCAGCTCCTGCTTCTCGCCGTGAACGTACTGGCCGCAGGGGGTCTGGCTCAGGGTGGCGTAGAACTGCTCAATGTCATAGGTGCGGAGGTCTTGCACCTTCCGCTTTCCGATATACGGCACGATGAGGTTCTGCACCATCGCCACAGATTGGGTGTAGGTCTTGGGAGACCACTTGTGTTTGCTGGACTGAATGGGGATCCACTTGTACAGCATCTCCTCGACCGTCATGGTGTCGGGCACGAGGAAGGTGCCGTCCAGCAGTTCCTTCTCCACCGTGATCTTGCGCTCCTGCGCTTCGGCCTTGGTCTTGAAGGTTTCCCAGCCCTTGCAGGGCTTGCCAGCATGATCTTTGTAGTTGTATCGGACGGAATACGTGTTGCCACGTTTCATAATAGATGCCATAGATGTTCCCTCCCTCAGACCGCTGCAAACCAATCGTCAAAGCTCTGCTTGCTTACCCGGATGCTGGTACCGAGGCGGATCACCTTGAAGTCTTTCGTGGTGTTGCACAGATTGTACGCAGCACGGTTGGAGATCGCCAACAGTTGGGCAATCTCCTCCACCCGGTAAACGAGCGGGGCGTGTCGGACGGTTTTGCTGGTCTGGTCAGAAGGTTCTACGGCAGGGGTTTCGGACAATTCCATTGTAGGGGATTCGGGCGCGATTTTCAAGTCCTCACGGGTCAGTTTAGCGGAATTTTTGCGGACATTCGTCATAGGCATGTCTCCTTTGCACTTCTCCAGACCCGGCGCAGCTCCGGTTGAGCTGCACCCTTGTGGGCCGGTAAATATGTAAGGGCCTGCCGCTCCTGACCCGAAGCAGCAGCCCAAAAAAGTGCGAGAACTTGAATTTACGCGCCCTACGCGCCCCAAACCACACAAAAGTACCTTTCTGTGTTGATTTTATGGGGCGCATGGCTGGGATGCACGCGCCCTCTTGGGGCGCATCCTGGTTTCTCTCCCGCCCTGAAGGGCGCGTTGCCGCCCTGCATCCGCCCGGAAGGGGCGGACACGCGCCCGGAGAAAACAGCGATAACAAGTCGAAACCACTGATTTGGGGCGCGTAGGGCGGGAGATTTTCACTTTTCGTGTGTTTTATGCCGCAGCAAAGGCGGGGTGGACGCATACGCCCCGGAAGCCGCGGTACTTCCCCTCGATGTGTTTGGAAAAGGTCAGGCCATACTTCCCCGCATTTTTCAGCAGGAACTGGCTGAACTTCTTTTGCGGAACAGGCGATTCCAGATTATCCTCGCACCACTTGGTGTAGGCGCGGTAGAGATAGGTGGAGCGTTCCTCGGTGTCGGGCTTGAAGCGGACATACGCCGTTGCCTGCATGAACTGGGTCAGGTTGTCGCTGTCCGCCATGGCTGCTTCGAGGTTCTGGATGGAGCGCTCGCTGATGGTGAACTGATAGCGGTTCGCCAGCAGACGGTGCAGCCCCTCCAGCATCCACAGCAGGATGCCGGGACGCTCCTCGGACAACTCTTCGATGAGGAAGGGATTATCCACCCGGGCAGGGTCACGGTCTTTCACCGTGATGAGGATCTGTCTGCGCCAGAAGCCGTCGCTGTCATCGTGAGCGGCCACAAGGTTGCCATTGCCGAAGCAGATGAAACGAACGTACAGCAGGCCTTGGACAGCCTGCTTGTTTTTCCGCTCGATGCACAAACGGTCTTCAGCGGTGACGATGGACTTGATGTTCCGTGTTTCGGGCAAAGCCACCATGTTCAGGTCGTCATCGACCATGACCAGCTTGTACTCCAGATTTGCACTGGCAAAGCGGTTCGTTTCGATGCGGAGGATGGATTCGGAGTGAGAGGCTTCCCCGAACAGCTTCTTCAGCAGCAAGCCGATGCGGGATTTTCCCTCGCCGCCCTTGCCGGTCATGACCAGCATCTTCTGCGCCTTGGTAGACGGGATCAGGAGATAGCCAAGGTATTCCTGCAAGGTCAGAATGTCCTCCGGGATGAGCAGACCGTCCAAAAATTCCAGCCACTTGGTCGGTGCGGGGGCATCGGGCTGGTATTCCACGGGGAGCCGGTTCAGGCAGAGTTCCTTTTCCGGCACAAAGCCCCGCTCGTCCAGAAAGTAGGTTCCGTTCTGGAGATGGATGCGGTCAAGCTGGGGTTTCCATTCAGGGGTATAGGTTTCGATACGGAGTGCGTCCAGAACCTGCTTCTCCTTCTTGGCAAGGTTGTCGAGCACAAAGTCACGGAGGTCGCTGTGGACTTCGTAGAGCAGTGCGTCCTCGTCTACCTCGCCGTTCTGGTCGAACAGCTTCTGTTTCAGGCACATCATGGGGTGCTTCTCTAAAAGGTACTGGCAGTAAGCGGTTTCACGCACTTTGCCCTTACTGTCTACCCAAGGGCATTCGCATTCTTCCTCTTCTTCCAGTTCGTCCTCATCACGCCAATCTTCGTTCCTCTTTTTCCAGTCGCTCATGCAATCCCTCCCAATACTTCCGTAGCTCGTTTTCGGTCTGCGGGTCCGGGAGCACCGAACAGTCCAGATAATATTCAACGATGTCAAGGTTCTTTATCGCTTCAAGGAAGCAGGGGTGAAGTTCTTCTGTGGGTGACTGCGGTGCATATCGGACCCGCCAACGCTGCAGACAGCGGTAATAGTCCAGCAGCTGCTGCCGGACGGTGGGCGGTCTGCGGGGAGCAAGCCGCACCTTGCCGTCGGCAAGTGCCATGCCGAAGTCCTCCTTCAACTTTTCCACAGCCTTGTAGGGAGAAAGTTGAAAAAGTCTGCCGACAAAATCGATCACATCGCCATCCGCCTGACAGGCGAAACAGTGGAAACGGCTGTCCACCTTCATGCTGGGGTGTTTATCCCCGTGGAAGGGACAGCACATCATACCGTTCCGGTTTACGGCGAAGCCGTACAGCTCCGCCGCCTGCCGGGTCGAGATGGCGCTTTTTACGTCCGAAAAGACAGAGGTGCTACCCTCCGTCCCAATGGGTGGGGTACAGGCGAAAGGACGAAGCCCGGTGAGGGGCGTGGGTGAGGTTGGGTTTATTCACACATCGATCCGTCAGAGTGTTGTTCATTTGACCTCCTGCTGCGGTACGGCGTGGCTGCGCTCTTCCTTGCGGAAGAAGGCTTCCACGTTCTGTTGTGCGGTGCGGAGTTCACGCAGTTCGATCTGCGCTTTCTTGTAGCGGGTGTAGAACCCGTTTTTCTCCGAGGAAAGGGTCTGGTATTCGGCATCCAGCTTTTTGAGGTCCGGCAGTGTCCTGAGCCCGTTGGCCTTGAAATAGGCGCAAGCGGCCTCGTACACAGCAAACTCTGCACGGTGCTGCTCCTTGAACTTGGCGGGATTCCGCACAGTCTGGAGCTTCTGTGCAAGGGGCTTGTACTGCCGATAGACCACAAGATGCCCGCGCAGCTCCTTGAGGGAGACCATGCGGGCATCCAAGTCTTTGACCACCGCCAGTGCATCGTCGTGCTGGGTTTGCAGTTCGGCAATGCGCTGGTGCAGGGCATCTTCGCTGAGCAGCTTCTTCTCCTGCAGGAGACACAAGGTCTGCGACCAGCGTTTGAGGTTGAACTTTTTCGCCCAACGCTCATAGCCGATGCCCTTGCCTGCAGCAACGTTCGCCTGAATGTCAACCAGTTGTCTGATCTTATCCGGCTTCTGTTCGCTGGCGGGCTGGATGATGGCGGCAAGCTGGATGTTCTGGGAGAGGGCGGTCAGCACCTGCTCTTTTTCCAGCTTCTTGCTCAGTTTCTTGGCGGTGATGAACTTTGTCCGGCCGGGCGGGCAGTAGCTCAACCGGCCTCGGCTCTCCTTCACGGCGATGCCGTGTTCCTGCATGAGCAATGCAGAAAATTCCTCGAAGGTGGTGGTCTTGTTCAGCACAGCGTAGATCTGCTTTCGCAGCTTGTCCAGCTCGGTCTGGTAGACGGTCTGGGTGGGCTGCTGCCCTTCGGCGGCAAGTTTGGCGTTGGCATGGTCGAGGCGGCGTTGTCCGCGCCGCTGCGCCCAATACTCGCGCTCCGAAACATGGTCGCCTTGGGCTTCCAGCAGATTGATCTGGTTCAGGTCGGCTTGCTCGCACATCTCCATGACAGCGACACGGAGGTGCCGGAGCATGGCAGAGGTGCAGCGGTGCTTCTTGCCCGCTTCCCAGTCGCACGGCTTGTCCATGAAGGGCTGCCGTTCCACGGTGCGGACACGCAAGCTGCCGATGACGATGTGGACGTGGATGTTCCCGGCACTGTTGTGACCGTCCGGGTGGGTGCAGACGATGGCGGGATGACCGGGGAAATTGTCCTTGCAGAACTGCAAGCCAAGGGCTTGCGCCCGCTCCATGGTCAGGCCGTTCTCTACTGCGTCCTTCGGGTCGAAGCTGATGATATAATGGTGGGTCTTCACGTCCTCCCGCCTGCCGTTCTTGCCGTACTTGCGATTGGCGATCAGGCAGGCCATAGCAAACGAGGATTCGCCGCACTCAAGGGTGTCGAGCAGGTACGAATCCCGCAGCTTGGGTCTGCCCTTCTCGTCCAGAATGGGCAGACCGGTGTACTCGTTGTGCTGAAAGGTGAGATAGCTTTCGGCGGCGGCATAGTTAGAGTTTTTCGAGGTCAAATGCTTGATGGTTGCCATACAGTTCACCAACCGTTTCTTCGGCTTTCAGCCGAAAGTTCGTGAGTGCGGACAGTTCCTCCAGAATTTGCGCCCGGAGCTGCTCGGTGTCTTTGCCGCCGGAGTTGAAGTGCCGTGCAAGCTGGTTGAGGTTGCTTCCCACCTTGCTGCACTGGGCAGACAAGGCAGCAAGCGCCGCCAGTGCATCCTCGCCGCCCTGCGCCACCACAACGGTGTGCTTGACGTTCACGCCGTACAGGACGCGGCGGACGAGTTCGGATTGGGTGAGGTGGAGTTCTTTGCAGGCGTATGCGATCCGCAGTTTTTCTTCTGCGGTCACCCTGACTTTGATGATGTGTGTCTTTCGTTTTCGCGGCGTGTCATTGCGGTTCTTCTTTGCGTGTACGTTCGGACTTTTCATTTCAGCCATATTCGACCTCCTGTGAAAATGATAAATGCCCGCTCCGGGATGGAGAGGGCTATGTAATGCGACACGCCGCTTTTGCGCTGAAACCAGCGCAACGCTGGAGCAGGGTTTGGGGAAGGCACTCCCCAACAAGACCGCGGTTGCGCAGCAACGAAAGCCCCAGTGGGGCTTTCGAGTGGCAGCACGGTTTGCGTAGCAAATGGAGGAGTCTCACTCCGACAAGTGCTAGACCATGTGACAGAACATTTTCAAGCATTGAAAATTTGTGGCCACAGGTCGATACTTGCTTTCGCCCTTTCCGTGCAACACTGAAAATTTCAGAAGTCGAACCGCAATGCACGTTGAAAATTTTGCAGAGCAAAACGTGTGAAAAGGCAAAGCCCCTGCTCATGGTCACCGTTCACACCGAACGCAGTTCCTGCCCCTGTTTTGCAGCGGCGTTGTCCGGCTCGCCCACAGAAAGTGTGAGGTCATGGCGCAGTATCTCGTTCAGACGGCTTATGTAAGATTCAAGGTACAGTATGAAGAAAGCCGGACGCAGTGCGGACACTACAACCTGCTTCTTTCAAGCACAAGAATAACACTTTGCGGTTGTGCAGTCAACAACCAAAAACAAATTTTGGAAGATTGAACAACTACATAAGATTTTATTTGTGAAAAAGAAAAATACCGCCCATGCAGCGCAGCGATGATTTTGTCGGGTGAAACGGCGGCAAAATAGATCGGGTGTGTTGCGGGGCGGTAAAAATCTTCATGGGGAATAAATCCTCGCCGCTCTGTACTTTTCTACAAAATTGGTGGGATTTGCGATAAAGGGTATCATGGATTGCGGAGCGCGTCAAGATGGTTTTGCAAAATTTATTGTGGTAAAGCGGTGATAGTAGGACTTATACAAATCAAAACACCGCCCGATTCTGGTGAAGGAGAACCAGAATTGAACGGTGCAAATGGAAGAAGGAGAAAAGCGTAGAAAATCAGACGATGCAATCTGGGAGCAGCGCATGGAGCTGTGTCAGCAGTTCTTCGCAGGAATCGGAATAAATCACAAGGGTAAGCGGATTGCTCAGGTCGAGACTGTAAATGCCAAGCAGGGATTTGGCATCAATGGTATATCGCCCGGAGACTAAGTCCATCTCATAGGGATATTTGGACAGCAAATCTACAAAGTCCTTGACCTGATCGACCTGCCGCATTCTGATCTGTAATTTTGTCATAGGGTATCCTTTCTTTTACATCAGTGGGATAGAGGCAATGCAGTTCTGAATTTCCACCATGGAGGGCATTGCAGGGATTGCGCCGCCCTTTGTCGTGGTCAGACTGCCCGCTGCATTGCCGAAGCGGACGATTTCTTCAAGCTCAAATGCAGGGAGGGTACGCAAATCCTCCGCAGCTTTTCTCCGCAGCTGGTAGTGAATTGCGCCCATGAAAGCATCGCCTGCACCCGTCGTGTCCACGGTAGGCACATCATAGGTGGGAAGATGCCCTGCGCCCACAGCGTTCCGGTAATAAGCACCCTTTGCACCCAGCGATACCAGCACAAGAGATGGCCCCATTTCGAGCAGGGCTTGTGAGCCGCGGGCAAGGTCGCTTTCGTTTGTGATAAGCTGCATTTCTTCCTCGGAAACTTTCAGAAGATCCGCCAGCTTGACACCTTCCTGCATCTGGACAACGGCATCTGCCGGGTGCTCCCACAGAAGCGGACGGTAATTGGGGTCAAAGCTGACCAGCTTGCCCTGCTGCCGTGCATACCGCGCAGCTTCCAACGTGGCGGTGCGGCTCGGGTCGGCGGTCAGAGAGACAGAGCCGAAATGGAAGATGGCAGCATCGTCGATCAGATTCCTGTTGACTTCTGCCGAAGTCAGCATCACATCGGCACCGGGGTTCCGGTAAAAGGTAAAGGAGCGGTCTCCCTTGCTGTCAAGCTGTACGAAGGCAAGGGTCGTGGGAATCTTTTCGTCAATCACCAGACCGGACACATCAATGCTGCTTTCCACAAGGGTCTGGCGGAGAAAATCGCCAAATCCGTCTTTGCCGACTTTTCCGATGAATGCTGTTTTGCCGCCCAGACGGGCATTCATGGCAAGGACATTGGCGGGTGCACCGCCGGGATTCCGGGCAAACAATTCGATGCCCTGTGCATTGGTTCCGTTCGGGGTAAAGTCGATCAGGCTTTCTCCCAAAGCTACAACATCAAACATGGTATCACCTCAACCTGTTTTTTTAGCGTTCAGTTCGGACATAATCTGGTTATACGAACGCTTACTGATTCGGTAGAAGAACAGGACAATCGCTGTTATCAGCCACAGCACACCGGGAAGCAGCGAGAATGCATAGTGCATCGCATTCTGCACGGCAGCATTCTGCACCTGATTGGGGGCAAAACTCAATGTACTCAGCACACCAGCCAGCACAGAGGTGCCAATCGCCATGCCCAGCTTGTTCCCCAGTGAAACGAATGCGTACTGGAAACCATCGTTGCGGACACCGGTTTTCCACTCGCCATACTCCACGCAGTCGGGAACGATGGCGTAGATGGCGGTATTGAATCCGCAGAAGAAGAACTGGGACAGTGCAGCGAATGTATAGAACGGAATGGGAGAAGAAACTGCACTGAAGAAATAGAGCGCAATCAGGGAAACACCGGTTCCGGCAGCGAAAAGGGAAGCGGTGTGCCCTTTGTTGCCCAGCTTTTCAAACACGAAGGGGAATGCCGCAGCACCCAGAATGGAGGGAACGATCAGGATCATCGAGTAGATGGTAAACAGATTCTCGTTGCCTTCCACATATTTGAAGTAATAGAGCAGGTCGGCATTGCGGCCATACAGCGTCACACCGAACAGGAACTGACCCGCCAGTGCAATCAGGTAGGGCTTGTTCTGAAGCGCTGCATCCAACTGCTTTTTCAGTGAGACTTTTTCCCGCTCCGGGGGCTGGACGACCTCTTTGGTTTTGGCGAAACAGAACCAGTGACAGAGGGTGAAGATACCGCCGTAAAGGACGGTCACCAGAAGATATCCCCGTGCTGCATTATCACCGCCAAAAGCAGAGATCAAAGGCAGGGTGATGATGTTGATGATATTGATGGCGATCATGGCACAGACGGAGCGGGAGGTGTTGATTTTCGCACGCTCCTCGATGTTCTGGGTCAGGGTGCCGCAGAGCGTACCATAAGGGATGTTCACGCAAGTATAGCCCAGAACCAGTACACAGTAAGTAATGTACATATACAGGCTCTTAGCACTGTCTGACCATGTGGGGTGCGCCCAGAACGTCAGCACAAGCACCACAGCAGTTGCCGGTGCGCCGAACAGCAGCCATGGACGGTAGCGTCCCCAGTGGGAACGGGTGCGGTCGCTCAGCGAACCGATCACGGGGTCATTGATGGCATCCCAGAAGCGGGAGACCAGCATCAGGAGGGACACTGCCGCCATGCTGATGCCGCAGACATCGGTGTAAAAAATCATCAAGAAGTTGCCAACGAACATCCAGCTGAAGTTGCAGCCCACATCGCCCATGCCGTAAGCGATTTTACTGATCAGAGGGATTTTGATGTTCGTATCCTGCTGTTTCGGCTCTGCTGTGTAACTCATACGGCGCGCTCCTTTCTCCTCTTGACGCGATGCTTATAATTTCTGGCAGAACTCTATTCTCTCTTTATTCGGGCCTTCGACCATGAAAAAGCGAACACCGTTTTCCCAGAACGG
>OMCA01001582.1_pt1 | contig 10449 bp, 7 predicted proteins | sample 1673621 | NCBI WGS metagenome assembly OMCA01 (sample SAMEA103958117, study PRJEB25191) | human gut metagenome | biome: human-associated habitat [ENVO:00009003]; feature: intestine environment [ENVO:2100002]; material: feces | place: Germany | collected 2013/2015
AGAAATCAAAATAGACTTTGACCGGGCATTGGTTTCTATGGGAACCCTGATGCCGGTATTCGAAGGTACAGCCACACAAAACGGAAATAAGGTGCACTTTAAATGGCAGGACAACAGTGGCATGGGAAATGCAGAAGATACGGACATAGCCATGTTATTAGTATATAACAAAGACGAAGAAACAGCTGTTTACGATACGGAAGCCACCCTACGTTCCGCCCGACATGCAGAACTTCAACTTCCTTCCGACTGGCAGGACGATGAATTGATAGCCTACCTCAGTTTTCGTAGCGCCGACGGGAGTTGCGTGGCCAATAGCATTCGCCTGACGGTAACAGTAGACCAAACAGACTTACCTGCACCGGACCAGGAGGTTTCCGCCTTATGTACTTCATCAGATCGGATTCCGCTTTATCCAAAACTTAAACAGCCGGTCATTAATAACGTATCCGTCAAGGATCTTACCTACTATACCCTTACCGGAAAGTCCTTTCAGAGCAGACTGTACGGAACTGGGTGATTTCAGATCATATCTTCGCACAAACTCACCGGAAGTCACATTGACAGCAACATTTTCGGCAGCTATCGCACGGAGTATCTCACGCTGGCGCTCCGTTAAATCCGCAAAGATGGACTGATAGATAGGTACCTATGATAAAGGGATTCACTTGTATACTCTTCATGATTATCCTGCTTTAGATTATTGCAAATTATAATAATTATATTCATAATAATCATTCTAACTTGCTACGAAACTTTTGGAAATGCGGAAAGTTATTGCTACATATAAACATCTGCTTATGAACAAAATAACTAATCCATTTTTAATTTATGGCTACGCCGGGCCAGATTATTTTTGTGCTCGGAAAGAGGATACACAAAATCCCATTAAGTAAACGACAATCAGCGATAAATTAACGTTGACAGATAATCTTCTGCAAACATCTCATTCGCCACTTCCAGCAAAATCTCCGGAGTAATTTGTTCAATACGTTGATAAACCGCTTCGGAACTTTCATATTTATTATAGTGCAGGAAAGTCTTCGCCATGCCGAGAGCATTGTTCTCATTATTATCCGAAGCCACACCTATTTGTCCGATGAGTTGCTTCTTCGCAGCTGCGAGTTGTAACGAAGTCATCTTTGTATCACGCAGATTTTTAAGCTCTTTCATCACCAGACGCATACAAGTATCCACATCATCGGGATCGCAACCAAAATAAGTGCAGAAAACCCCGGTATCCGTATAAGAAGTCAGGTTAGACTCTACATTATAGACAAGGCCGCGACGCTCACGCAGAGAAACATTCAAGCGACTGTTCATACCGGGCCCGCCAAGAATATTATTCAATAGATAGAGCGCGGTACGCTTATCATCGTACGCATTATAGCCACGGCTGCCTATCATCACATGAGCCTGATGCGTATCCTTATGCACCACCAGTTTTTCGGGCGTATAAAGAGACGGCGGAGTACGACGGTTATCCACCGTCACCGCTGGAACATCGGCAAGCAGTTTCTCTGCCAAACGAATGATTTGCTTGAAATACAGGTTTCCCCACACAAAGAACACCATATTCCCCGGATGATAGAAACGGGAAGTAAACGCAGCGGCATCTTCGCTGTGAAAGGTCTTCAGCAGCTCAGGATTCCCCAGGATATTGCGTCCCAACGGATGTCCTCGGAAGATTAAATCCTCAAAATCATCGAAAATAAGTTCGGAAGGGGTGTCTTCATAAGATTGGATCTCATCAATAATCACTTCCGTTTCCTTTTCAATCTCACGTTGCGGAAAAGTAGAGTGAAAGACAATATCCGCCAGTAACTCGAACGCACGGCCGAAATGTTCGGTAAGAAAAGCAGAGTAGATCACTGTTTCCTCCTTGTTGGTATAAGCATTCAGGTCACCGCCCACATTCTCCATACGGTTGAGTATATGCCAGGCTTTCCGCTTCTGAGTACCCTTAAAAATAAGATGTTCCACAAAATGCGCCATGCCCTGTTCATTCTCCAGTTCATCACGGGTTCCGGCATCAACTGCAAAACCACAGTAAGCCACATCGGAAAATGACGGCTGGTGAATAATACGCAAACCATTGGCAAGAGTATATTGATGGTGTCCCAACAAGGGTAATAGTGCTAACTTCTTCATTCTGACGTTTGAAACTAATTGAGGGCGCAAAGATAGCGCAATTTGACGAGGTCCCCTTATCTTCGCAAAGCAAAAATACAATAAAACTTATTGCCATTTATGGAAAATTGCAGATATTTGTAGGCTATAACCTAACTACTAACAAAAATAGTATAATGATTGAATCCATTCAAGAGCTTTTGCAGAAAGAGGCACAAGCCGTACTGAACATCCCCGTGACAGACGCTTACGAGCGTGCGGTAGAACTTATCGTGGAACAGATTCACCGGCGGAAAGGGAAACTGGTGACCTCAGGTATGGGAAAAGCCGGACAGATTGCCATGAACATTGCTACGACATTCTGTTCCACAGGTATTCCTTCCGTATTTCTGCACCCCAGCGAAGCACAACACGGAGACTTGGGCATCTTGCAGGAGAACGACCTGCTGTTGCTGATTTCCAATTCCGGTAAGACGCGTGAAATCGTTGAACTTACACAATTGGCTCATAATCTGAACCCAGACCTCAAGTTTATTGTTATTACCGGAAATCCGGATAGTCCGTTAGCACACGAGTCCGATGTATGCCTCAGCACAGGAAAACCAAAGGAAGTTTGTGCTTTAGGTATGACTCCCACCACTTCGACCACTGTGATGACCGTTATCGGTGACATACTTGTGGTACAAGTCATGAAACAGACAGGATTTACTATTGGAGACTACTCCAAACGCCATCACGGTGGCTATTTGGGGGAAAAATCAAGAAAATTATGCGAAAAGTAATTGGTATAGGAGAAACGATTCTTGACATCATTTTCCGCAACGGCCAGCCGACAGCTGCCGTACCGGGCGGTTCAGTATTCAATGGCGTCGTGTCATTGGCACGGGCAGGCGTTCCCGTCAGCTTTATCAGTGAGACAGGAAACGACCGGGTAGGTAATACAATCCTGCAATCCATGCGGGATAGCGGCATGTCTACTGACTATGTCAACGTATTTCCCGATGGAAAATCCCCGGTATCACTGGCCTATCTCAACGAGAATGGTGATGCGGAATACATCTTCTACAAAGATTATCCCAAGCAACGGCTGGACGTGGTTTTCCCAAAACTGGAAGAAGACGACATCGTGGTTTTCGGCTCCTATTTTGCCCTGAATCCGGTGCTGCGCGAAAAGGTTCTGGATTTGCTGGAACAGGCACGCGAGAAGAAAGCAATCGTGTACTATGACCCCAACTTCCGGTCGTCGCACAAAAGCGAGGCTATCAAGCTGACGTCCACCATCATCGAAAATTTGGAATATGCCGACATTGTGCGCGGATCTATAGAAGACTTTTTCTATATGTACAATCAAAGAGAAGTGGACAAGGTATATAAAGACAAAATTCGTTTTTATTGCCCTAACTTCCTTTGTACTGCCGGAGCCAAAGAAATCTCACTACGCACGAATAGCATCACCAAAGAGTATCCTATTCCCCCATTGGAAGCAGTCAGCACTATTGGCGCAGGCGATAACTTTAATGCCGGTATTATTTATGGCTTATTGAAGTACGACGTGCGTTACTGTGATTTAGGACAGATAAGCGAGGACACCTGGGACAAGATTATCCGTTGCGGCATCGAGTTTGCAGCAGATGTATGCCGGAGTTTCAACAACTCTATATCACCGGAATTTGCCAAGCAGTTGCCTCCCGTTAACTAAATCCCCGTTAAAGGAGAAAAAACTCTGTGAAACTCTGTGCCCTGGAATAACAAAAGTCATCAGAATACATATCTTTGCAACAAAGCGAAGATAAGCTGCACCTCGGCATAAGAAATGAACAAGTTCATTTTATTCTGCTCTCGGTTTGCATTATCTTTGCATATATATGCTCAGACAAAAAAACTATGTATAGAAATCTGTTGAACTTGCTAACATGTGTATTGCTGCTACCGGCTTGTAGCGGCACAGCTCCTCATATTTCTATTGTTTGCGAAGAAAATAACGTTGGGAACAGTATCGTCAAATGGGAAATAGCCCCTCTCATCAAAGGGAACGTAAAGGTATATGCTTCGACTGATCCGAATAATATCCCCGAGGATTCTCCGGTAGCCATAGCAAACATTTCCGATCAGCGAATGACGATTGTCACCACAGACCCTACCAAGCGTTATTACTACACCCTCGTATTCAATGATAAATATCGCGTAAAGATTGCTACCCGCAATGTCAATATCCCCGGCATACAAAACTTCCGTGATATGGGTGGGTATCCGTCATACCCTACCAAAAAGAGGGTGCGTTGGGGCATGCTCTATCGTTCTGCACAGATAGACAGTCTGGAATGCTACTCACGCAGGGAACTGAAGAATATAGGCATCAAGACCATCATCGATCTGCGCTCAGAATCGGAATTAAAAGGTCACACCCCACTGCAACAAGGATTTAATGTAATACATGTCCCTATAAAAACGGGAGATATGGAAGATATCCTGAAAGGCATTCAGGAACAGAAAATAAAAAGCGACACCGTCTACCGGATGGTGGAGCGGATGAACCGCGAATTGGTAATGCACTATCATAAAGAGTATCGCCAGATATTTGATATCTTGCTGAACAGTACCAATTACCCTGTCGTTATCCATTGCTCCTCCGGCAAAGGACGTACCGGCATTGCTTCGGCACTGATCCTCGCCTCCCTCGGCGTGAACAGCGACATCATTATGGAAGACTACCGCCTAAGTAACGATTACTTCAACATTCCCAGCGCTTCCAGTTATGCCTACAACCTGCCCACACGCTCGCAAGAAGCCATTACGACCATCTATTCGGCAAGGGAAGATTTCCTGAACGCCGCCAAGGAGGAAATAGAGCGTCGGTACGGTGATGTAGACACGTATCTGCAAAGAGCTATCGGACTCACCAAAGAAGAAATAAAGAAGCTGCAAAGCATTCTGCTGGTAAAAAACGATTAGTAATAAAAAAATAGCACTGTTATTCAATTTTATCGCTGATAACTAATCACTAATCACTAAATTTGTTCTATCTTTGTGCCCGAATATAAAGATATACAAAGATTTAATGAAGAATTTTGAAGAGCTCGGTCTGTCGCCGGAGATACGCCGCGCCATTGAAGAAATGGGATATGAGTGTCCCATGCCGGTACAAGAGGAAGTGATTCCTTACCTTTTAGGAGAAAATAATGATGTTGTAGCACTTGCACAAACAGGAACGGGGAAAACCGCCGCATTCGGCTTACCACTTATCCAGAAAATTAATGTAAAGAACCGGATTCCACAATCCCTTATACTTTGCCCTACACGCGAACTTTGCTTGCAGATTGCAGGTGATCTGAATGATTATTCCAAATACATCACCGGATTGAGGGTATTGCCTGTATATGGTGGTTCATCCATAGACAGTCAGATACGAGCCCTGAAACAGGGTGTACATATCATTGTCGCCACCCCGGGACGCTTGCTCGACCTGATGGAGCGCAAAACGGTATCCCTCACCACCATCCAGAACGTAGTGATGGACGAGGCTGACGAAATGCTGAACATGGGATTCACGGACAGCATCAACGCCATTCTTGCCGATGTACCGCAAGAACGTAACACCCTGTTATTCTCCGCCACTATGAGCCCGGAAATTGCACGCATTTCAAAGAAGTATCTGCGTGACGCCAAAGAAATCACCATCGGACGGAAAAATGAAAGCACAAGCAATGTGAAGCATGTGGTTTTCACCGTTCATGCCAAAGATAAATACGCTGCCCTGAAACGCATCGTAGACTACTACCCGCAAATATATGGTATCATTTTCTGCCGTACACGAAAAGAAACGCAGGAGATTGCCGACAAGCTGATGCAGGACGGCTACAACGCTGACTCACTGCATGGAGAATTAAGCCAGGCACAACGTGATACCGTCATGCAGAAATTCCGTATCCGCAATCTGCAAATCCTGGTTGCCACGGACGTTGCCGCCCGCGGACTGGATGTGGACGATCTGACTCACGTCATCAATTATGGCTTGCCGGATGATACCGAAAGCTACACTCACCGTAGCGGACGTACAGGACGTGCCGGAAAGACAGGTACTTCCATCGCCATCATCAACCTGCGCGAGAAAGGTAAAATGCGTGAAATCGAACGGATTATCAGCAAGAAGTTTATTGTTGGTGAAATGCCTACCGGTAAACAGATTTGCGAGAAACAGCTGCTGAAAGTAATCGATGACCTGGAAAAGGTGAAGGTGAATGAGGAAGATATGGCTGATTTCATGCCTGAAATATACCGTAAACTGGACTGGTTGAGCAAAGAAGACCTGATCAAGCGTATGGTTTCTCATGAATTCAACCGCTTCTCAGAATATTACCGCAATCGCGAAGAAATAGAAATGCCTACCGACAGCCGTGGCGAACGCAACAGCAGAGGCGGCAGCGAACGCACCGGTGATCGCAACAGCCACAAAGCAGATCCGGGATTCACCCGACTGTTCATCAATCTGGGTAAGATGGATAACTTCTTCCCAAATGAGCTGATAGGCCTACTGAACGGTAATACCCGCGGACGCGTGGAACTGGGACGCATTGACCTGATGAAGAACTTCTCATTCTTCGAAGTAGATGAGAAAGAGGCAGGTAATGTAGTGAAAGCCCTGAACCGTGCGAACTGGAACGGCCGAAAGGTATCTGTAGAAATTGCCGGCGAAGAAGGCAAGGAAGCTCCCAAAGGCAGACGTAAGAGTGAGGGCAACAACTACGGCAAGAAGGAATTTGAAGGCAAGAAACGCAGCTTCAAAGACGAAAAGCGTAGTGATGCATCTGGAAAACGTAGCGATGCCCCCAGAAAAAGTAGAAGTAAATCTGAAAGTGCTCCGGCTGACAAAAAGAAAAGCAAACCAAGCCGCGAGGAGCGTGGCTATACCGACGCCCGCGGCAAGAAAGACGATTGGAGACAGTTCTTTCAAGGCGACAATAAGGAGTTCCGTGATAAAGAACCCGATTTCAGCGAAGAAGGCTGGGCAAGACGGGCACCTAAGAAGAAATGATTAATAGTGATTAGTGGTTAGTGATGAGTGATTAGTGCAACTGCTAATTACTCATCACTAACCACTAATCACTTATTAACGTGAACAAAGTAAACGGATTCTTATATGGCCTTCTCTCTTCGGCGAGCTTCGGACTTATTCCGCTGTTCACCATTCCTGCCATGCATCAGGGCATGCAGTTCTGGTCTATACTGCTCTACCGTTTCCTCTTTGCCATGCTGGCACTGGCCTGTATACTGTTGCTCGACAAGCAGTCTTTCCGCATCCGCCGGAAAGAGATACTTCCACTTTTCCTGCTGGCATTCCTGTATGACTGTTCCGCTGTTTTTCTGTTCTGGGGATATAAGTTCATGTCAAGCGGAGTAGCTACTACCATTCATTTCATGTATCCGGTGCTGACTACGCTTATTATGATGATTTTCTTCCGCGAAAAGAAATCCCCTTGGCGTATAGCAGCAATCGCTTTAGCGGTAAGCGGAGTTTTTTTCCTTTCGCATGGAGATACGACAGGGACTGTTACTTTACTGGGTATTTTTATCGTTCTGCTCTCTGCTTTGGGCTACGCGCTCTATCTGGTCACCGTCAGTCAACTGAAATCCCTTGAAATGAAGGGGCTGAAAATGACATTCTATGTTTTCCTTTTTGGCGGAATCCTTCTTTTCACCGGAATGACAGTGACAGGAGTCGGAGTACAGGCCATCCCGGACCGGATAACCCTGGGAAACCTGGTGATGCTGGCATTGGTACCGACCGTAATATCTAATCTGGCACTGGTACGCGCCATTAAAAACATAGGCTCCACACTCACCTCTGTATTGGGAGCCATGGAGCCTGTGACTGCCGTCTGTGTAGGCATTCTCATCTTTGGAGAACCTTTCACTCAAAGCATCGCCTTAGGCATCGGATTGATTATTTCGGCGGTTACGGTGATCATACTGAAAAAATAGAATGTCCTGCTTTCAGCCTGCTCTTTTTAGTATCTATATATCGGACATGCAGTATCTATATATCCAGCGCCACCCATATATAGATGCTGTACATCCGATATATAGATGCAACACTTCCGATATATAGCTATAACACAAGATTTCATCTACCTTCACAGGCAGATGAAATCCCTGAACATCCAATTCAACGTTCTTATCTATTTTTGAATTTAATATATTAATACCCCGGATTCTGGTAATAACCACCACCCTCTTCCAGATTCTCCAGGAATGACTGCGGGAATGGTCTTACCTCATGTTTGCCATCTACAAAGTATTGACCGACATCAGGATTTGTAGACTTCAGATAGGTGCTGGTCAACTTCCCTGTACGCTTCAAATCATAGAACCGTACATACTCCCCACACAATTCTCTGGCACGTTCATCCAATACTGTTTCTACTGTCGCCGCACCGGACAAAGCCTTGGCACCGGCACGCTCACGAACCTGATTTATGTATTGCATCGCATTTGCTCCGCCATTTACGTAGATATCGGCCTCAGCAGCTATTAAGAAAACCTCAGGAGTACGCATCATAAAGGTAGCATTCAGATTTCCGAGACGTTTCTTGCCCAGATTATTAACATAATAATTGCTGCTGTTATGCTTCATCAACGATGGATAGAAGTTGAGCCAAGGGCTGACTACATCCGTATTATCATAATCTCTGTGATAATCCATAATCACCGTGTTGTCCTCAGCATACAAATCCTTGTAGTCAACATACAGGATTTTTGAGTTCTTCTTTTCCGCTGCCTTTTCTGCATATCCTTCATCTCCCGGACGGATAAATTCCAGCGCTTCTTCATCAAATACAAATTTGGTATACTGCCGCACCAACTCACCGGTTGTCGCATTAGGCACCATTTCCGATATTTCAGGAGACTCCAAATTCTTATCAAACTGCTTCACTTGTGATTCACTCCATGACTGACCTTTATCTTTGTTACAAGTCCATTGCGTTTGAAAAAATTCATGATATCGAGGATCCAGTGTTCCATCTTCCTGTACGTATAAATCCATCAGATACTTTGAAGGCATAAAACTCCCGCCGGCACGTCTACCCCAAATCTGATAATCGGACAAGCCGTCATATTTGTTACCGGAATGTATATCCGTCTTGAACACAATGGCTGAAAAGGCTGTGAGCGGACAATAGAACTGCTCGTTATTCTGGTTCATGATCCAAGCCTGGTTACTTACACCGCCCACCACATAGCGGTGTTTCCATAAGGCTTCTTTATTCTCAAAATTGTTGCTTTCTGCAAATACATCTTCTATATTATCATACATATACACTCCCAAAGCGGCTCCTCCTGCCTTGCAATCTTCCACCATCTCTTTGGCAACTTCCAAAGCCCGTTGCGCATACTTTTTAGAAGAGTCATACTCTATGGATTGCAGGCAGGCTCTTGCCAACATTCCCATCGCCGACTTCTTTGACGGACGGGTAGTTCTTTCTTCTATCGGTAACCACTGAACGGCAAACTCCAGATCGGGAATGATACATTTCTCATAGATATCCAGCGGGGTATCTTTACCTGGATGCAAATCCACATCCTCTACTGGCGACATTTGCAACGTCACGCCACCCAGTTGTTCCACCAGATTATAGTAATATACCGCCCTCATAAAATGAGCTTCCGCCACTTTCTGGTTTTTCTCTTCCTCGGTAGTGAAAGGAACTTTATTGGCCTGTACAATTGCCTGGTTGCAATAGCAGATACCGTCATAACAGCAATTCAGCGTGTTAGCCATCATATTATTAGCAAAGTCCGATCCCATACCATACTTTAAGTAAAGGTTATCACCGTTCTTCTGAGAGGTCCAGATATCAGTTCCGCCCTCGGTCATCTGCATAAACTGTCCATAGCCGTAGAGCGCTCTTTCCATGCCGAAATAAACATTATTAAGTATGGTTTGATAGCCTTCTACCGAAGCGGACAGTGCATCCATAGTGTATCCCGAAGGATTATATTCATCAAGTGTACAAGAAGCATTGCTTATCGTCACTGCCATTGCTGTTACAGTCAGCCAGTTTTTTATTTTCGTAGTCATATCTATTCTTATTGAATTATTAATTAAAAGGATACATTAAGCCCCAAGAGATAAGTTTTGTAAAGCGGGAAGGTATCAGAACCGTTATTTTCAGGGTCCGAGTGCTTCAGTTCACTCTTAAACGGCAGTACAAATACATTATATGCCGTTGCATAAAGCCGGCACTGCTCAAGTCCCAGAGTTTTACATAATTTCTTGGGGAAGGTATATCCCAAAGTGATATTCTTTATCTTGGCATAAGA
>OMCA01001592.1_pt1 | contig 10402 bp, 9 predicted proteins | sample 1673621 | NCBI WGS metagenome assembly OMCA01 (sample SAMEA103958117, study PRJEB25191) | human gut metagenome | biome: human-associated habitat [ENVO:00009003]; feature: intestine environment [ENVO:2100002]; material: feces | place: Germany | collected 2013/2015
TACGCCGCTGGTGGCCTTTCCTGCGCGATCGCCGCATCGATGCCTACGAAGGTATTGTGAAACGCTTTCTGGACTAACCGTCCGGAAAGCATTATCTAATTCTATGTAAAACCAACTTAACAATAGCCCTATTATGAGCAACATGAATATACCGGGTAATTACGCCGTGTGCATCGCAAGCGACAGTTGTCCATTGGCTGAACAGTGCCTGCGCGTGCTGGCATACAAACAACTGGCCCAATCGCCCAAACAGTCTGTGTCTATCAGCATCGTCAATCCGAATAATGATGAAATCCGCTATGCCACCGAACAGTGCAAGCAGTTCCGTTCGTCTCAGCCTAAACGTTACGCCAAAGGAATGACGCATCTGTACGACCACATCACCCAACACCATATAAAGACGGTACGCCTACAGGTAGAACATTGCTTCTCCAGCCGCCGGGTCTATTACTACAGCCGCTCGGGCGACATGCTCATTTCGCCCCGAATACAAAAGGCCATTGCCGATATATTCCGGAAAAACGGCATTGAAGAGCCACCCCAATTCGACGATTATATAATGGAATACGATTGGCGTAATTAAGGAAAAACAGTGCAATGCTTACTGCACTATGAGTGCAATAACTACTGCACTGCGAGTGCACTGCCTACTGCACTGTGAGTGCAATAACTGTTGCACTGCAAATGCCTAAGTAGTTAAATTTGTGGGAAGGTAACCTTTTTGTTCATCAGGAAGTTGACCGCACCGTAAACAAACAGTCCCAGGAACTGGGCCAGGTATTCGTTGCACGACAGCCATTCTACCAATATGACGATGAACAGGAACTGGGCCAGATAGGCCATTCCGAAAGCAATAAGAAAGAGCAGCACCTGCCGCCAGGTGTTGCTCTTCTTGTCTGTAGGAAATATCCAGAACTTGCACCAGACGAAATTATGCGTCTGGGCAAGAACATAAGCTGTAATGTTGGAAGCCAGATAGTGAACGCCCAATACGCCCATCATAAATCCGACGGTAGCTGCCGTAATCAGGGCATTCAGCGTACCGATCAGGGCAAAACGGAAGATGCGTGTGGACTCTTTCACTATTCTTTCCGAACGTAAGTTTACTCTTTTACGTCTACTATCAGGTTCAGTTCGTCCAGCTGTTTCTGGTCGAGGTAACCCGGTGCATCGAGCATGACGTCGCGTCCGCTATTGTTCTTCGGGAAGGCAATGCAGTCGCGGATACTGTCGAGTCCGGCAAAGATACTTACCCAACGGTCCAGACCGTAAGCCAGACCTCCGTGAGGGGGGGCACCGAACTTGAAGGCATTCATCAGGAAGCCGAACTGCTCCTGAGCCTTTTCGGGCGTGAAGCCCAGAATCTCGAACATCTTGGCCTGCAGCTTCGCATCGTGAATACGGATAGAACCGCCACCCACTTCGATACCGTTGCACACCATATCGTAAGCATCGGCACGCACAGCAGCCGGATCGGTATCGAGCAAAGGAATATCCTCGTCCTTCGGATGAGTGAACGGATGGTGCATAGCCATCAAACGGCCTTCTTCTTCGCTCCACTCGAACATCGGGAAATCTACCACCCACAACAGCGCAAACTTGTTCTTGTCGCGCAAGCCCAGCTGGTTACCCATTTCCAGACGAAGTTCGCACAGCTGCTTACGGGTCTTCATCACATCGTCGCCGCTCAGAATCAGAATCAGGTCACCCGGCTTGGCACCAAAGGCCTCCTTCATCTGCTGCAGAACTTCCTGCGAATAGAACTTGTCTACACTCGACTTCACGTTGCCGTCTGCTTCTACGCGGGCATAAACCATGCCCTTGGCTCCGATTTGCGGACGCTTTACAAACTCGGTCAGTGCATCGAGCTGCTTGCGGGTATAGTGTGCGGCACCTTCGGCACAGATACCGCCGATGTAGGCAGCATTGTCGAACACCGAGAAGCCATATCCTTTCATAATGTCCATCAGTTCGACGAACTTCATGCCAAAGCGCAAGTCGGGCTTATCGCTACCATAGTACTTCATGGCATCGGCCCACGGCATACGCAGGAACGGTTCAGTCAGTTCCACACCACGCAGTTCCTTAAACAGATATTTGGCCATGCCTTCGAACAGTTCGATAACATCGTCCTGCTGAACAAACGACATTTCACAGTCAATCTGTGTAAACTCCGGCTGACGGTCGGCACGCAAGTCTTCATCGCGGAAGCACTTCGCAATCTGGAAGTAACGGTCGAAACCCGATACCATCAGCAGCTGCTTCAATGTCTGCGGGCTTTGCGGCAAGGCATAGAACTGACCGGGATTCATACGCGAAGGCACTACAAAGTCGCGGGCACCTTCGGGAGTAGAACCGATGAGCAACGGAGTCTCTACTTCGATAAAACCTTTGCTGTCGAGGTACTTGCGTACTTCGATGGTCATCTTGTGACGCAGCTCCAGATTCTTGCGGACTGCCGTACGGCGCAAGTCCAGATAACGGTATTTCATACGGATGTCGTCGCCTCCGTCGGTATTGTCTTCGATGGTGAAGGGAGGAGTCAGGGCAGCGTTCAGTACGTTCAGCTCGGATACAATGATTTCAATGTCGCCTGTAGGAATGTTGGCGTTCTTGCTGAAACGTTCGTTCACCGTACCGGTAACCTGAATGACATATTCGCGTCCCAGGTGATTGGCCTGCTCGCAAAGTTCGGCATTCACTTCCTCGTTGAATACTAATTGGGTGATTCCGTAACGGTCGCGGAGATCGATGAATGTCATTCCACCCATCTTACGGCTGCGCTGCACCCAACCAGCCAGCGTGACCTGCTTATTGACATCGGAGATACGGAGCTCTCCGCAGGTATGTGATCTATACATAATATATAAAGATTTTAAAAATCAGATTTCCCAATTTAAGATCTGCCTTTTCAGCACATCCAAAAATTCGTGCAAAAATAGCGAAAACTATTCTAATGTAAAGCAAACCGGAACAGTTTTTTAAGGAGCTACTGCTCATTCATCTTTTTCAATTTCCTGATCTGTTCCTTTCCACGGTCCAGCATCGCCTTGTTTTTAGTGGCAATGTCTTCTACAATCGCTTCGTTGAGCTGCTTCAGTCCGTTAATGTAATACTGGGCACGGGCCAGAACGTTCGATGTATCTTTTCCCGCATTACGGGGTACGATCACCTTCAGTCCTTTCTGTACGATTCGCACATCCAGTGTCTCGTTCATCATCACCGGATCGCCGTCGTAATGGGCCACTCCCGGCTTCGTACGGTGAATACGCAGCGACTGGCAGCGGAAAGTCTTGATGCGGCTGTTCTGGTCGATGGTTTTATTGAAAAGCTGGAAGGCCAATGCCGGCACATCGAGCACGGTGAACGGTTCGAGAATAGTCACGTCCAGCAAGCCGTCGTCCAACGTAGCCTGCGGAGTGATGTAGGCATTGTTTCCATACTGCGACGCGTTGCCGCACGCTATCAGGAAAGCTTTATAGCGGGTGGTGTTTCCATCCATCTCTACCTCGTAACGTTCCGGCCGGTATTTCAGGCTCTCCATCAGCGTCTTCTCCAGATACATGAGCGGCCCCCGCTTACCCGCTTGCGAAAACTTCAGGCTGACAAAGGCATCAAAGCCCACACCACAGGTGCAAAAGAAAGGTATTTCGTTGATTTTTCCATAATCAATGATTTCCGTTACCCCTTCATTTATAATATCAATGGCCTTCTTAGGCTCCATAGGAATCTGCAAATGACGTGCCAGCCCATTGCCCGACCCACAAGGAATAATGCCCAGCGCCGTCTCTGTATGAACCAGCGACCGGGCTATTTCGTTAATGGTTCCGTCTCCTCCAATGGCTACTACGGCATACACTCCTTCACGTGCTTTCTCCGCCGCTATTTCCACAGCATGTCCCGCACGTTGGGTATAAAGTATTTCTGCCGTATACCTCTCTCTATCCAGTTTCTCGTCAACCCATTTCAATATCAGTTCCTTGCCTTGTGTTCCCGATATAGGATTGACGACAAATGCTATTTTTTTCATTCCGTCACTCATGCAAAATTCTTCTATGCTGTCATTCTCTATTTAGGCAAAAGTAATATAAATCCTTTAATTTTCTGCAATAGTAAATGTTTTAAAACGCCCGAAGGCTGTTTTTTTCAGATAAACAGGACAAAAACCGACATATTTTGCTATCTTTGCCCCCTGTTTTGAAAAGACTTATTTTTAAGAGTTAAATATTTTATTATATTCATGGGTTTACTACAAGACAAATTTGCGAAATATGACCTGCCACAACAATACATGGCTCAAGGGGTATACCCTTACTTTCGCACGATAAACAGCCACCAGGACACAGAGGTGGAAATGGATGGTAAAAAGGTTCTGATGTTTGGTTCGAATGCCTACATGGGGCTGACTTACGACCAACGCATCATCGACGCTTCCAAAGCGGCCACAGACAAATATGGTACCGGATGTGCCGGTTCACGTTTCCTCAACGGAACTCTTGACATCCATGTGGAGCTTGAAAAAGAGCTGGCCGAATTTGTAGGCAAAGACGAAGCACTTTGCTTCTCGACTGGTTTTACCGTAAACGAAGGTATCATTCCGGCAGTAGTAGGACGTGGCGATTACATCATCTGTGATGACCGCGACCATGCCTCAATCGTCGACGGACGACGCCTGTCGTTTGCCACTCAGCTGAAGTACAAGCACAACGACATGGAAGACCTGGAAAAGGAACTCCAGAAGTGTGAACCGGATGCTGTAAAACTGATTGTAGTAGACGGTGTATTCTCCATGGAAGGCGATTTGGCAAACTTGCCCGAAATCGTACGTCTGAAAAAGAAATATAACGCCAGCATTTATGTAGACGAAGCTCACGGACTGGGCGTATTCGGCCGTCAGGGACGAGGCGTCTGCGACCACTTCGGTGTGACCGACGACGTGGACCTGATTATGGGTACATTCAGCAAATCGCTGGCTTCTATCGGCGGATTCATTGCCGGAGACAAAGCGGTTATCAACTGGCTGCGCCACAATGCGCGTTCGTACATATTCCAGGCCAGCAGCACTCCTGCCGCTACGGCTGCCGCACGCGAGGCACTTCACATCATCAAGTCGGAACCGGAACGTATCCAACGCCTGTGGAATATCACCAACTATGCTCTGAAGAAATTCCGCGATGCAGGATTCGAAATCGGCGATACAGAATCACCTATCATCCCCTTGTACGTACGCGATACGGACAAGACGTTCATGGTGACCAAACTGGCATTTGACGAAGGCATCTTCATCAATCCGGTGATACCGCCTGCATGTGCTCCGCAAGATACGTTGGTACGTGTAGCCCTGATGGCTACCCACACCAAAGAGCAGGTCGACTATGCAGTTGACAAACTGACGAAATGCTTCAAACAACTGGATATTATCAAGTAAACACTGACAAATAGACATTCCTATTTTTAATAAGAGGGCACATCCGCCAGTGGATGTGCCCTCTATTCTTTTTATATCTCAACTAGTCTTACAGGTTTGCCTCGGCCACTACCTGTCCGTCGAACAGATTGATGATGCGGTCGGCAAAGCCAGCATCGTGCTGCGAGTGCGTCACCATGACGATGGTCGTGCCTTCCTTGTTCAGTTCCTTCAGCAAGTCCATCACTTCCTTACCGTTCTTCGAGTCAAGGTTACCGGTAGGCTCGTCGGCCAGAATCAGTTTCGGATTGGCCACCACGGCACGGGCAATGGCCACACGCTGCTGCTGACCGCCGGAAAGCTGCTGCGGAAAGTGTTTGGAGCGGTGACTGATAGCCATACGCTCCATTGCCTGCTCAATACGACGTTTGCGTTCGCTGGCAGGTACGCCCATATAGAGCAGCGGCAGTTCAATGTTCTCATACACATTCAGTTCGTCAATCAGGTTGAAGCTTTGGAAGACGAAACCGATGACACCCTTGCGCAAGCTGGTGCGCTGCGCCTCGGTGTATTTCGATACCTCCGTTCCGTTCAGGTAGTATTCGCCCGATGTCGGATTGTCCAGCAACCCAAGTATGTTGAGCAGTGTGGACTTACCGCAACCCGACGGTCCCATGATAGCTACAAATTCACCTTCGTTCACTTCGATATTCACATTGTTCAAAGCCAATGTCTGTACTTCTTCCGTACGGAAGATCTTCTGCAAGTTTACAGTCTTAATCATAATCTTTCAGTTTTAATGCCTTTCCCGCTTAATGGAAAAGACGGGTTAAATATACAGTTAATTTTATAATTAGTCTTCTCTTGTCTATTATCTATTCACTCCTATTTATTTATATACATCCTTTTCCCCCCTCTCCCTGGGAGAGGGGCCGGGGGTGAGGCCCCCTACTCCCTCTTCATCACCTCCGCCGGATTCACCTGCGACGCACGGCGTATCTGCCACAGCACGGTGAGCAGGGCGATGGCGGCCACTATCATACCCGCAACAAGGAAAATCCACAGCGAGAGCGGAGCGTGATGAGGGAAGTCCTCCATATAGCGGTGGATGCCGACGTAAGCAATGACGGCTCCCGTCACGAAGGCAGCTCCCAGCAGAACAAAGTACTTGCGCAGCAACAGGCGGCAGATGTCGGCCACCTGTGCGCCGTGCACCTTGCGAAGGGCTATCTCGCGGTAGCGCTGGCGGATGTCGTAGAGCGACAGCCCGAACAGCCCCAGGCAGGCGATGACGATGGCTATCAGGGCAAAGGTGATGACGATGCGCGTCACCTTCCGGTCTTCCTCGTGCAGGCGGGCTATCTCGTCCGTGACGAACGAATACTCAAAGTCGCCCCGGCCCACAGCCTCCTGGTAGAGGTCGCTGAGGAAAGAGATGGCTTCCTTCCGCTTGCCGGGGGCGATGGAGAGGAACGTGAAGTCGCGCCAGCCGTTCTGATAAATGAAGACAATCGGCTGGTTCCCGCCCGACAAATGGCCGGTGCGGAAATCATCTACCACGCCTATGATGTCGTAGGAGGGAATCTTATTCCAGTCGTCACCCGAACGGTACCAGAAGCGTTGGTTCGGCGTGACCTTCTCCGTCCGCCAGTCCCGGATGTGCAGGGCCTGGAGGAAAGCCCGGTTAGCTATCAGCTTGTAGGCATATTTGTCCTCCTCTCCTTTCCATCCCCGGCCTTCCAGCAGCCGGAAACCGAAGAAATCCATGTATTCGCGCGAAGCCCAGAGATAGCAAACCTCCACTTCCTGTCCGTCGTCCGTATGGAAGCGGGTATCCGGTTGCAGATTGTAGGGCGGGATGCCATAAGTCATTCCCGTAAACAAAGGTGACTCCCCGATGCGTTTTTCCAGCAGGGCAAAGGCGGCCTTTTTCTTCTCCAGCTCTTGTTCTCCGATTTCCCAGTTGCTTATAGCCGCCGGGTTCTCTTTCCAGAACTGGAACTGCACGATGTCCTCCGTGCGGTAGCCTACGTCCGTATGCAGCAGGAACTGCAAGTGGCGGCTCAGGTAGATGGCGGCCACCGTCAGGCAGAAAGCGATGACGTATTGCAGGAAGAGGAACACCGTGCGCGAGCGGGTCGCCTTGCCTCCTACCCCCACCTGACTGAGCGAACGCATGGGCGCGGCATGCGCATAGCGCCAGTAAGGCGGCAGCATGGTGAAGAGTGGCAGCAGGAACAGCACAGCCGCGGACAGCAGCAGGTCGAAGCGCAGGTCGCCCTGTACGGGAATGTCGAACCATGCGTCCACCATCCACCGTGTCACCTCTACCAGTAGCCAGGACAGGAAGACGACCGCCGCATTCAGGCAGACATTCTCCGCATAGAGCTGGAAGAAGATTTGCCCTTTGCCGGCTCCTAATACCTTCTTCATGCCCAGTTCGCGGCCCCGCTTCAGCATCACAACCGAATAGAGATTCATGTAGTTGAGCAAGCCTACCAGCAGAATCAGCCCCACTACCAGTCCGAGCAGCCTGAGCACGTCCGGACGACCCTGGGTTACCGAGTCGACATAAGCAGATACCTGCCTGCTCAGGTAGAAGTCCTTGAGCGGAACAAGCTGGTAATAGACGGCCAGGTTACCATAGCATACCAGTTTCATGGGGGTACGGTTGGCCTGGTTTATCTCGTTCCCGTCCTCGGGGCGGTGCAGGCGTACCACTTCGTAGGCCACCCGGCTCCAGTCCCTCATCAGATATACCGATAAGACGACATCGAACTGGAAAGAGGACTTTGTGGACGGCTCCTTCAGGATGCCAGCCACACGGACGGGCTTACCCGACGACGTAACCAGCTCCTTGCCCACGGCATGCTCGGTCCCGAATATCCGTAGAGCGGCCTGTGGCGTCAGCAGGGCTTCGTCGGGCTTTAGTTGCAGACTGCCTTCCTTGCAGCCGTAAGGTATCAGGTCGAAGAACAGGCTGTCCACCACTACGGTGTTTACCGCATAACGATAGTCGTCCTTCGTCACAAAGTCATCGTCAAACATCATAAACCGGCTGAACGCCTCCACTGCCGGATGATCCAGCGGATTGCGGTAATTGGGGTCGTTGTTCCGGTCCCCGCTCTCGCCCAATGACCCTCTCGGTTCTCCTTCCTTGAAAACGGCTGTCAGGAAGGTCCGGTCGGCCTCGGGCACAAAATGATTGACGGTACGCTCCTGGTGGATGTAGCGCACCAGCACAAAGACACAACCCAAGCTCAGGGCCAGTCCCAGCACATTGATGGCGGTGTAGGTCCTGAAGCGCAGGATGGTACGGATGGATAGTAATAATGCTTTCATAATCTGATTAAAGTTCAAGGCCTCACCCCCGACCCCTCTCCCAAGGAGAGGGGAGGAAGGTTGGATTCCCTCTTTGCCTCCAATAATAAGAAGAATACCGCTACCACTCCCCTCTCCTTGGGAGAGGGGCAGGGGGTGAGGCTCTGGCAGGAACAGAAGGAACTCAACAAACGTCTGAAGAAACTGGAGCGTCGCGTGGCCGACTGCGAAGCCGAAATCGAACAGACCGAAAGCGCCATCGCCATTCTTGAGGAGAAAATGGCTACTCCCGAAGGAGCCTCGGACATGTCGCTCTACGAGCAGCACCGCAAGCTGAAGGAACAGCTCGACCACGTAATGGACGAGTGGGAGACAGCATCGACGGAGCTGGAGGAAGCCCAAAAGGGAGCCTGATGGCCGCCGGGTGAAGAACGGAAAACAACTTTATAAAACAGTATAACAATGAACATGAAACATTTTCTTCCCGTTGCAGCGATCTGCCTGCTGGCAGCATCGTGCAACACGGGCAAGCAGACGGCCGAACAGACAGCCGGCATTCAGCTTGCCAATCTGGATACCACGGCTCTGCCGGGTACCGACTTCTATCAGTATGCCTGCGGTGGCTGGATGAAAAACAATCCGCTGGCCGACGAATATTCGCAGTATGGTTCGTTCACTGTGCTGGCCGAGAACAACCGCAAGCAGATTCAGGGCCTTATCGAAGAACTGGCTGCTTCGCAACACGAAGCCGGCAGCGTGGCACAGAAGGTAGGCGACCTGTACAAGATTGCCATGGACAGCGTGAAGCTGAATCAGGACGGTGTTGCCCCCATTCAGGCCGAACTGAAGGAAATCGGTGCGCTGCAGAGCAAGGAACAGCTTTATCCGCTGCTGGCACAGCTCTATAAGAAAGGCATCGCAGCCTATCTGGCCCTCTACGTGGCAGCCGACGAAATGAACAGCAACATGAACGCTGTACAGATAGCCCAGTACGGACTGAGCATGGGCGACCGTGACTACTATCTGCTGAACGATGAGGCTACTACTAAAATTCGTGAGGCTTTCAAAGTGCATGTAAAGAAGATGTTCGGTCTGGCCGGATATTCTGATGCCGACGCTGACCGTGCCGTGAAGGTAGTGATGGATGTAGAAACCCGTCTGGCACAGGCTTTCCGCTCGCGTGTCGACCTGCGCGACCCTCATGCCAACTACAACAAGATGTCGATGGAAGACATCAAGAAGCAATACCCTACCTTCGACTGGGATGCTTATCTGAAAGGACTTGACCTGAACGATGTGAAGGAAATCATCATCGGTCAGCCCGCTTCGCTGGAGGCTTCGGTGAAGATTCTGGACACACTGCCCCTGGCTGACCAAAGCCTGTACTTGCAGTGGAAGCTGATTGATGCCGCTGCCTCTTACCTGAACGACGCGATGAAGGAGCAGAACTTCGACTTCTACAGTCGTACGATGTCGGGTACCCAAGAGATGCAACCCCGTTGGAAGACAGCTGTCGGCGTAGTAAGCTCTACATTGGGCGAGGCTGTCGGACAGATGTATGTAGAGAAGTATTTCCCTGCTGCGGCTAAGGAGCGTATGGTAGCGCTGGTCAAGAATTTGCAGGAATCTTAGGTAGCAGATCGGAAGAGCGGTTCAGCAGGAATGCCGAGACCG
>OMCA01001604.1_pt1 | contig 10333 bp, 9 predicted proteins | sample 1673621 | NCBI WGS metagenome assembly OMCA01 (sample SAMEA103958117, study PRJEB25191) | human gut metagenome | biome: human-associated habitat [ENVO:00009003]; feature: intestine environment [ENVO:2100002]; material: feces | place: Germany | collected 2013/2015
AGCCAGTATCAGTGTTAGACTTTCCGTACTTGCCAAAGATTTCTTGCTTTTTAGCTGAGTCTAAATACATAAAATCAAGTTTTTAAAACCATTAATACTCTTAGCGGTTGCAAAGGTACTACATTTTCCTTTCACACCAAAAGTTTTTCCTCTTTTTTTGCCCCTACTCCGCACTTTTCCAATTATTTGTAGTAACTTTGCCCCGTTATTTTAGGTAAAAAGTATGCAGAACATTAGAAACATTGCTATTATTGCCCATGTTGATCACGGTAAAACTACACTCGTTGACCAGCTTCTTCTTCAAAGTGGTATATTCAGAGCTAACGAGGCTGTTGAAGATAGAGTTATGGACTCTAATGACCTTGAGCGTGAAAGAGGAATTACAATTCTTTCTAAAAATACTGCTGTTATGTATAATAACACTAAAATAAATATAGTTGACACCCCAGGACACGCAGACTTCGGTGGCGAGGTTGAGCGTATTCTTATGATGGTTGATGGTGTTCTCTTGCTTGTCGATGCATTTGAGGGCTGTATGCCACAAACAAGATTTGTTCTTAAAAAGGCTCTTGGTTTAGGCAAAAAACCTCTTGTAGTTGTTAATAAAATTGACAGACCTGGTGCGAGACCAGATGAAGTCGTTGACGAAGTTCTTGACCTCTTTATTGAGCTTGGTGCTGATGAAGACCAGCTTGAATTCCCAGTCGTCTACGCATCAGGCAGAGATGGCTATGCAACGCTAGATCCACACGAAAAGGGTACTGATATGAAACCTCTCTTTGAGAAAATTATATCTGAAATTCCTGCGCCAACAGGTGAAATGAACGCACCTTTACAGATTTTGTTCTCAAACATTGACTATGATGAGTATGTTGGTAGAATTGGTATTGGCCGTGTTGAAAGAGGTAGTGTTAATGTTGGACAACAGATTGTACTTTGCAGAAATGATGGCACAACTAAAAATGCTAAGGTTACAAAGCTTTATCAGTTTGAGGGTCTTAAAAGAGTTGAAGCTCAGACAGCAGAGCTTGGCGATTTGATTGCTGTTTCAGGTATTCCTGACCTCAATATTGGTGAAACAGCTTGCTCTCCTGACTGCATCGACCCACTTCCATTTGTTAAGATTGATGAACCAACTGTTTCTATGATGTTTATGGTTAATAACAGCCCATTTGCAGGTCGTGAAGGTAAGTTTGTTACATCAAGAAATATTCGTGACAGACTCTTCAAAGAAGTCGAAACAAATGTTGCTATGCGTGTAGAAGAAACTGATTCTGCTGATACATTCAGAGTTTCCGGTCGTGGTGAACTTCATCTTTCTATCCTTATCGAACAGATGAGAAGACAAAACTATGAATTCCAGGTTTCCCGTCCAAAGGTTATTTATAAGACTATTGACGGCAAACTTTGCGAGCCTATGGAACTTCTTATGATTGAAGTACCAGACAACTATGTTGGTGCTATTATGGAAAAGCTTGGTACTCGTAAAGCTGAACTTCTTAATATGGGTACCCGTGAATCAGGCACAACTCATCTCGAATTTAGAATCCCGTCAAGAGGTCTTATGGGTTACAGACCGGAATTCCTTACAGATACAAACGGTAATGGTATAATGAACCATATCTTTGACGGCTATGAGGAATATAAGGGTGACATTCAGCAAAGAGCTCAAGGTTCTCTTATTGCTCACGAAACAGGTACTACAACAGGTTATGGCTTATTTGCTGCTCAAGATAGAGGCCGTTTGTTTGTTGGTCCTGGTGTTGATGTTTACGAGGGTATGATTGTTGGAGCAAGCCCTAAGAGCGATGATATTGTTGTTAATGTCTGTAAGAAAAAGCATATCACAAATACTCGTGCTTCTGGTTCTGATGACGCACTTAAACTTACACCACCTACAATTCTCAGCCTTGAGCAGTCACTTGAATTTATTACTGACGATGAGCTTGTAGAAGTAACGCCAAAATCTATCAGAATGCGAAAAACAATTCTCAATAAAGAGCAGAGAATGAAAAAAGCAAGCAAAGGCTGATAAACTAAATGAACTTCGTCATATTGGATTTGGAATGGAATCCGAGTTATAGCAAAAAACTTAAGGGTTTTATAAATGAAATAATTGAATTCGGTGCTATTAAGGTTAATTCGGATTTAGAGATAATTGATACTTTTTCTGCCCTTGTAAGACCTCAAATTGGTAAAAAGCTAAATGAAAAGATTACTACACTCACACATATAACTGATGAAGATGTAGAAAATGGCTGTACTTACACTCACGCATTAAGTGGTTTCAGAAAATTTCTTGGCGATTCAGTGCTGATGACTTGGGGCATTACTGATATTTATGTTCTCATGGAAAATACAAAATATTTTCTTCAAGATGATAGATTGTATTTTATAGATAACTATACAAATCTTCAGGATTATTGTGAGGATATGCTAATACAAAAGAACATAAAAAACAATGAAAAAAGTGCAGGTAAGCAAATGGGCTTAACTACAGCCACAGAACTTTTAGAAATAAGCTTAGATAATATTTCTCATCATAGAGCTTTAGACGATAGCATAATTGCCTATGAGTGCTTTAAGAATTTATATTCCTACCCCATCTTACTTTCTCATATACAAAAATTTAATGATGAGTTTTATCGTAAGCTTACATTTAAAAATACTATTCTTTGTGACCTCAATAACCCTCTTATTGATAAAAAAGAAATGTATTTTACTTGTCCTTGCGGTTATAGAGCTAAACGAAAAAAGCCCTGGAAATTTTCGTGTAAATCATTTATTGCACCTTTCGCTTGTAAACATTGCGGAAATACATTTATGGGACGAATACAATTCAAATTAAAATATGATGGTGTGCATATTATTAAGAAAATATTTAAACCTATAAATAAAGAAAATACCGATACACAAAAAGTTACTGCTGAAAAATAATTAAAACCTCCTAAGATATTCTATTGTCCATTTTTTACGGACTTGTTCAAATTCTTAGGAGGTTTTAATTTACTTTTAAGGCATAAAGTTCTATATATTTTTTATAATTTGTAATCAAATTCTGAATAATATCACCAAAATGCAATATCCTATGATTAAGGAGGTAATTTTATGGCTATAATACCTTGCAGTGATAATTGTATTTATCAAATTGACGGATATTGTCATCTCGAACTATCGTCTTTTGTTACAAACAATACAAAAGATTCTTGTATATATAAAATTTGTCCTGATAATAATTTAAATTCAAGAACAGATTGCGTCAAAGGCTTCACGAACAGTGCTGACACCAATAACTTTAATATTTAAATCCTTTGAAAGTTTTATAGAATCAAGGTTATGTTTAGGTACGATACACTTTTTAAAGCCAAGCCTTGCCGCCTCTTTTACACGCTCTTCAGCGTGTGATACTGAACGAATCTCCCCCGCAAGTCCAATTTCTCCGAATGCAAGCATATCATCAGGAATAACTATATCCTTCAAGCTACTTACCAATGCCATAGAAACAGCTAAATCTGCTGCTGGCTCATCAAGTCTTAATCCACCGACAACATTTATATATGTGTCAAGATTTGCAAAATAGAATCCCGCTCTCTTTTCAAGCACGGCAAGCAAGAGTGACATTCTGTTATAATCAAAACCTGTACTCATTCTTCTTGGATTACCGAAACCCGTTGTTGTGGCTAAGCCTTGAATTTCTGCAAGAATCGGGCGAGAACCCTCCATAACACAAGCAACACAAGTTCCAGAAACATTTTTAGGTCTGCCTGAAAGCAGCATAAGCGATGGATTTTCAACTTCGGAGAGTCCCCTATCTCCCATACTAAAGACACCTATTTCGTTAGTTGAGCCATAACGATTTTTTACAGCTCTAAGAATACGATATGACATCTGCTTATCGCCCTCAAAATAGAGAACTGCATCAACAATATGTTCAAGAACCTTAGGTCCTGCTATGGCACCGTCTTTATTCACATGACCAACTATAATCACAGGAATATCAAGAGTCTTAGCTGTTCGCATAAGAATATTAGTACACTCTCTTACCTGTGTAACACTTCCAGGAGATGAACTTAGCTCTGTAAAATTCATAGTTTGTATTGAATCTATCATTACAAGGTCAGGCTTTTCCGAGCGAATATATTCAGCGGCAACTTCTACATCAGTTTCAGTCAGAACATAAAGATTATCGCTATCAACATTAAGACGCATAGCACGAAGCTTAATTTGTCTTCGTGATTCTTCACCCGAAATATATAGTATCTTTAACATTCTGCCAAGATGATTACATATTTGCAAAAGAATGGTCGATTTACCTATGCCAGGGTCACCACCAAGCAAAACAAGAGACCCCTTTACAATTCCTCCACCAAGAACTCTGTCAAGCTCTTTTGAGCCTGTAAAATATCTCTGTTCATCATCTGTTGAAATCTCATTTATCCTCAAAGGCTTAGAATATGACGAAGACATACGCTTTTCAGGCTTAACTACACCCGATTTAGTAGTTTCACGAATTTCTTCATTAAGGGTATTCCATTCACCGCAAGATGGGCATTTTCCAAGCCATTTTGCAGTTTCATAGCCACATTCCGAGCAAACATATAAGCTTTTAACTTTTCCTGCCAAATTTATCACCTTAACTTAGTTTTTATTTTTATATTCCAATATTCCGCAATATATCGCAAAAGCCATTTTACTTTGATATTCCTCATTTGAAAGATTTTTAGCTTCTTCCTCATTTGAAATAAAACCACACTCAACAATTACTGCTGGCACAGTCGCCTTATTTAATAAGTAAATATCACTTCCGCCCTTTTTAAGCTCTCGCTTGTTATCAGGTTGAATCAAACCAGTAATAGACTTGCGAATATTTTCTGCAAGAATCTGACTTTTATCGTTATTAGCTGAATAAAACATCTGAGCACCACTATACTTACTCTGCTCAAATTTATTTTGATGTATACTTACAAGAATATTCTTTTTATTATTATTTACGATTTTTACACGATTTTTCAAATCAGAAACTTTTCTTTCTCGAATAGTTCCTGAGGCTGTGTCATATATAGAAACATCGCTTTCACGAATCATCTTAACTTCTATTCCAGAAGCTTTGAGCATATCTCTGAGTTTCAAGGCGATTTCAAGGTTTATATCCTTTTCAAGAACAGAATTTGCCACAGCTCCGCTATCCTCACCGCCATGACCCGCATCAATAACCACGATTAGCTCTTTTTCAGAAATCTCTGCAGAAACTGCTTCATCAGCAACCTTTTCAAACGCATTGAAAACAAGGAACACAAACAAAAATATTCCTATTAAAGTTGACGAATAAATCAAATACGCTTTTAACTTTTCCAAGCTTAATCACCCCTTTGTAATATTTATGCTAAAGGGGGCTTGTATAGAAGTGCATATTTTAAATTTATTCAGTTTCTACATTATCTGTATTCTTTTCATCAAAGTGGATATTAACTCCGTTTACTTCTACTCCACCTTCTGCACGAATCATTATGTACTTTGTGCCATCTATAATCTTTGTTTCAATAAGATGACTTCTATCTGGGCTAACTTGAATTTTAACATCAGCTGTCTTTATTTCAAAATGTTTGGTGTCTACAATATTGGTTGGTGTTATCTGAGCCTCTTCGCCAAAACTTTCATCAAATTTTTCTTCAAAAGCCTCTATATGTTCAGGTGATGCACCACAAGCCTTGAATACATCTTTAATTGTACTTTTTGTAAGCACAAGTGGCTCTTCTTTTTTATACTCCTTATGTTCATCAACCATTTCAGTAAAGGTTGTGTGAACCGCTTGCATAAAATCAAAACTACAATCTTCCTCAACTGATTCAGCAATAACATTTTGAAAGGTTTCCATCTGAATAGTTGCGGGCATAGGCGGTTCAGTATGAAAAATTGCGTCTGTAAAATCATTATGACTTTCACTTGTATTTTTAGTATAGTAAAGTGCATTATAAATATTAGCACTTCTATCATCAAATGCAGGAAACATAAAGCCAAGTTCAGGAGCAGAAACTACATAATCCTGTCTTATATTTCTGAATTCATTTTCGCTTGCATAAAAACCAAGTGCAGATTTTATTTGTTTAACAGGACAAATACTGCAAAGATAATAAGCAAATATTTCATCAGATTCGTCCTCTTTGCCAAAACCATCCTTTCTGATAACAGGTATATCATATTTATCAAAGGCGAGTAATATAAGATAATTACCATCAAACTTAATTGTCTTTATGATTTTTTCATATAACTGTTGAACTAAATCATCATTTTCAAGTTCAGTTTCACGCAAATCCATAAGTAATTTATGTTCTTCACTGTCACAAACCTGTTGAGTGGTAAATTCTATATCAATAAGATTTTTACCGATTGAACCTGAAAGAGTTTTCTTAATGATTTTAAGCAGAGATTCGCTGTCAGCCTCCGACATAAGCGAAAGCGACTGGTCAAATTCTGAAATAATCTCTCCTTTTTCATTTACATAACAACCACGAATTTTCTGTATATTACTTTTATCATGACGAAATCTTCTTCTGATTTCTGAAATTTCTTTTTCGTTCATTACTCCATTCTTCCTTTTTATGTATAATCATAATAATATTATAACAAAAATCAACACCGAAAAACAATAGATATACTGAATTTCATAGCTATTGATTTTTATTTGAAAGGTGATATAATTTTTATGTTCAGTTAAAATAATGAAAGGAGATATTATATGAATTTTCTTGATAATACCATATCAGAGGAAAACATAGAACAACAACTAAGTCAACTTGATAAATGGCTGCACGCCGCAGGTGATTGGATACTTGCTTTTTTACCAAAGCTTATAACTTCAATTATCATTATAGGTGTAGGCTTTTTATTAGCAAAGTACATAACTAAACTTATTATGAAAACAATGAAAAAAGGCAAGGTTGAGCCAACTGTAAAATCATTCTTAGGCTCTATGATAAGTGTTGTTTTAAAAATTCTTATAATAATTTGTGCTTTAGGTACTCTCGGAATTGATATGACCTCTATTATAACTGTTATAGGCACTGCTACTGTTGCGATAGGTCTTGCCCTAAAAGATAGTATGGCAAATATTGCGAGTGGCGTTCTTATTATTATAAACAAGCCTTTCAAAGTTGGCGATTACCTTTCAACAGAGGGTTTAGAGGGTACTGTACATAAAATCGAAATGATGTATACCACTTTGATTTCCTTTGACGGAAAAGAAATTATACTTCCAAATTCTCGTGTAACCTCAAATAATGTAATAAATTATAATGTTGAGGGTTGTCGTAGACTTGATTTGCCATTTTCTATTTCCTATAATGATAGCATTGTTGAAGCAAGAGATGCCATTATGGAAATAATAAATTCAGATAATAGGATTCTTTCTGAACCTGAACCTCCTGTTGTAGGTGTAGATAGTCACGGCGAGAGCGGAATAAATCTTATTGTAAAGGTTTGGTGTCGTCCAGAAGATTATTGGGCATTGCGATATTATATCCCTGAAAAAGTCAAATATTCATTTGATGAGCGTAAAATTACCATTCCATATAACAGACTTGAAGTCGATATTTTAGAAAAAGGAAATGAAAAATAATGATACTTGCTATTGATATTGGAAATACAAATATAGTTCTTGGCTGCATTGAAGAAAAAATACTTTTTGTTTCACGCATTACCACAAACAAACAGGCTACACAAGACGAATACGCAATTAGTATAAATAATATTCTTAAGCTTCATAAAATAGATCCTGAAAAAATTGATGGTGCAATTATTTCAAGCGTTGTTCCAGCAATAAATAATGCAGTTTATGGTGCAGTTAAAGCTGTGACTTCTCATGAGCCTTTAGTTGTTGGCCCTGGAATAAAAACTGGTCTTAATATAAAGCTTGATAATCCTGCACAGCTTGGCAGTGATAGAGTTGTTGGTGCTGTTGCAGCTATTGCACAATATCCAAAGCCTATAATTGTCATTGATATGGGTACCGCAACTACTTTCTGCGCAATAAATGAGCTTGGTGAACATCTTGGCGGAATAATATATCCAGGAGTAAAAATTTCTCTTGATGCCCTCACTCAAATGGCATCTAATCTTTCTGGAATAAGTCTTACCAAGCCTAAAAAGGTAATTGGCTCTAATACGGCCGATAGTATGAAAAGTGGTATTCTCTATGGTAATGCCTCTATGATTGATGGTATGATTGACCACTTTGAGGAAGAACTTGGTAAGACAGCAACAATAGTTGCAACTGGTGGTCTTTCAGAAACAATAATTCCATTCTGTAAGCACAAAATCATATTCGATAACGACTTACTTTTAAAAGGTTTGAAAATCATATATGATAAAAATGTAGAATAATAAAAAAAACTTTATAAAATTATTTAAAGAACACTTATCTACAAAAAGAGACTATCTAATAAAGGTTGTGGTAGAAAAAGAGTTCACAGATAAAAAGTAAAAAAGTAGAGCATATAAAATCTGATGCAACTGATGATACTTGCGTACCTCTTGTAAACTATATATGTCAAATAAATTGCTTTATTTTTTTAACTGAATGTGCTATAATTTATCTATAATACTTTAAAAGTGGTGATGGCTTTGAATTATGGCAATATAAAAAAAACCGACATTGCAAACGGTATAGGAATTAGAGTTTCACTTTTCGTTTCAGGTTGTACAAGACATTGCAAGAATTGTTTCAATAGTGAAACATGGGATTTCAATTACGGCAATCCATTTACAAAAGAAACAGAAGATGAAATTATAGAATCACTTTCAAAATCTTATATAAATGGTTTAACGGTGCTTGGTGGAGAACCTTTTGAAGTCAGAAATCAAAGAGAAATTTTGCCATTCATAAAGCGCATCAGAAAAAAATTGCCCAATAAGACAATATGGTTCTATACTGGCTGTACACTTGAAAATGAATTGCAAAAAGAAGGATATTGGAGATGCAAAGTTACAGATGAACTTCTTGCAAATATAGATGTTTTAGTTGATGGTCCTTTTATAGAAAGTCTTTATGATATTTCACTATGTTTTAGGGGCTCAAGTAACCAGCGAATAATTGATATGAAAAAAACCCTGGAAAGTGGAAACGTAGCGCTTTGGGATAATAAATAATAATACAATTAAAAACAGGTACAACCCTAAAGTGAGTTGTACCTGTTTTACTATTTAAGTATTAAACTTGGTTTCTATGAAGTTTGCTCAATGAATGACTATTTTCTCGGTGCATATATACACTTTGTACAAGTCCTACTCCAAAGTATAGGCACATAACAGATGTTCCTCCAGAACTAAAGAAAGGAAGTGTTATTCCAACAACTGGAAAAATTCCAAGAACCATTCCTATATTTATAACGGTTTGAGTAGCAATAATTGAGAAGAAACCGTAACAAATCATTTTGCCAAATGTATCATCAGCAAGATGTGCATCTCTCATAGTTTTTATAACAATAAAAAGTAGTATCAGCAAAAGAATTGTACAGCCAATGAATCCAAACTCTTCACCAGCAACAGTGAAGATAAAATCATTTTCCTGATATGGAACAATATCTTTTGCAACTCTCGGACCATTCATATATCCTTCGCCAAAAAGACCACCTGATGCAATAGAAACCTTGCCTTGATATTGTTGCCAACCATAAGTTGTTAAGCTATTATCATCAAGGTTAAATAGCACTAACAATCTGTTTCGTTGGTCATCATTCATAATCTTAGTATAAAATAAAGGAGCGGATACACATATTACTAATAAAAATGATATAAAATATCTAAGCTGAACACCTGCTGCAAAGGTCATTATCAAAAACATAAAACCAAATACAAGTGCGGTTCCATCATCACCTTGCATATGAATGAGTAAAATAGGTATTGCTGCATGAAATACAAGTGTCATGACACCGAAAAAGCTTCTTAGCTTATCATATTTAACTAAAACCGAAATATGTTTAGCGAATGTTATAATAAAGCATATTTTAGTTAGTTCGGACGGTTGAAATGTTATACTTCCAATTCTAATCCAACCCACATCATCAGTTCCTGCAATCTGTATACCAATAAAAAATACAAGTATTGTCAGTGAAAGTGCCACACCCGCAAAAATCCACCATACCTTACCATAGAATCTATAATCTATACAAGATATGAACACAGCAACGATATATCCTATTCCAACGGCTATAATCTGAGTTTTAAGAAAGTTAGTACCACCACTTCTTTGCTGACTATAAATTAAAAGAAAGCCATATATAGATGCACTCATTGTTAAAATCCAAAACCATTTATCTGTTTTTTTTATATAATTCCA